>Ga0310344_10002756_pt1 | contig 13151 bp, 16 predicted proteins | sample HC15DNA20200_MG_FD_203801 | JGI IMG/M metagenome (GOLD analysis project Ga0310344, IMG submission 203801) | Marine microbial communities from station ALOHA, North Pacific Subtropical Gyre - HC15-DNA-20-200_MG | ecosystem: Environmental > Aquatic > Marine > Oceanic | place: Pacific Ocean: North... | reverse complement strand
AGTTTTTTTAATAATAAAAGTTTAAGTGAAATTAAATTAGCTCAAAAGGATGCTTTTGTTGGAATTTTAAAAAAGAATAAGATTCCTTTTAGAGAGTTTAAAATTAAAGAATTTAGTGAGCAAACTTTGGGTGAATTATTTTCTTATTTCATGCTAGAAACAGCTATTATTGGTAGACTGGCGAATATTAATCCATTTGATCAACCTGCTGTAGAGCAAGTAAAAGTCAGAACAAAAAAGTTATTAATCTAGAAATTTTCCAAATATTATTTTTGAACGACCATAATTCTTTATTACCAATGGATTTATAATTTTTTTAAAGTTTTCACAAGATTTTTTCTCTCTATGAATAATTACAATATGATTTTTTTTATAGATCTTTTTTTTATAAATTAATTCTAATTCTTTGATGTAGTTGTTTTCTGCAAAAGGAGGATCTAAAAAAATAATTTCAAAATTTTTAGGTTGTTTTCTATTTAGAAAATTTGATATTTTATCTGTAACCACGATAGTTTTATTTTGTAAAGATAGATTAAATAAATTTTTTTTTAAGACTTCGGTTGCAATTTTATCTTTTTCTACAAAAGTAATTTTTTTTGCACCTCTGGACATACACTCTAATCCAAAAGAGCCAATTCCCGAGTAAAGGTCTAATACATTTGATTTTTCTAGATTTATACTGAGCAAATTTGAGTGAGCTAAGATATTAAATATATTTTCCTTAACTGAGTCTTTTAGCGGTCTAGTAGCAGTAGATTTTAAAAAAGCAATAGATTTACCTTTAAGTTTTCCACTTATTATTCTCATTTATTATTAAATTATCCTCCATCCAATATCTTTTCTATAAAAACCATCTTTCCAATTTATCTTTTTAATAATTTTAAAAATATTTTTTCTTATTGTTTTGAATACCATTCCAGTTGATGTAATATTTAAGACTCGACCACCATTTGAGACTAATTCATTATTAATCATTTTTGTTCCAGCATGAAAGATAAAAGAATTTTTTTTAATTTTTACTTTTTTTACATTTTTAATTATTTTATTTTTTTTATATTTAGCAGGATATCCTTTAGAGCATAGAACTATAGTCATGCATTTAAGTTTTTTCCATTTAATTTGAATTTTGTGCAATTTGTTTTCCAAAGCATTATTGAAAATTTTTAGTATGTCAGTTTTTAATCTTGGAATAATTACTTGGCATTCTGGGTCTCCCATTCTAACGTTAAATTCTATTAAATAAGGTTCGTTATTTTTTATCATCAGACCAACATATAAAAAACCTGTGTAAGGTTTTTTTCTTTTTTTTAGTGCAAATAAAGTTGGATTTATAATTTTTTTTATTATTTTTTTCTCTAATTTTTTATTAATTATTGGGGCCGGCGAATATGCTCCCATACCACCAGTATTTGGACCTCGATCTTTTTCTCCGACACGTTTATGATCTTGTGCTGAGCCAAAAAATTTAAAACTTTTTTTATCTACAATTAAAAAATAACTAGCCTCTTCTCCTTCCAAAAATTCTTCAAGAATTAGTTTTTTAGAGCTTTTAAACTTCCCTTTAAATATCTCATTTGCAAAATTTAAAACTTCTATTTTAGTTTTGCATATAGCTACTCCCTTGCCAGCAGCTAAACCATCTGCTTTTACCACTAGTGGTAATTTACTATTTTTTAAAAATTTAATTACATCTCTATTATTTTTACATATTTTGAATTGTGCTGTTGGAATTTTATATTTTTTACAAATTGATTTCATAAATGCTTTTGAACCTTCTAATTTTGCACTGTATTCATTTGGCCCAAATACCTTAACTTTATGTTTAGTTAAAAAATCCACTATTCCTTTAACCAAAGGTTCTTCTGGACCAACAATTACCAAGTCTATCTTGTGTAGTTTTATAGTTTTTAATAATTTCTTGAAATTTAGAAAATTTAATTCAATATTTTTAGCAATTTTAGCAGTTCCCGCATTACCTGGAATACAGATTATTTTTTTGGATAGTTTAGATTGATATATTTTCTGACATAAAGCATGCTCTCTGCCACCACCACCTATTAAAGCAATATTCATATGAAATGATATATTATATATAATTTATAGATGAATAAAAAAAAAGCTAAACTTAAATATAAACATAACTCGTTCGATGTTATTGAGGGAGGGACTTTTGTAGTTTGCGCTATTTCAGGTAAAGAGATTCCACTAGAACGATTAAATTATTGGAATGTTGAGTTGCAGGAAGCTTATTATTCAGCTTTAGAAGCAGATAAGAGATACAAAAAATTAAAAGGTAAAAAATAATTCTATTACTTTATTTCCATCTATTATGTGTCCAAATCCATTGATATGGATTTTTTATAATCATGTTTTCTATTATTTGATTTAATTTTTCAGATATTTCAAATTTATCTTTAAAATTAGAAGGTTTTATTGGCTCATATATCTTCATTTTAAAAAAGTTAGTATTTTTTCTCTCAATAAATATTGGAACAATATTTAAATTATGCTTCAAAGCTAATTGTGCAGGTAGAGTTGTTGTGAGCGCATTTTCATTGAAAAATTTAATTTTTTCTCCTTCACTAACACGTTGATCTAGCATGAGAGCAATACTGTGTTGATTGTTGATAAATTTAATAGCTTCTTTCACACCAGAACGTCCTTTTTTAATTTGATTTTTGCAAATATATTTTTTTCTTAAATGTTCCATGAATGGGTTTAAAAAAATATTATTTAAAGGTCTATAAATAGTTGCTAGTTTAATTTTTTTTTTGGTAATTTCCATTGACATAAGTTCAAAGTTTGCAAAATGACCTGATACGAATATAACCGGTTTTTTATTTATAAATATTTGATCTAGTATTTTTTTGCCGTCAATATTTATGTGTAAATCTTCTTTCCTAAACTTATTTAAAAAAATATATTCAGCAAAAGTCATTCCATAATTAGACCACATGCTAGTTTTAATTTTCTCTCTCTCTCGATCAGAAAGATTTTTAGAAAATTTTAATAGATTACTATTGATTATTTTATCTGATTTAATAATCGGACCTATTTTTCTAAAGATAAAAGAAAAAAGTGTTCGACTTAATGTTAAACCAATTAATCTAGAGATTAAAAAAAATGAGTATATAAAAAAAGCTTCAGAAAGATATTTAATTATTTTAATCATAAGAAATTTAAAATTTGATTAACAAATTTATCTTTTTCAGAAATTTCTAATTTAATTTTGATATATTTAATATTTTTAATCCCGTGACTTTTAATTCTAAAATAATCTTTTTCAGTTGTTATAAGTTCAAGATTATATTTTAGAGAGTCGTCAAACATTTTCTGAATTTCTGATTTATTGAATTTATAATGGTCTGGAAAAGCAAGCCTTTTTTCTATGTTAAGATTATTTTCACTCAGTAGTTTGAAAAAATTTTCTGGATTACCAATTCCAGCAAAAGCAAAAAGTTTTTTTCCTTTAAATTCTTCAATATTTATGGGTAAATATTTTGAGTAAAAAATTTTAACTTTGTTAGAAATATTTAAAATTTTTTTTTCAAATAATTCATTTTTATTTCCATTAATTATAATTATTTGAGTTTTTTTTATGGCATTCATTCCTTCTCTGAGGGGCCCAGAAGGCAATGTCATTCCATTGCCAATTAGTTGTTCGCTATTGAAACATAATATATTCAAATTTTTTTTTATTGAAAAATCTTGAAAACCATCGTCTAAAATTGCTACATTATGTTTTTCTCTCTCAGCATTAATTATTGCTTTATACCTCTTCTTTTCTATAAAAAGACAATCAAGATTATTATTAATTAAATTGTGTTCATCAAAATGTTCAGGATAATATTTCCTAATTATTGCCGGTTTTTTTTTGTGTTTTATCAATTCTTGAGCGATCATAATAGATAATGGTGTTTTTCCAGTTCCACCTACATAAATATTTCCAATACAAATAATCGGAATTTTGAATGAATTTTGAACAGTAAATTTTTTTTTTATCACAATTAATGATTGCAAAATAAAAGAAATAGGAATTAGCAACAAAGATATTAAACTATTCTTTTTATTCCAAAATTTAGGTTTTACAATTATCATTTAATAGCAATTTTATTTAATTCATTAAAAGTATCATTTAATATTTTATTTCCCAGATCATTTATTATTTTTATCTTATCGTTTTTGAGTTTATCTGATTTATTTAAATCCATACTTAATTTACTTGCTAGTTCATTTTCATTAGAAATTTTTTCGGCAATTTCATACCTATTAAAGAGTTCATATATTTCTTCAAAATTATAAACATAAGGTCCATGATAAATTTTACATCCTAGTTTTGCTGCTTCAATTGGATTTTGTCCTCCAACTTTTTCTAGTCTTTTTATCAAAGATTTTCCTATAAAAACACTTTTACAATACTGTAAGTAATTTGGTATTACCCCGTAAGAATTAATAATAATAATTTCTTTGTTATCTTTAATTAAATCCCCTTCCGATATGATTTGAGATCTTAAATTTAATTTTTTACACAAAGATTTTATATTTTTAGCTCTATGGATATGCCTTGGGATAATTACTGTAATAATATTTCTATGGATTTTTTTAACAATTAAATGTGTCTTTAAACAAAAAATATCTTCTTCTTTGTGCGTGCTTACAGCACACCAAAATTTATTATTAGATAAAATTTTATTATTTACAGTATTTAAATTATTTTCCGAGGTTAATTTTAAATTGCCAAAATATTTAATTTTTTTTACTTTAAGTTTTTCTAGGTATTTTTTTGATTCTTGGCTTGATGGAATACAAAGATCGAAAGTTTGGAAAATTCTTTCAGCTGTTTTTGATATAAAGTTCCATCTTAAGAAAGATTTTTTAGTAATTCTTGCGTTTAGAAGAATTAATGGAATTTTTTTATTATTTATTTCTAAAAGAAAGTTTGGCCAAATCTCGGAGTCGATGAAGATTATCAAATTTGGTGACCATTCGGAAAGAAATTTTTTAACAAGATTCTTTTTATCAATAGGAAAAAATCTATGTATGATATTTTTTTTGTCAGATAATTCCTTGGCAATTAATCTTGCTGAGCTTAATGTAACTGTGGTAATCAAAAATTCAAACTTATCATTTTTATTTAGTTTTTTTACAAGTGGAATTATACTCTTTAATTCACCAATGCTTGCTGCATGAAACCATATTAATCTTTTATTTTTATTTTTAGTTACATTAAATGATGAAAAAAATAACTTTTCTTTATATCTATCTTTATCTTCTTTATTAAACTTTATTCTAATGAAAATTAAGATTATTATAAATGGAAATAAAATGTTAATGAGATAACGATATATTAACAGCATTTACTTTAGTTGATTTTTGTATAGCAATTTATATTCTTCACTATTATTAATCAGATAATCATGATCACCAGCATTTGATATTTTGCCATTTTCTAACAAAAATATTTTATTTGAATTATGAATAGTAGATAGTCGATGAGCAATAACTATTGTAGTTCTTCCTTTTATTAGATTATTAATTGCATTTTGGACTGTTCTTTCTGACTCTGTATCTAGAGAAGACGTAGCTTCATCAAGAAGTATTATTGGAGATTTTTTAAGTATTGCTCTCGCTATAGAAATTCTTTGCTTTTGTCCTCCTGATAGCTTAACCCCATTCTCTCCAACAATTGTCTCGTATTTATTTGGTAATTTCTGAATAAATTCATCTGCAGCAGCAAATCTACAAGCTTCTTCAATATCTTTTTGTGTTGCTGTACTGTCTGCATAAGCAATATTTTTTTTAATAGTGTCATCAAAGAGAATAACGTCTTGACTGACTAGAGATATTTTTTTTCTTAAGGATTTTAAATTAATTTTTTTAATATTTTGTCCGTCTATTTGAATTTCACCTTCCTGAGGATCGTAAAACCTAGGTAAAAGATTTATTATAGTGCTTTTACCAGCACCACTTCTACCAACTAGTGCAGTAATTTTTCCTCCATCTATTTTTAAATCAATATTATTCAAAGCTTTGTCATTTGTGGTTTCGTATTTAAAACTGACATTTTTAAAATTTATATTAGAGTTTTCAATTTTAAGATCTGGCAAATGATCCTCGTTTTTTATCCTAATAGGTTTATCAATTTCTATATTAATTCTTTTTGCTGCTGCTGCTCCTTGATATGCAACCATATTTAATGTAGCTAAAGATCTTATTGGTTGATAAGCCAACATCATTGCAGCTAGGAAAGAAAAAAAATTATTTAGCTCTAACTCACCTGAATTAATTAATTTTCCAGAAAAAAAGATAAACCCAGCTATCATAAATCCAGTTAGAGCCTCCATTATAGGAGTAGCCCTTATCATGATTTCTGCAATTCTAATATTTTTTTTTAATAAATCTGTGATTACATTGTCAGCATTAATGTTTTCTTGATCTTCTTTTTGAAAAATTCTAATCATTCTAGAGCCTCTTAAGATATCTGCTAAAAAAGATACTAGATTTCCAGACAATTCACTGGCTTGCGTTGTAGCTTTTGCAATTTTCTTTCCCAAGCTTTTTGCTAGACCACCTGCAAGAGGAATCATAAAAATTGCAAAAGTAGCTAATTTCCAATTTTGATAAAACATTAGACCAACTAAAAAAATAACAGACAAAGAGTCTTTCATTAAATTTAGGATTCCAACACTTACTAAATGAGAAACTTGGCCAGCATCAAACTGAATATTAGAAATATATCTTCCAGAGTGTCTCGAATCTATTGTTTGTACATCAGAAAATAAAATTGATTTTGCAATTTTTTTTTGTAACTCTCCTGAAATTGTTGCACCAACTATACTCATATTTAATCTTGAGAAGTATAAAGACAATCCTTTTATAGAAAATGTTATAATTATACCTAATGGTATTAACCAAGCGTATGTTTGATTTTTATCAATGAATATTTTTTTAACAGCTGGATCTAAAAGCCAGGCAATTGCGGAAGTGCTTCCAGCAATACAGACAGACAAAAATAAGCATAACAATATTCTTTTTAAGTGATATCTAATATGCTCATTATAAAGTCTTTTTAGAGTGTTTTTGAATTCTTTAAATTCCATAATTTAAGTTAAAAAAATTGATAAAAAAATAAAAATACCAGAGTAATTATTTATTTTAAAAGCCTTAAGGCAATTTGAAGGGTTATTGATTTCAAAAATCTTTATTTGATAAATTAAAATAAAGAAGAATATTAACATAAATAAAGTAGACAAATTAATACCTAAATTTTTTTCGAATATAAAAATTATAAGCAAAAAAGAAGTTAAGTAGCATCCGCTAACAAATAATTTTATATTTTTTTTAAATTTTATAGCAGTAGATTTTATACCTATAATTTCATCATCTGCTATATCTTGCACTCCATAAATGGTGTCATATCCCAATGTCCAAAATATGGCTGACAAATAAAGCAAAATAATTTCAATAGAGATTTGATCTAATGTTGCTGTATAAGCCATTATCATACCCCAGTTAAATGTTAAGCCAAGAAATAGTTGAGGCCAATAAGTTATTCTTTTCATAAAAGGGTAGGAAAAAGCTAGCACCATTGACCCTAGACCCAGATATATTGTTTTAGAATTGAACTGAATTAAAATCAAAAAAGATATTAAACAAAGTATCAGAACATAGAAAATTGATTGTTTTACTGAAACTTTACCATTGGCAATTGGTCTTTGTTTTGTTCTTTGGACTTTTTTATCAAGATCTTTATCAACAATATCATTAAATATACAACCAGCGCTTCTCATTAATACTGAACCTAAAAAGAATAGGAGCATGTAGTATAAAAAAAGATTTAGATTTTGATAAAAAGTATAAGCATAGGCAAGTCCCCACGAACAAGGCCAGAATAAAAGCATAAAACCAATTGGTTTATTTAATCTGGTTAAATCAATAAATATTTTTAAATGTTCCATGAAAATATGACTTGTAAATATCAAACACTATCTACATAATCAATTTGATTCGATATGGATATAGATTACACAGTAGCAGCTTTAATGTTTCCAGCTATACCGTTAATGATGACTATGTATGGTCACAGGTATCACACTTTGAGCGCACTAATTAGAAGATTGCATGATCAGTATACTTTTGAAAAACGTACACCTCCTGAATGGGAGAAGCAATTACACGTTTTAAACAATAGAACTAATTTATTAAAATATACTATGGGTTTCGCAGCTTTTGGTTTTCTTTTCAACATGATAACTGTTTTGATGCTCTATTTGGACAGCACTCAAATAGCTAGAGTAATTTTTGCAGGATGTTGTCTTTGTATGATTATTTCAATCTTTTTATTTTTACAAGAAATAAGACTTTCTAATCAAGCACTTAAATTTCATTTGAGTGATATGGATTCAATGAAGAAAGATTTATAGATTTATTTTTTTTCTAGAAGATTTTTTTTAAATAATGATATGCCATTATTCAACTTATTTTTATAAGATTCTTTAAAAGTTTCTAATTGCCAACCTTTCATTCTATTAGTGATTTCTTTTAAATTTTTTGATTTCCATTCAATAGTAGTATTTTCACCTTTCCATATTTTTTTTTCATCATTTGTTCTTGCACATCCATAACAATAACCTGTAACAGGATCTGTTTTACAGATACTTATACAAGGAGAAACTATGTTTTTTTTCATTAAGGAATTAAAATACAAGGTCCTTTTAATTTTCTAGCTTCAAGTTCCTCATGAGCTTTTTTTGCATCTTCTAGTTTAAATTCTTTAAATATTTCAATTTTTATTTTACCAAACGTTACTTTCTTAAACATTGTATCTGCCGCAGTTTGTAATTCTTTCTTTTCTGTAAAATAGTGGCCTCCTGCTGGTCTAGTAAAAAATAAACTTTTTGCTTGAATTTCCTTTTGAACATTGATTGGTTCGAGGGGTCCCGAAGCATTTCCGAAGCTAATCATCATTCCTCTTTTTTTTAAACATGCTATTGAACCCTTAAATGTTTTTTTTCCTACTCCATCAAAAACAGCAGTCACTCCCTCATTATTAGTAATTTTCATTACTTCTTTCGCAAAATCATTTTTTGAGTAGTTAATTACGTGTTCATAACCATTTTTTTTTGCAATCTCCATTTTATCATCAGAACCAACAGTTCCTATGACTTTGGCACCAATGCTATTTGCCCACTGAGCGAATATCTGACCTACTCCCCCAGCAGCCGCATGAAACAAAACTGTTTCTCCTGCTTTTAGAGGATAAGTTTCTGTCAATAAGTAGTTCGTTGTTAATCCTTTAGTCATTAGAGTTGCAGCGATCTTGTGAGAAATTTCGTTCGGAATTTTAACTACAATTTTTGCTGGAATAATTCTCTTTTCGGAGTATGCCCCTATAGGCATATCAGCATAAGCTACATTATCTCCTTTGTTTAAATCTTTAACGTTTGATCCTATCTCTTCAATTTTACCTGCAGCTTCTAGGCCAATTCCACAAGGTAGAGGTAAAGGATAAAGGCCCGACCTATGATAAGTATCGATGTAATTTATCCCAATTGCATAATTAGTAACTTTAATTTCATCTGGTCCTGGAGATCCTATATTTACATCTTGAAGTTCTAAAACTTCAGGGCCTCCATTTTTTTTAATTATAATCGATTTGGACATTTGTTTTTATGCAAGAACCTACTTGAACTTTTAATATTTAGCAAATGTTCCATTATTATAGTCTTGAATAGCTTCAAGTATTTCTGCTTTTGTATTCATGACAAATGGACCGCCTCTAGCGATTGGCTCGCCTATTGGCTTACCTGCAATAAAAAGAAATTCAGATTTTTTGTTGGCTTTTACTTTAAGTTTATTTCCTCTCTTAAGTAAAATTAAATTGGAGTCATAAGTTTTATCATGTTCTTTTTCCCCAATTTTTAGTTCACCTTTTAGCAAATAGATAAAAGAATTGTGTCCTTCTTTCACTTCACATTTAAATTCCTTTTTTTCATTGAGAACAATGTGAAAATACATTGGTTCTACGTTATGATTTTTTTGAGGACCCTCAGATTTCTCATATTTTCCTGCTATAATTTTGACTTTCTTTTCACTGTCTTCGTGAACACCAAGTTCATTACCTTTTATATAAACGTACTCTGGTTTATTCTTTTTTAAATTTGCTGGCATGTTAATCCAGAGTTGGAAACCTAATAGTTTACCACCCTCCATAGCAGGCATCTCGGAATGAATTATTCCTCTTCCAGTTTTCATCCACTGGACGTCTCCTGGCGCCATCTTTCCTTTTGAGCCTGTACTATCCTCATGTTCGAATTGGCCTTGCAACATATAAGTTACTGTTTCAATACCTCTATGAGGATGGGGAGGAAATCCAGCTACATAATCGTCTTTATTTTCAGATCCAAATTCGTCAAGCATTAAAAATGGATCAATATAATCTGCTTCAGGTGTGCCGATACTTCTTTTTAGTTTAACTCCAGCACCATCTGATGTATTTAGAGCTTTAACTATCTTTTTAACTTCGATTGGAAACATAATAAATAATAACGATTAAATTAAATCTAGTAAATGCGTTAAATTGTTTATTTCATTTTTAGGTTTAAAATCTAAATTATCAAAAATGGCATTATTTCTATTAACCCAAACAGAGTTATAACCATAGTTTCCAGATCCAGAAACATCCCACGTATTAGCACTTAAAAATGTTACTTCTTGAGGTTTAATCTTATATTTTTTCAAAGGTAAATCATAAACTTTTGAATCAGGCTTATAAACTTTTACAGATTCAATTGAGAAAAGATCGTCAAATAGATATTTTATGTTATTACTTTGAACTAATTGATTTAGAAGAGCAGGGGTTCCGTTTGAAAGTATAGCAAGTTTAAAGTTTTTCTTTTTCAAATTTTCTAGAACATTCTTAACTTCAGGATATGGAGATAAAACTTTATAAAGATTAAGTAGATCATTTTTCATACCTATATCGACCCCAAAAACTTTCATTGATTTGTCCAAACTATCTTCTGTAACTTGCCAAAAATCTTTATGTCTTTTCATTAAACTTCTTAGCCATGTATATTCTAGCTGAGTTGTTCGCCAGAAATTTGCAAAGCCTTCCCACTTATCACCAATTTTGTCTTTACATTTTTCAGCAGCAGAATTTACATCAAATAGTGTTCCGTAAGCATCAAAAATTACAGATTTAGTTTTCATTTTTTATTGTGAGAGCCGTCACATAAAGGAGGATCATCAGTTTGTTTACAAGTACAAAAAAAAACTTTCTTTGATTGTTCAGCTTTATAAGTCTTTGGACCAAATTTTGATCCGTCATGTGATCCATCGCAAAAAGGTTGTTTAGAACTTTTTCCACAACTACACCAATAATAAGATTTACCTTCAATCACATCTACTCCAATCGGAGCGTCTCCCGCTCTTTCTCCTTTTTGCATCACTATTCCTTTCTTTTATAATTAATTAAAAACTGTTTTTATTGTATATACAATATATGAGCAACATAAGATTATATTACCCTAATAGTATAGTTGAAAACACTACTTCTCTACTCTCAAAAGAACACACACACTATTTAGCTAATGTGATGAGATCGAAACGTGGTTCGAATATAAACTTTTTTAATAAAGAAGGAGAGTGGATTAGTGAAATAGTCTTTTTAGAAAAAGATAGAGTTGAAGTTAAATTCTTAAATAGAGTAAAGGAGTCTATAAAATCATCTAATATTGAACTAGCAATTTGTTTGGTTAAAAAAAATCCCATGGAGATAATTTTGCAAAAAGCTACTGAATTGGGAGTAGCTAAAATTACTCCTATATTATCTGAACGTACAGAAGTTAAAGAATTAAATTTTGAAAGGGCTAATAAGATAGTTATTGAAGCTACGGAGCAGTCAAATCAATTAAGCCCGCCTAAAATATCAAAAATAATTAAACTTAAAGATTTTCTTGATAGTCTAAATGATGCTAATAAACTTTTTTTTGCTGATATAAATTGTAAAGAGAAACTAAAAAAAGAAGATATAAAAGATGATACTTTAAATGTGGTCCTTATTGGTCCTGAAGGTGATTTTTCACCTGCAGAAAGAAAAATGATTTTAGAAAACAACAATACAATTTCTTTTTCTCTTTCAAAAAATATTTTAAGAACAGAAACAGCTACAATTTCAGCACTATCATTAATAAATTACTCTCACGATTTATAGAATTTTTTTAATTATTTTTAAAGACTCTTCAATATCATCATGGTGGGTAATACGACTAGAATATTTGCCATTCCTTAATAAAATAATTGGTGAGCTATGATCTACTGTATAGTTTCCATCTTCAGAGAATATTTTTTCACTTTTTATACCCCATGATTTTGAGAGAAGAAATATTTTTTCTGACTCTCCGGTTATGCCTATAATGTTATTTTCAAATGAATTTAAATAATTTTTCATCACATCTGGAGTATCTCTTTTTGGATCAATGCTAATAAAAAATATTTTTAAGTTTTTTTTTTCTTTTCCAAGCTTATTAGAAATATAATCTAACTTATTTAAAGTCATTGGACACACATCAGGACAATTTGTAAAACCGAAAAAAAGTGCAGTAGCTTGGCCTTCAAAAGATTTTTCAGTAATAGTATTGTTATTTACATCTTTAAGTGAAAATGAAGATCCTTTAATTGATGCGACATATTCATCTTTTTTATCTTCAACTGATAAAATTATTGGTAACATAATAAATAAAAAGATAACTAAGCAACCAATAAGTATTGATATAGATGTTTTTATTTTCATTAATGGTATAGTTAATCATTATGTCTAAAATTATAAAGAAATTATTTGGCGCACTAATCGAGAAACCTTGGGAGGAAAATCAAGTAAATATCGACAATCAACATGTAGGAAGCACATTTAAAGGAGTTTCCTCATATGTGTCTGCTGTAATTGTAATTTTTGGAGTTAGCACCGTACTCTTTAGTCTTATAGTTACTGCCTATCTTTATTCTATTCCAGGCGGGCAAGATACAATGTTTCTTTTTAAACCAAATTTGTTTTGGTTTAATAGTTTCGTTTTAATTTTAGTGGCTTATATTTTTAGAAAAATTACAAAAGATTTAGAAAGCAAGAGAACATCAAAAATAAAAAGAAATCT
>Ga0310344_10002755_pt1 | contig 13151 bp, 8 predicted proteins | sample HC15DNA20200_MG_FD_203801 | JGI IMG/M metagenome (GOLD analysis project Ga0310344, IMG submission 203801) | Marine microbial communities from station ALOHA, North Pacific Subtropical Gyre - HC15-DNA-20-200_MG | ecosystem: Environmental > Aquatic > Marine > Oceanic | place: Pacific Ocean: North... | reverse complement strand
GGCCAGGTTATCGCAACGGTGAGTGTTCCGGATATCGCACAACGCCTGGATCAGGAACGCATGCGCCTTGAGCGGATGGAGGTCAGACACGCCACTCTGGTGGAACTCCAGCAGAAACGCCTTGGGTTGGAGACAAAAGCACTTCAGCATAGGCGCGATGTTCTGGAAGACCGGATTTCATCCGCGAAAGCGATGGCAAAGGCGCTGCGGGTGAAAAATCAAACCTATATCGCTAAGCAGTCTACCGTGATTAACAATTATCTGGCCACCCAGACTGAGTTGGAGCAGAACCTGGAAAAACGCTACCAGAGTTTTGAGCGGCTTTTGGATTCCCAGCTGGCGTCCGAAGAAATGGTCCTTCAGGCGTACCAGAAACTTGTCGATGTGCGCATAAAAAAGTCCGATCTTGAGCTCGAGGCGCAGCAGTTGGAGCTGAAAAGACTGGAGACTGAGGAAGCGTATGGTGAGCAGCAGCAACGGATTTCGGAGCTGACGACGCAATTACAGGAAATTTCCATAGATGAGACCCGGCTGAAACAGCAAGAATTTGAAGAAGCCGCAGAGTTGGATATCCAAATTCAGGAAACATTGAGAAGTATTGCCCGCCTGGAGAAGACTCTGAAAAAGGGTGGTGAAATTTTGAATGCACATGATGGCGTTGTCCTTGAAATCGCAGCAATCCCTGGAGAAATCGTCCGTGCTGGTGAAACCTTGGGCTTTATCGAGGCAGAAAATCCAGGCAGCGAACTCATCGCCGTTGGGTTTTTCAGTGTCGGCGACGGCAAGAAAGTTGAGAAAGGAATGTCGGTGAATGTGACACCCTCCACGGTAAAGCGTGGGCGGCACGGCAGTATTGCAGGGGTGGTGTCGGAGGTGTCGGCTTTCCCGGTCAGCACGGATTCAGTTGCAGCCGTGGTTGGCAACAGTGAAGTTGCAAGCCAGCTCACCCAGTCTCAACCCCGTATTCAGGTCTATACCCGCCTTACAGTAGATGACAGGACACCGTCGGGTTACCAATGGACATCAGGAAATGGTCCGGAACTCGCTATCACCTCTGGAACCACCGCACAGGTTCGAACTACCGTAACGCATATACGACCGATCTCCTATGTGATTCCGGTATTGCGGAATTGGGCCGGTGTCCACTGATTTTTTGGGCATCCTGCGCCCACCGAGTCGAGCCAAAACGCCGGCTGTGCTGCAGCTTGAAGCGGTTGAATGTGGTGCAGCTGCCCTGGCCGCGGTGTTGGGTTTTTACAAGCGGTTTGTACCGTTAGCCGAGCTCCGCCGGGAATGCGGTGTTTCCCGGGATGGCAGCAAAGCGTCGAATCTCGTCAAGGCAGCCAGGCGCTATGGTCTGCTTGCCAAGGGACTGACTCTCAGTAGCGACGAACTCAGCAAGATAAAAGCGCCGTCGATCCTTTTCTGGAACTTTAATCACTTTGTCACGTTCGAAGGGCGCCATAACGATCAGGTATTTCTGAATGACCCTGCAGTGGGGCACCGTGTCTTATCAGCGCAAGAGTTCGATCGCTGTTTTACCGGGGTGGTGCTTGCCATGGAGCCTGCTGAGGAGTTCGAGCCGGGGGGGCGGCCGCCGCGGTTGTGGCCGGCATTGCTGGAAAGATTTGTCGGATCATCTGCAGCGGCTGTGTATTGCTTTCTCGCGGGACTGCTTCTGGTGGTTCCAGGCCTTGCAATCCCGGCCTTTAATCAGGTCTTTATCGATAGCATCATTCTAGAGGGTCGTACCGATTGGCTCAGACCGTTGATTATGGCCATGCTGATTGCGTTGGGTAGTCAGGCCCTGCTCCACTTTCTCCAGTTACGCTATCTCAGAAGACTGAAGGTTAAGCTCGCCATAAATATGTCGAGCAAGTACATCTGGCACATGTTGCGGCTCCCCGTCAGTTTTTATCAGCAACGTTTTCCGGGTGAGGTAGCGAATCGCAGTTCGTTGAACGACAAACTCGCCGGCTTGATGTCTGGGCAGTTGGCCCAGACGGCCATCAGCGTTGTAATGATGGGGTTGTACGGGGCTGTGATGTTTGCCTATGACATCTTGTTGACCAGCATTGGCATTCTTTTCGCGGCGATCAACTTCCTGGTGTTACGTTTTGTTTCGTCACGGCGCGTGGAATCAAACATGCGCGTGTTGTCCGAGATGGGCAAGACCTACGGGGCAGCGATCTCAGGAATCAACAACATCGAAACCATCAAGGCGAGTGGACTGGAAAACGAGTTCTTTCAGCGGTTTGGAGGCTATTTTGCGAAGGGGACAAACGCGGCTCAGACACTGCAACTTTCCAACCTCGTGCTTTCGGTTCTGCCGGCACTCTTGCTGGGCCTGACAACCGCAACGGTACTGGTTGTTGGTGCATTCCGAGTGATTGATGGTGGGCTGACAATTGGGATGCTGGTTGCCTTTCAGAGCCTGATGGCGAGTTTCCTGATGCCGATTTCAGATCTGTCAAACCTCGGCCAGCAGTTTCAGGAACTTCGGGGTGACCTGGATCGGGTTGACGATGTGCTGCAATGTCCCGCCGTCGCGCCCCAGAAGTCCGTTGAGAAGGCAGGAGAAACACGGCAGGAAGGATCTCGGCTCTATGGCGAAGTCGAGTTGATTAGCGCGACATTTGGCTACAGCCCGTTGGGTCGTCCCTTCTTCAAAGAGATCGATCTTCAGGTTGCGCCAGGTAATGTCATCGCGCTGGTTGGGGGCAGCGGGTCAGGTAAGTCTACGCTGGCCCGTCTTGTCTGTGGCGACTACCCCTTGTGGGACGGCGAAGTACGCTTCGACGGTATCTTGCGCGACGACATCCCGGAAAAAGTCTTGGCGAATTCCTTTTCTGTTGTCGATCAGGAGATTTCTCTCTTCGCAGCAACCGTTCGTGACAATCTCACCATGTGGGATCAGACCGTTCCCAATGATCGTTTGATCGCTGCATGCGATGACGCGGCGATCCGGGACGTAATCGAGAGTCTGCCAAACGGTTTTGAAACTGAGATTCTTGAGGGGGGAAGCAATCTCAGTGGCGGGCAGCGCCAGCGGATGGAGATTGCACGCGCGCTGGTTCACCAGCCCTCAATCCTTGTTCTGGACGAAGCCACCAGCGCGTTGGACGCTGAAACCGAGGCAGTGGTTATGGAGCGTGTCCGGATGCGCGGGTGTACTGCAATTATTGTGGCTCACCGGCTAAGCACCGTTCGTGATGCGGACCAGATTCTGGTGATGTCAGGGGGGCGGATCATTGAGCGTGGCACTCATGGTGAATTGTGGGCGCTCGATCAGGAATACACCCGCTTGATGCGGGCCGGTGAGAGCGGTTGAGGGACTGAGGGTTGGAGACCAAAGATATGGAGACCCAATGGCACAGCCTCGATCGGCTTAACCTGGCCGCTCAACGATCCCTGCCGCTAAACCAGGCAGATACCGCCTGGTATATCGAATCCGGCAGATTGGCAATTGCGGCCAGTCACTCCCGCTCTGGTGAGGCGGCCGGTTGGCGCCATAGGCTTTTCAGTGTGGGAGAGGGCGAGTTGGTTTTGCCCCTGGAGTTCCGGCCGGAGGAGCCGACCTTGAGCCTGGTTGGAATCGCTGAGGTACCGGTCTGTGCTGTGGCAATCCCACTCGATCAGGTGTTGGATCAGTTGCAGGATCAGGGAGTTGCGCCATCAGAAGCTCTGGATTCGTGGACTACAGGTTTTTCAGGACTGATCGGGAATCTGGCGAGTGCGGATCCGCGTGGCGGTGTGTCCGAGCGAATGCCATCCGAAGGGCAGCTCGATGCGTCGCCGGGAGCGCGGCTGGATCTTCCCAAGGACACAACAGTATTGTTCAGCGTCACTTCCGGGATAGCCGGGCTGGTTGGTCTGCCCGATTTTGCCCTCGATGGCGAAAGCGGTGCGGTACCGATTGCGTCGGGCGTCATCATCGAGGCAATGACCGAACACTGCGAGTTTGCAGTCCAGTCCATCTCTGAATTGCAGTACGCGGGACTGACAAATCTCAAGCATCTGGTTCGTGCGTATCTCAAACAATATGAGCAGCACTTGAGTTCACAGGACAAAGCGCGCCAGCGACTTGCGGATGAGATGGACAGACAGAGTATGGAGCAGGCGCTTGGTGAGGTCGGTGAACTCCTGAGTAACAACCCTCTGGCTGCACGTCAGCAGCGTACCGAGTTACTGACAGCCATGACCATAATTGGTGATTATCTGGGCGTCACGCTGAGAGAACCTGCAAGGAGGGGTGAAGAGGAAAACCCGGATCTTGGTCTTCAGACAATCGTTGACTTGTCTGATCTAAGGATGCGTGACGTACTCCTGAATGACGGCTGGTGGAAGTCAGATTGTGGTCCTTTGTTGGGATTTCTAGCAGAGGAAAGAACACCCGTTGCGCTCATTCGGGATCCTTCCGGCACTTACCGCATTGTCAATCCCAAGTTGCAGATCGACCGCGTTGTTAACGGGGACACTGAGGGCACGCTTTGTGTCGATGCGAAAACCTTCTCGGCACCGATCCCGGAAAATATCTCCAGCCTTTCTCAGATTCCCTTGTGGGCGGTCCGTGAGGTACTTCCGGATATCGGTTTTGTGATGGGTTTATCGGCGCTCATCACCGTGATCGGTATGTTGGTCCCACAAATGACAGCGGTCCTGGTCGATACGGCGATACCCGATGCGGACAGAAATATGGTCATAGAGTTGGCGTTCGCACTTTTTGCCGCAGCCTTTGGCGTGAGCCTGCTCGGCGTTGCCCAAGGGATCTTGTCGATACGGTTTTCGGTCGCTTCTAATGTGAAGGCGCAGTTGGCAATGTTCTGCCACGTAGTTGCGCTAAGAGCTCCGTTTTTCCGCAAGTTCAGCAGCGGTGACCTACTGGACCGAATCATGGCGGTGAGCGAAGTCTCCGAGGAATTCAACTCAACGACGATTCGTACGCTGCTGATGGGCCTGACGACTTCCTTGAATCTTGGCCTGCTGTTTTATTACAACGCAAAAATGGCGATGATTGCCTTACTGCTTGGGTTATTGGTCCTGGGTGTAACCGTCATCGGAACCGTCTCGATCCATAAACATTACCGGGCCCTCATGAAACTTGCCGGTGAGTTCAGTGGGTTCGTTTTTGAGATAGCTAATGCAGTAGGGAAGATCCGTATCGCTGGTGCGCAACGACGTGTTTTTACTCTCTGGATGCGTCGCTATACCGAACAGGTCAGCCTGATGCTCAAAGCGCAGCGGACGGAAGATTACATTGAAACCCTGAATTATTCTGTGCCACTGATGGGGTCAGTACTCATTTATTCAGCAGGCGCGCACTTGTTTGCTCAGGGAAGTGTCTCAGGAGACGGTTTGACCCTGGGAGTTTTCCTTGCCTTTAACACAGCGATGGCGACATTTCTCATCGGGCTGACCTCCATGAGCAATACGGTCATGTCGCTGCTGGACATGCTCGCCAAGTTTAAAAGAATCAAGCCGCTTATCGAAGCCGAGAAGGAGTCGACGGAGGGGTCAGTAGATCCCGGGATGCTAGAAGGCGGTATCAAACTTTCGGGAATTCAGTTCCGTTACCATCAGGACGGGCCAATGATTCTTTCGGACATCAATCTCGAGATTGAGCCTGGTAAGTTTATTGCCCTGGTCGGCCCATCGGGCTGCGGCAAATCAACACTATTGCGTTTGTTGCTGGGCTTCGAGCGGCCCGAAGTGGGTCAGATCATGTTCGATAGTTACGATCTCGATAGTCTGTCGATCAATAGTGTGAGACGTCAGATCGGTACGGTTCTTCAGAGCGCTAAGATCAATTCAGGCTCGATTCTGGAAAACATTTCTGGCAATCATCAACTGGCTCTTGATGATGTTTTAGCGGCAGTCCGGGACGCGGGGTTGGAAGAAGATATCGAGCAGATGCCCATGGGGCTGCATACGATTATCAGCGAAGGGGGAGGCAATATCTCTGGCGGTCAGCGCCAGAGACTGTTGATTGCGCGCGCTCTGGTTAAAGACCCGCGGATTCTGCTGTTGGACGAAGCAACCAGTGCACTTGACAACAGAACTCAGGCAATTGTGACCGACAGCCTGAACCGGCGTAAGGTTACCCGGGTTGCAATTGCACATCGTTTGAGTACGATTCATGATGCCGACAAGATCATTGTGATGAATCAGGGGCGGATTGATCAGGTCGGCACCTTCGAAGAACTTGCACAGATGTCAGGTTTATTCGCGTCCATGATGGCCAGGCAACAGGCGTAGATGAGACCAGGCCAAGGGGCTAACCAGCACTCCTGGGCAAATTAATCCCCATCACCTAACTCTCCCCCATATCCCCTAAAAGGTGACGGGGAACACAGACTCTTTTCCTCAACTCTCCCAAAATGGGTTTACTCAATGCAGTGAACCTTATTCAATACATAGACAGGAGATATCAAGATGAAAGAGAACAAAGAAATGACCGAACAGGAGCTTGATGGGATTTCTGGCGGTCCGCACTATAAAGACTTTATTGGGCGGCCCTCCATGCGGTATACCGATGGATTTGACAAAAATGGCAGCGGTTCAACATGGAAAAGAGACAAACCGGTTTATCGTCCTAATACAGGCATCATAGGTGTATTGATCGGCCTTTGATCGAGGGTGGAAAGGTCAAAAGACCTTGGTGGATGAGAGGCCGCTGGCTTCATTAGCACAGAACGCCCCGCAATAGCGGGGCTACTCTTAATGATTCCCCTTAAGCTGAATCTCCTTAACGACCGGCGTATGCTTGTATGTACAACTAAATGATGACCGACACTGCTATACAGACGTTACCCATTCTCGATCTTGGCGGAAGGGTTTAACGTACTAAAGTAGAGTTCAATTAGTGTATGCAGTATCAGATGATTCGTCGGTTAACGAAGGAAACAGCCCGGACCCTAAAATCTGTGGCAGAAAAGAAGCGGATACCCTGGTTTCAGATAGAACCATTCCCATCCCACTCAAGCCATTGAACATCCCTGGCAAAAGAAGACTGCCCTGTTGTGCATTGAGGCATAAAAAGACCTTACCGTTTAAATTGCGGCGTGCAATGCTTTGATCAACGACGGCGTTTGCCCGTTCCAGCCATTGTCTGCGAGCGGAGCCATCTGATATCCAAGGGCCGGTACCCGCATATCGGAGGATTGCCGCAATCCCAAGGGCACCGCAGCATAAGTGATCATTTCTGAGCATAGCCATAGCCCCGGTGGTGTTTAAGGCAGTTTGCACCTCCTCAGCAGCCTTGTCATCCCATAGTGCTGTGTCCCAGAGGCTGGTACGTGCCAGAGCGATTCCTGGTGCTCCATGACACCAACTGGTCATAAACCGAAGACCTGCAGAAGAAGGATGGTGTGGATGGTCGCGATGATTCTGTCTGTAGTCTGGCCAATTGCAGGCTTGCTTATCGAAACGAGCTCTTTCGAAGGTGAGCGCTTTGTCCGCACCCTTAAGAAACCGGGGGTCATTGGTCGCGCGGTGTAAGGCGGCGAGGGCTGAAACAAACCCTGCCGCACCATGGGAGAAACCGAGCAACATGGTTTTTTGCTCAGAAGCAAGACTTACCCATCCGCCCTCTTTGGCCTGGGTCTCAAGCAGCCGCTCACCAGCGAGCACCGCCAGTTCTAGGGCTTTCGGTGTTCCGAGATGCAATAGCGGTCCAATCAGACCTGCGCAACCCCCGATAATGTCAAGTCCGCGGTCTTTTCCGATAAAGCCGCTCTGCGCACCTAACAGCAGGGACTCCAGCAATTCCCGCGGTGAATGGCTGGATGACTGCCATTGCTCATGTTCAAGGCCGAGTAGAAAGAGAAGAATGCCTCCACATCCATTGAGACCCAAACCTTGGTCTCGCCATAGCCGCACACACCAATCCTGTTTATTCTTCTGAGCCAGTTCAGCAAGTGGCTTAATGACATCGTGGACCATCCCGTCAAGTTCTTCTCTGTCCAGTGGGAGGTAATGATTATCAGAGAGGCGAATCATCCGGGCAGCGAGCAGCGCTACACCAGTAGATCCTCCATATAAAGAGAGTCCAACGGGACCAAAAGTGAATCGTTCACCGTCTGCGCCCAAGCCCAGTCCTAGCCAATCAATATTGTTCCTGTTATCCCTGATCGACAGGTCGACAAGAGACTGCATGACAGTAGCCGCTTCTAGTAGGTGATCTGTTGCAGGGAGGACGGGAGCTGGCAAGGAGGGTTCGACCAGATGTTCTGTAGAGGCGCTTTCTTCCTGGCTATCACGGGTCACACGGGCTTCACAACTTCCTTTTATCAGCCGAAGTTGAAAAGCGATTGTTTCGCGATCTAATTCGGCAATCCGGCTTCGACTGGCATTCAGACCATTGCCCCAGACAGGAGGCTTGGTATTCGAACTATCGGCGGCTGAGTCAGAGTGCGAGTAACTAATCAATTCAGTAAACACCGGAATATCAAGTTGCTCCATTTGTCGAAGTTCGTCTGATAACATGTCCCAGTGATCGGGGCGTTCCGCATGAAGGAGAAAACTACGCGCCAATTGCTCTAGTTTCATCGCCTGACGAACCGACGAACCGAGCGCCTCAGGTTGAAGTTGTTGCTGTTGAATCAGGAAATAGACCCGGGTCGCACGGAATAAGGTACGACGCGTCAGTCCGGAGAAGTGATCTAGCCATCCATTGGGGCCGATCAGCTCCTTCTTTAGGTGAATCAGCTCTTCACATTGGTTTGCGAACCCTTCGCAGAACTTTTCTGCATAATCATTAAGAGGGTTTTCTGTTCCCGGCCCAACAGGAAGACTCGTAGGTAAATCCAAACGTCGTAGGATCCGGCCCGGCAACATTCCATCGCTGTTCAGGCCTAACCATCCTCGAATGAATTGCATGTCCGTAGGCGGTGGGGCCACCCCGAGAGCACTGACATCCATGGCAACCCGACCGTTATTGAAAAAGATCCAGATCGGTAGAATTCCGGAGCGGAGAACAGAGTCCCGAAAACGTTCATGAATAGGGCTTAGACTGCTATCGGTCAAAGATTCATTGTTAGCCTGCAGGCTGTGAGAGAAACCTCCTTCAAAGAGGGTCTCGGTATCAATCAGTACCAACTGATCCCGAACTGCGATGAGATTTTCATAGTGACAGTCAGTACATCCCAGGATATAAAGTACGGCGGTTAGACGGCCAGCATTATGATAGAAAGTCTCGCGTTGCCGCTTATCACAACACAGTCGATGGGTTATGTGCTCTGCGTACCCGTAACCTCGCCCGCTATAGATGGTTATCGTCTTCAGTGCAGCTTGTTGACTATGGTCATTGATATGTTTGATTAGCCCCTGATATGTCTCGTCCAGACTCATATCTTTTGGCTTATAGACGACTTTATGAGTCTTTCGACGTATACGGAAACTGAGGATTGCTACGGTCTGTCCACCGCGATGAGGATCACTTAACCCCTGATCAACCTGGCAAAGGGCCGCATCGCTTGGGATACCGAAGTATTCTTCAAGAATATGGGCATCCTTGCTTATCCGATCCAGCATCGTCGTTGCTGTTTCCAACCAAAGCAGCCAGACTGTACCGATCAACCGACCAAACACTGGATATTTTCTTATTAAGCTTGATAGTCCGTCCCGGCGGTGAGTGCGGACAAACCGTCTATACCGATTTCTTGATGGAGGCTTGGAGCCGCCGCTTGGATAACCAAGGTGTGCGAGGAGTATGTCTCCTGGGGCGCTCGAGTTCTTGAACTCACTCCAGAGGAGTTGTTCCCCTACATGGGCTAACCTCTTCAGAAGAGTCTGGCCTATAGCTTTATATGCGGAGTCAGTGATGTGTAAGGTATCTGATGAGTTATTACGACGGTCTCTAAGTGCAGCCAGACCATGCTCGACCGCTGGAGACCATAAATCAATAAACGGTATTTGAACTACGTGGTGGTTTTGCTGGTAGCGCAACAGCGGGTCGTCCCAATGCTCCATCAGAGCCGCGCAGATTTGGCTTACGCCATAGCGCCAGTCACTACGGGTAGCAGAGTTTCCATGATCGGGTGACGGACTAGAACTCGGCGCCCACAATTTCAGGTCTTCAGGAGTTATTCCGCTCCATCGCAGTCGCTTGAGGAGTTGTTCTGGCTCGCCTGGAGCCACTGCTTCAAGCCACTCTTCGTACAATTCTCTGGGAAGACTATCCAGATCTGCGTGCTCAATGGCGTTCGAGTGCTCCTGGTTTCTCATGCGAGAGTGAAGCGGATGCGCGCGTGGCGCTATGTCACGAATGACGTCTTCTGGAAAATTGCCGGCGTGTGATGAGAATTCCGGCTTTCGGTTAGCCACGGCAGCCTAAACTCGGAGCCCACCCTACCAATGCTGTACGTTTAGCCTCTCGCTAGGGTGGGAAAAGATATTGGGTGAAGGGGTTCAGCAGCCTGTGCCAACCGTATTTGTAGAAGTCATATAAGTGCAGGTGGTGCCACTAAGAATTCGACACCAATCAATCTTTCGGACTGGTGAGGAACTACGAGCTCCGCCGGATACCTCTTCAAGTTCATCATCATCAAGGTCCTGTCCCGGCATATCGAGACTCAAATCATATCCAGCGTCACGCGCGGCCTGTAGAAAATCAGCTTCATTGCTGATGCTTCTGAATTTCTCCAGAAGATCGGGCTGTGCATGAATCTTAGCCATAAGGTCATCGAGTTCGTCTTGAGTCATAACAATAAACTCCTCTGATTGCGATTGGTGATCTAAGGATCAAGGGGAGAACTAGTCTCTACAGGTTCACAGAGAATTAAGTTTATCCATGGATAAGTACTTTGGTCAATGTAAGCAACCTTCTCGTTAGACGTCCGATACGGCTTTAACCCCGCCGTCATGTAAAGCGTCTCGAAAAGGCCCGCTAAATCGGGCCTTTTTTTTCTCCAAGCATTCGGGTTGTGCCGTCATATATCGGGACGTATGCTCTCGGAGTCGATTTACGGGGACTCATGATTCAGCCATGACTACTTATGCGGGAAGCTGTCACTGCGGGAAGGTCACGTTCGAAGTCACTGGCACCTATAATGAGGTGCTTTTCTGTGATTGCTCTATATGCACAAAAAAAGGAATCATTCATGTTCCGGTCGATGATGATCATTTCAGGATCACCATGGGGCGGGAACACCTCAGCAATTACCAGTTTGGGTCAAAAGCCGCCAGCCATTACTTTTGCAGTAACTGTGGGATCCATGTTTTCGGTCGGCCCAGGATGGATCCGGGTAGAAATACCATCAACATTCGATGCCTGGACGAGTTTGAGCAAATCATGAGTCAGAGCAGGCAGGTCCATTTCGATGGCAAACACCACCCCCTAGATGACTGAGCAGTTACACCAATACTCAACTCCGGATCCGATTCGGGAATTCAATGTGGAGTGTGCTTTGCCTGATTCCAATGCGCGCCAGGCATTGCGGGATGACGGCGTGGTTTGCCTGCGCAAGGCTCATGATTCGGGATGGTTATCGCTTGTCGAGGAAGGAATCGAGCAGGCTCTCTCAGGCGGAAGTGAGGATGTCGATATTGTTGAGAAGGCCAAAGATACCGGACGGTTTTCTTATTCCAGCCAGGCGTGGCAGGAGGTCGATGCCTTTCGTCGAGCAATTTTCGATTCGCGGGCGCCGGATCTTGCCTTCGCTTTGCTGAATTCGGATTCGATGAATCTCTTTTATGATTTTCTCCTGATCAAGGAAGCCGGAACGGCTAATGCCAATACGCCGTGGCATCAGGATCATGCGTACTACCCGCTTCATGGAGTCGGCGTAGTCAACTGCTGGACAGCGTTGGATCCGATCCCGATGGAAACGGCTTTGCGGTTTTGGGCGGGGTCGCACCGGGAAGCCTGTCTTTATCAGGCAGCCAATTTCGCTGGGGATTCCAACTATCGGCACGTGCGCTCAGATCGACCGATAATCCCGGATATCGATAGTGATGCGACTGCACGTATTCTTGCGGCGGAGCTCAAACCGGGAGATATGCTGGTATGGGATTCCTATACTTTCCACAGCGCGCCTGGCAACACATTGGGCCGACGCCGAGCCGCCTTCTCAATCAATTGGGTCTCGGATGCGATTCGGTTTCATGATGTTCCCTGCCTCGCGAGTTATCGGGCTCCAGAATTGACTGAAGGATCGGCGATGACGTGTACCAAGTTCCCGTTGGTGCGAACCAGGGCGCAAGCCGCGAGTGAGAGCCCGTAGCGAGGAGGTATCAGAAAATGGATTGGAGAATCACAATACTGCTGATCTCCGTACTCTGGATGGCCTACGCTGTCCTGCAGGGGCTCGGTATCTAGGGCGAGCGCTTCTGTTCAACCTATTTAACAGCTAAAGTCAGTTCGACTTCGTTTTCAGGAACCGTAACGCCAGGGCCGCGATATAAATCACGATCAGAAAGTGGCGCCCGGTCCTCAGCGCTTCGCCCCATGGTATCTTGACTTCCCCTAGCATGAAATAGGCGCGCTCCCAATGCGTCTACCTAAGAGCGGACGAGATAAAGGGTATCACTACATTATCTATGGCCGACGAGATAAATCTTGATCCCGAGTGTCCGACTAAAAAAGAAACGCCGAGAAGAAGTCGGCCTTCTTCATGAATAAGTGAGAGTGTTTTTCGAATTGTTTGAGATCACTTGGTCGGTCTAAGCTGCACCTATAGGAAAAGTATATTGACGCGTCGTTGAGAGGACCTATACCGCTTGCCTGGACAGTCGGCCTAATCGGCTGATCGCTTTAAGCATTCGTTAATAACCACCTATTCTCCAATCTCGGGATATTGAATTTGCAGCTCCCGTTTGCATTGTTGATACGGTGAAAGCAGGTAATAAATTCCTGCTATGACACCAATGCCCAACGAGATCAAAAATAAGCGGCGCACCTCGGTCAGCGAAAGTTTTCGATACCCCATTGCTGGATTCTATGCATTTTCTGAGTACCTGAGAGGATCTAGGAGATCCAGGAAAAGAAAACCCCGGTATTGCACAAGCACCGGGGCAATTTAGAAGGAGGAGAAACACTAACAGTGCGAGAGCATATTAATCTCTTCTTGCCAAAAGAAATGTGATGCCGATCACCTGATTCGGTACCCCACTTGGCTGAGCGTTGATTGCTTCGGTCACGATAGAGATTGCCT
>Ga0310344_10002754_pt1 | contig 13154 bp, 10 predicted proteins | sample HC15DNA20200_MG_FD_203801 | JGI IMG/M metagenome (GOLD analysis project Ga0310344, IMG submission 203801) | Marine microbial communities from station ALOHA, North Pacific Subtropical Gyre - HC15-DNA-20-200_MG | ecosystem: Environmental > Aquatic > Marine > Oceanic | place: Pacific Ocean: North... | reverse complement strand
CGTGGGCAATATGAACGCTATTTGTTTTTCTCCACCTTTACTAGGGCGGATAACAAACGGTATATATTCCTCTTCACCTTTTCCTCGCAATCTGGCAGCGTATACTCCACTTTTTAAATGCTGAGGGATTTTAAATTCAAAATCGATGTCCCAGCAGGCATCATAGAGGTCATCATCATGAAAATGAATTGCGCCATACTCTCTTGGCGAATGCCTCCAACACATTTCAGAGCCCTGCCAGTTTGCACCTGTCATACCACGTGCTGGCAAGTTTACGATTTTCCCATGCATTTGTCGGGCGCTAATATCACTAATTCTAGTGGAAGTTATGTCGCGAGAAAAATCCCACGCAGCTATCGCTGAAGTAGCCAAATTCGCTGGCAATTCATTACTACTTAGCGACTCGACTTCTTGAGAATTCAATACACAGTCAAACACCTTAGGACCATCTATTTTTCCGTTATAAAACTTATTGCAAATAACCGCACCCCGCTGTTTACGGTTGAATTTGGCTGCAATTGTTAGAGGTGCGTTGTTGTAGATTTTGCAATTTACATTAATTGATTTTCGTAAGCATCCACCATGTTCTATACCAACATATTGGTGCTTCGGTTTCTGAAAAAGCGTCATTATTCTTTTTTTGCTATCCCAGGATGCTGATACCTGATACCATTGACGCGGCAAAAATTCTTTTCCAGATGAAACGGTATATGATTTCCCTTTGCCGTTTCCGACAGTTAATCCAAGACAACCATCCTTGGTAACGATAAGCGCAAATCCACTTTTTGTTTTATCTTCCCACTTGCCAAGGATACATTGCTCTCCTTTATCAGGAGTAGTGGGCCATATCATAGCGTGTATTGTAAAACTCTGAAGTTCCTCAAGGTAACGATTACTTTCAATCAATCCATAAGAGCCCGCATAAATTTTTTGCCGCCTACCTTTGTAATGTCCGCTTATAGATGTTCTAATTAACTCCTCTTTATAACTTGGCCCGTCCGGGGAAGAGTCACCACAGATCAACCTCACGATATCCGCCCGATACCTTTCTAATTCACAGTTTACCATGAAGTTAATTTTCTCACCAGGCCGTACGCTGATACGGTCTGAGTATCCCGTTATTTTTAGCATTATCCTATCCCTGAATAATTTACCTTAATTATACTAGAGCTATATGGGTATAGCCAAAATCATTTTTAGAATAACCCGAAAAATAATATCGAGTCATCTAGACAAATTACGGGGTTTGCATAGGATGTACCTTAATACTGGCAATTATCTAAAGAGAATAGAAAGAGTAATGGCACCAGATCCAAAATATTTAAAGCTTAACACTCTCAGTCTGCATGCCGGGCAACGACCCGATCCCATAACAGGTGCGAGAGCGGTACCTATTTATCAATCGACTTCTTTTGTATTTAAGGATACCGAGCAGGCAGCGTCACTTTTTAATTTGGAGCGAGCGGGGCATATATATTCCAGAATATCCAACCCTACAGTGGCCGTTCTAGAAGAGCGCGTGGCGGCGCTTGAAGGGGGCGTCGGGGCTGTATGCACATCAAGCGGTATGGCAGCTCTTCACCTTGCTGTAGCGACCCTTATGAACGCTGGTTCCCATATAGTTTCCTCTGCTTCCATATATGGCGGTAGTCATAATCTTTTTACCCACACGCTCCCTAGATTTGGCATCGATACTACTTTCGTCGATGTCAGGAATCCTGAAGATTTTGACAGTGCTATCCAACCGAACACTCGCCTGATATATGGTGAAACGCTTGGAAATCCTGGGCTTGAAATTATGGATATGCATCGCGTTGCAGATATTGCGCATAAGCACGGCATTCCTTTGATGATTGATAATACATTCGCTACTCCCTGTCTTTTTCGGCCTTTTGAACATGGTGCGGATTTAATAATGCACTCAGCAACTAAATTTCTTGGTGGACATGGTGTTGCGATAGGGGGAGTGCTCGTTGATTCGGGTCTGTTTGACTGGGAAGCGTCTGGAAAATTTCCTACCCTCACAGAGCCTTACGATGGTTACCATGGTCTCGATTTTTCTGAGGAGTTCGGACCAAGCGCATTCGTTATGCGCGCACGTGCTGAAGGCCTACGCGATTTCGGGGCATCTCTAAGTCCAGCAAATGCTTTTTATATTCTTCAAGGTATAGAAACACTTTCAATGCGTATGCCACGTCATGTAGAAAATACCAGAAAGTTAATTGATTTTCTCTTACAACATGACGCTGTTAGTTGGGTAAATTATCCAGAATTATCATCGCACCCGGACTATACTCTTGCTGAAAAAATGCTGCCGGAAGGCTGCGGTTCTATATTTACATTTGGAATAAAGGGAGGCAAAGAATCTGGGCAAAAATTTATTGAATCAGTGGAATTATTCTCCCACCTTGCCAACGTGGGAGATGCAAAAAGTTTGGTAATACATCCAGCTAGCACCACGCATCAGCAAATGGATATCGAAGCCCTTAAACAGGCGGGTGTGGGAGAAGATATGGTTCGGTTATCAGTAGGCTTAGAAGACGCTCAGGATTTGATAGATGATCTCTCCCGGGCGCTTAAAATGTCCCAAAAAAGATAGACCTATGTATCTTACTGTCAACAGCAAGAAAACATTTTGTGCAACAGGTGGCAAACCATTTGATAACTCCCAGCCTCCTATCTTGTTCATTCACGGTGCTTCATTTGACCATACCACATGGAAACTGCAAGCTCGGTACTTTGCTTGGAACGGCTGTTCCGTATTAGCAGTAGATTTACCTGGCCACGGCCTTTCTGACGGGCCACCGCTCGATTCAATTCAGGAAATGGCTAATTGGATAGAATCACTATTGAACGCCGCCGGCATACCGAGTACAGCAATAGTTGGTCACAGTATGGGCGCACAAATTGCTATGGATTTTGCTGCAAGATTCAAGAACCGAGTCTATGCCATAGCTTTATTAGGGGCCGCTATTACAATTCCAGTAAACTCAGCACTTTTGAACCCCGCCGCAGTAAATGACCACATGGCGTTTGACCTTTTAAATTCCTGGGGCTACGGCCGTCGCGCACAACTTGGGGGGCATCGCATGCCTGGTTTATGGTTTATGCGTGGTGGTCTTCGGGTTATGGAACGCTCAGCCAAAGGGGTTCTCCACAAAGATCTAGTAGCGACTAATAATTATAGCGGTGAAGATGCTGTAACCGAAATTAACTGCCCAACACTAATAATAATTGGGGAAAAAGACATGATGACCCCACTAACAGCTGGAATATCTTTAGCTGATAGAATAGGAGGATCTAAACATGTCATTCTTTCTGATCTTGGCCATATCATGATGGAGGAAGATCCTGATGCTACACTTGATGCACTAAGAGAATTTTTGTCTCCACTTCAATCTTAATTATATAAACATGAAATTACTCATCTCCGTCATCTTACTCTGTCTGATGTCATCAACGGTTTTTGCTGATGGAAAGTCTGAAATGAACCAAGGATCTTATGATTTAAGGGCTGGAAAATTTAAGTCTGCAGTTTTTCGGTTTAGTAATGCACTTCAGTCCGAAGAAATATTTGGCGAGGCAAGAGCCGCCGTGTTAATCAGTAGGGGTCAAGCATATTACCACCTTCATAATTATAAACCTGCTATTGCAGACCTAACGGCTGCGATACGTAGTGGTGATATTAACGACACTCTAGTAGGCATTGCTCTTGCAAGCCGCGCCAGTGCATATCGCATGTCGGGTCTCTATAAACTCTCAGTTAAGGATTTCAACTCAGCCATGGATATAGGCACTATTAATGCAAAAATGTTCTTTCATCGTGGCCTGGCATTAGAAGCAAATGGACAGCACAAACAAGCTAAAGCTGATTTTGAACGAGCATTTAAAATGGCTCCCGACAATATGGAGTTTAAAGAAAAGTTAGATCAGCTAATAATACCCGCCGATACAGACACTTCATTGCATTAATTTTTCGACGTCGCGTTGTTATAAAAACCCGCGAGCCGCAATTCCACAAATGACCAGTATAATTCCACCGCCTAGCAATAAAAATAACTTGCGAGTTATTTTTTTTCCCGTAAAGCGATCATAAACCATACCACCAATAATTATTATTCCGCCAAGTACTATTAAAACCTTATACATACGTTCTAACTAACCAACTTATGCAATTCGAGTAGCATTTTAAAATAATTTATCAATATTAATTAATTTTTCTTCTGCTGCAGACCTTACCATAGCTTGCATTACTGCCACTGTATGAATAGCGTTCGCAGGTTTGATGCGAAATTCTAATCTACCTGCACATGCATCAGCAAATTCTTCTAATTCTGCCAAGAGCGTGTCTACCTGAACAAGATCCACTTCTAATAACTCCTCATTAACTTTCCTTATCCACAAGCGATTTGCGTCTGGATCTGCAAAGGCATTGGCCTTTGTACCATACAAGTTGAAATATATTGTGGATGGACATGTTGTCAAAGTGCCAAGATATCCTGTTTGCCCATTTTTAAAATCAAATAATGCGGAAGTAGTATCATCCAGATCGACCGTCAGTACTAAACGTTTAGATTGGGCACTAACTCGCACAATAGGACCAAAAAAATGAGTCATCGCGTCTATCATATGTACACCCATTCCAGCGATTCCACCCCCTGGACTTTCAGTGCGATTAGCCCTCCAGCTATCAGTGTCATAATTTATTGACCGCGGATTTGAAAAATTAGCTTCACAATGAATAGCGGTACCAAACTCTCCCGCCTCCAACATCGTTTTAACTTTTTGGACTGCTGCTGAAAATCTTCGATTATGACCTACTGCTAATACTCGACCTGCTTTCTCGCATATATTTGCAGCTCTCTCGCCACTCTCTACGCTTAACGTGAAGGGTTTTTCAACAAATACATGTTTTCCAGAGAGTGCGGCCTCTTCGACTTGCTTGGCGTGTTGAGAATGTGGCGTACATAGTAATACGGCCTCTATATCTTGATCGTTAAGAATACTGAGATATGAGTTATAGGGTTTTGCATTATATCGAGTAGCAAATAATTCCCTCCGATGCGCTGAGCGTGAATAACAGCCTACAATTATAATTTTTTTTGATTTTCGATGAATAGATTTTGCCAATTCATCCGCCCACCATCCTAGTCCAACTACGGCCACCTTTAACATAATTCAAATTCCCCTGCGTAATAATATGCATAGGCTAATAGCATTATAAAACTGTTTCATTGTCAGTCCCTATCTATTTATTTTTTACTTAGTGGTTGCGACTAAAAACTATTTGCATTCCTAAAAATAATATGGCGTTTAGAAATTACCTATAGTTTTTCCGTTGTATCCAAAATTCCTAATAATTTTCTGGTGGCACTACATTATTAAGGGCATTTATAAACAGATTTTTATAGAAACAAATTTTGCGTAAATTTCTATACAGCCAAAACTGATTAATTATTCGAAAATAAAGTGATATCACCGTGAACATAAATATGATCCCACGTCCAGTTATAGGAGCAATTTTAGCAATCAGTGCTGGTTTAACATTTTCCAGTGGCGGTTATTTTGTCCGAGCAGTTAATATGGATGCTTGGGAAATTATTTTCCTACGCTGTTTCTTTGCTGCTTTTTCTGCAATTTTTATTTTTGTCCTACAAGAAAGAAAACAAGCACTAAAAAAAATTAAGGCAGCTTTGTTTCCTACCATAATCATTGGCATAGTTACTGGATGGGCAATCATAGCATATGTTTTGGCGCTACAGCTTACTCTTGTGGCCAATGTAATAGCAATTATGACCACCTCCACAATTATTGTCGCACTTCTTGCACGTCCTTTTCTCGGAGAGGAAGTACAGAAATATACTTGGTTTGCCATGATTGGTGGGCTATGTGGAATTGGGATAATGTTCTCAGGCAATGCAGGTTCTGGCGACTTGCTCGGAAATCTACTAGCATTCTCTATTGCCGTTGCCATCGCTGTACAAACGTTGGTGGCGAGAAGATTCCGTTATGTTCGGATGGAACCAGCGGTAGCGTTAGCGGCAATTATTGCTGGAATTATTGCCTTGCCCATGGCGCTTCCATTAGAAGCAAGTCTCTACGAATTGGGGATGATGGCTGCTTTTGGTATAGTGCAGTTAGCACTTCCCCTTACACTTTATTTTTATGCCGCACGTTATCTCTCAGCGCCAACTCTAATCTTCGTTGTTCTAATTGACGCAGTATTTGCCCCAATTTGGGTATGGTTGGGATTCGAAGAGGTGCCGAGTAGATTAATATTTATTGGTGCTTCCTTAATTCTTGTATCAGTCTCGCTAAACGCAGGATTTGGATTGTTCGCGTTAAAACGACATCCCTAGAAAATTACAAAGTCATTTATGCCGAAAGGTGATTCGACCCTTACTTAAATCATATGGTGTCATTTCAACATCAACTTTGTCGCCAACTAGAACCCTAATTCGGTATTTACGCATTTTTCCCGCCGGGCGGGCTATTATTTCATGATCATTTTCTAATTTTACCCGAAACATTGTATCAGGTAACTTTTCAATAACCGTGCCAGAAAATTCTAATAACTCTTCTTTAGCCATATTACCTACAACCCACTAATCATCATTAAAGCACAAGAATTGTGCCACTGATATCACTATATGGCGCATAAATTGCACCTGTCCAGCACATTACTCTAAACAATGTCATAATTCTTCAGTTAATATAGTTTAATAAGACACCCGGCGGATAGTATATATAAAGGAAAATTCCTTATGCCTCAAAATGCTTTTGACGCGTCCGGTATAATTGTTGAAAAGGATATTCGCATCCCCATGCGCGATGGTATTAATTTGCGAGCCAACCTCTTTAGACCAAAAACATCTGAACCAACACCGACATTATTGTTACGAATACCCTACAATAAGGAGGCAGCTCAAACTTATGTTTATGCACATCCAGCGTGGTATGTTGGTCACGGATATTCGGTGGTGGTTCAAGATTCAAGGGGGCGTTATGCTTCAGAGGGCGAATTTTATCCGCTTCGATTTGATGCCGAAGACGGATTTGATACAATTCAATGGTGTGCCTCACAGTCTTGGTGCAATGGAGATGTAGGAAGTTACGGCTTTTCTATTCCTGGAATAAATCAATTACTTGCCGCCCACTTAGCCCCCCCTGCTCTTAAAACCGCTATTCCAGCATTCTACCCATCAGGAATGCATAATGGTTTTCTGTATGTTGGAGGTGCATTGTCATTTGCGACATTAGCTCAATGGGCAACAATAATCGCAGCAGATGCTGCAAACCGCAAAAAAGATCATCGCGCATTATCTGAGGTCATTAGAGCGGATCAAATATCAGGAAAATGGCATCCCTCGACACCTCTTGCTGAAACACCATTTTTTTATGAACCTAATTCGCTGCCTTTCATCGCAGATTATCTATCGAATCCTAGTCATGGGCCATACTGGGAGGAATGGAATCTAAAATCTCGGCTGCAAAATGTAAGAATACCCTGCCTTCATATCGGTGGCTGGTATGATACATTTATCTCAGAGACGATTGATAATTACGAATCTCTATCAACTTCATCTCAGGAAGAGCAGCGGCTCCTAATAGGGCCTTGGTACCACATACCATGGACCCAGCAGGTAGGTAGTATAGATTATGGTTGGGAAGCGCGTAATATAGTTGATGATTACCAAATTGCTTGGTTAAACGCACAGCTAAAAGGTGATAGAGGAAAACTGGACGCATTGCCTATGGTCCGTTTATTTGTAACCGGGAAAAGTGAGTGGCGTAGCTACGACAAATGGCCTTTGCCCGGAATATCAGAAGACATTTGGTACCTACATAGTGATGGTCGAGCAAATTCGCTTTCGGGTAATGGCTCTTTGTCTCGAGAAACTCCAAAGAATGAAAAAGCAGATTATTTTATTTATAATCCAGAGACACCCGTGGAAAGTTTAGGAGGTCATTCATGCTGCATGCCGGACAGGGCACCCATGGGACCCCAAGATCAACGTCCTGTGGAATACCGAAATGATGTACTGGTTTATACTTCGCATATTCTGGAATCATCTCTATTTATTGCTGGGAAAGTAATTGCTAATTTATATGCGGCAAGTTCAGCAGTGGACACTGATTTTACTATAAAACTCTGCGATGTATGGCCTGATGGTACGTCAATAAATGTTATAGAAGGGATTATCCGAGCACGATATCGCGAGTCTCTTACACGCGAATCATTTATAACACCCAACCAAATTTATAAATTTACCATTTCAGCTGGTACAGTTTGCCACTACTTTGAAACTGGGCATTCCGTTAGAGTAGAAATCTCCAGTAGTAACTTTCCACAGTTTGACCGCAATCCTAACAACGGGCAGCCATTCGGCAACGATAATAAAATGGTCATTGCGAACCAGACAATTTTTCATAATTCAAGCAATCCGTCTCATATCCTACTTCCTGTTGTTAATAGCTAAGCAATACTGATTTCATCAAGACTGGCACATCTAAATTGTTAAGGTTACACTTCTCCCTCTTAATTAAATAGAAAATGGAACAATGGCAAAATATAAACAAAACCACATAACACCTAATGATCACCGTTGGGTTCGAAACCATCCAATGTCAAGTGCTGTACGTGTAGGGGAACTGCTCTTTATTTCCGGTCAAGTTAGTGCGGATGCTAATTTAAAACCGTTAGCGTTGGGGAATGTAGAAGCTCAAGCCCGAAACGCCTTTTCACAAATAAAACTCCTAGTTTCTGAAGCCGGAGGGTCGATGGACGACATCGTTGACATAATGTCATTTCACACCGACGTACGAGACATGGATACCGTTTTTAGTGTTGGCAAAAAAGTGTTTAAGAAAAACTTTCCTGCCTGGACGGCCCTTGGGATGACGGGCACTTACGACCCGCGATTTTTAGTTAGCATACGAGCTATAGCCCATCTTGGTAGCGAGCCGAAAATATGCGTTACCCCCAAGTCCATGGCTTGGATGAAAAAATTTCCAATGTCTGCTGCCTGTGCAAAGGGTACATATCTTTTTACTTCAGGTATTGTAGCTGCTGATACAAAAGGTAATGTAGTTTCTCCAGGAGATCATTACGCACAGGCGCGCTTCTGTTACGACTTACTTCGCGATACACTAAAATCTGGCGGCACCAGCATCAATGATATTGTTGATATGATTTGCTTTAATCAGGATGCGCGCGGAATGGACGACTCTGTAAATGCATGGTGCAATGAAGTAGTAGAAGGAATGCCCGTTAAAGAAGTAACTTCCTATACTGCCATAGGAATGACTGGCTTATATAAACTGGGTATGGTCGGTGCTTATAGAGCTATAGCTGATTTTAGCCCTGGCCCAAGAATTGCAACCAACTTGCCCAGCGTGCATTGGCATAAAGAACGAATTGCAGGCGCAGCTCGTAAGAAAGAGGGGCGGCTAATAGGAATATCAGGACAAGTGGCGTCAGATGGGTCACGCAACATTATTGCTCCTGGCGACCCTTATGCCCAAGCTCGCTACTGTTTTAGCCAAATTAGAGGGGTTTTGGAAAAACACGGGGCTAGTTTGGATAATATTGTTGAAATTACATCGTTTCATAAGGATCATCGAGCGTTGGAATTGGTTATGCAAGCGGGCCAAGAAATATGGGGGAAAGGTAGAGGGCCTGCCTGGACACCCGTCGGATGCACTGGTCTTTACTTGGAAGGATATCAACATGAAATTTATGCTTTAGCAGTTATTTAAAGTTATTTTTCTAATTCAACCGACTGTAGACTGACTGACAAAACCAGATCTTAACCATGAAACTTTAAGCAACTTGAAAATATCACGCAGTAATGTTATTCGCTATTGATTTGCTACTACGGAGGCTTTCAAAAATCTGGGTTTTAGCTTCGGCGTTCACGCAGTGTTAACACTGCGCCCAAAACCACTACGCCAAAGATAATGTCACGCCACGCAATCGGAATATTGCTGCCTGTAACAAGCGTAGCTACTGCAGTCAACAATAGGGCTCCGCCGAATATGCCAATATAATGGCCACGGCCACCAGTAGCTAGAGTACCGCCAACTAGAACCACTGCTATTGCAGGCAATAAAAACGGAAGTCCCATATTTAAAAAAGAGACAGTACTAAAACCTGTCATTAACACCCCAGCCAATGCTGAGCAAAAACCACTCAAAGCGTATACGCCAATAATTGTGCGATCTACACGAATACCAGACAAAAGAGAAACTCTCATACTATTACCGACGGAAAATATGCGCCTTCCGAATGTAGTACGATGAATTACAATAATAGCTACGGCTACAAAAACTATTAACAACCAAACTGAAGGTGCAAAGCCCAGAAACCGCCCTGTAAACAACCAAACCAAGACTGGTGGAGACCGGCCTGTTGGAATGCCCCCGGTATAAAGCAAACCAAGCCCTTGCATTATACCATTAGTCGCAAGTGTAACCACGATTGCCGGCATGCCAAACACAACAATTCCAAGTCCATTCGCTATGCCAACAACGATCCCAACACCTAACACTAATGGAATTGCCCAATAAGCAGGAGCATCCATTCCGTTACAGAGAGCAGCCAACAACACACCTGTAAATGCCATCGTGTGCGGAACAGAAAGGTCAAGCCCACCTGTCATAACAACTGCTCCTTGGCCTAAACCAAGTACCGCGAAAAACAGTGCTAGAGTAAATAAAGAGTTAAAGTAATGGGTGCTCCACGCCGAAGTACCTATAAATATGAGAACAACCACATAAACTACAATCAACAATACCCAGGCGGGTATGATTAGTCGTAAACTATCCCAGTTTTTTACTCGCCACCGGTAAAATACAGATCCGGTAAGCTCATCATTTGGTCTGATATTCCAATCACTTTGGTGAATTGATTTGGCAGAACGTCCCCGAGCGAAAGAATGTGGTAGAGTTGAATGTAATAACCCTACAGCATTAATACGCATTATCCGCAAATGTTTAGCAAAAGGAGCATCTTTACCGACTGTTGCCCCTATTACAGCCAACAACAAAATTATACTTTCTACGATCGGTGTATAATGAGACGAGACATTCAAAACTAATAGTACGTTAGAAATTAATAATAGTGTAAGAGCCGCAAAAACCGTACCTACACAACCTCCCTGGCCACCACCAATACGAGTTCCACCCAAAATCGTAGCTGCAAAAATCAATAACAACATTCCGCTACCTACAAGCGGATCTCCTGACATAGTCTGTGCGCTAAGAAAAACGCCCCCAGCCCCGTAAAACATACCAGCCAAAGCGTAACCTAGAAATTTTGTTCGTGATACCGAGATCCCATTTGAAAATGCAGCGTCTTCATTACTACCAACTGCATATAAGGCAGTTCCTAATCGAGACCGCTTAATCACAAACCAAACTAGCAGGGCCAACAACAGTACAACTAAGGAGGCTGGAAAAACCTCATAAATTAAATCTCCTGTTAAAGTCTGGGTGATGCCATAAGGAACCATCCCACCGGGATCTGGCATCAGGAGAAGGTTTAAACCTAAAATTATAAACATTGTAGCTAAAGTAACTACCACTGGCTGCAGACGTATAAACGCAATAAAAAAGCCGTTGAAGGCACCTACAAAAGCACCGATTCCGAGTCCAGCTAAACACATTAAAATCTGGCTATGCGTGGTATCCCGCGTGTAAAGGGCAACCATTACATTTACAAGCGAGAGAGTTGCCCCGCAAGATAAATCGAAACCACGAATAAGAAACACAATAGTTTGCCCCATCGCCGCCAATACCAACGGGCCAGCATTCGCAAAAAGAAAACTAATTTCAAAATAACTGATGGGTCCAGGTGAAATAAAATCAAGATAAATAAAAATTGCAATAAATGAGCTAACCGCGACAATAAGTCGTTGTTGACGAGCCAAGCCCTGCCGCCAATTAAATGGCATCGCCGAGGCCGAACTAAACTTCAAGGTAAAATCTCCTCGGATTTTGAACGACGGACTGACCCGGCCCCACCCAACGCATGAACCATAATGTTTTCTTCAGAGATTTCCTTGCCAGAGAGTTCTCTAACAATTTGCCCACCATACATAACCAATATCCGGTCACATACGTTTACCAGTTCAGGAATCTCTGTTGAATAAAATAAAATTGAGTTTCCCTCCTTCGCCAACTCACGAATTAGCAAATAAATTTCATGTTTAGTACCAATATCAACACCACGGGTAGGATCAAACATCAATAGAATCTTATTGTTGGAGAGCAACCATTTAGAAATAGCTATCTTCTGCTGATTCCCACCACTAAAGGAAGATACAGGTTTGTAGTGAGCCCTAGGATGAACACTTAAACGGTCAAGTACTTTGTCTACTACCTGCGCCTCAGTCTTACTTCTAATCCAACCAAATGAGGATAGTTTTTCAATAACAGAAATAGAAACGTTTACCGCACCGGAAAGTGACAAAAACAGGCCTTCTGATTTTCGATCTTCTGGGACTAGGCTAATCCCAATTCCCGCTCGTACTGCATCAGCCGGTGTTGCCAATGATACTTTCTTACCATCGAGACTGATGTTGCCCTCCCGAAGGCTCACTACCCCAAATAACGCCTCAAATAGCTCAAGCTGACCCATTCCCTGTAATGCACTTACACCTAATACCTCCCCAGGCCATAACTCCAGTGAGGCTTCTTTCAACTGCCCGCCCGCAGAAATAGCTTCAGCTGATAGGGCAGGTACCTTGGCATTACTCGTCTTATAATTCTTTTTTTCAGGATAAATTGTACCGAGTGAACGCCCAATCACTAACTTAACAACATCTGCATCCGATACGTCTTTAACATCAAAAGAACCAACGTGCTCACCATTCCTAAGTACAGTTAGACTATCACAGAAACGTCTAACCTCAGCCATACGGTGGGAGATAAAGACAAGAGTAATACCATCAGAACTCAATTTTTCAATTAATGCTCCCAACCAATCAACATCAGATACAGATAACGTTGAAGTTGGCTCATCTAATAAAAGCACTCGAGGTTTTCTTGACACAGCTTTAGCAATTTCAATCTTTTGTCTGGTCGAAAGGTCAAGCTCGCTTACTAAAACCGAAGGATCAATATTCTCCATATCCAAATCAGAAAAATATTTC
>Ga0310344_10002753_pt1 | contig 13162 bp, 8 predicted proteins | sample HC15DNA20200_MG_FD_203801 | JGI IMG/M metagenome (GOLD analysis project Ga0310344, IMG submission 203801) | Marine microbial communities from station ALOHA, North Pacific Subtropical Gyre - HC15-DNA-20-200_MG | ecosystem: Environmental > Aquatic > Marine > Oceanic | place: Pacific Ocean: North... | reverse complement strand
TTCGGGTGGACCGTATGCATCGATTTCACACTTAGCAGCCCCTCATACGGTCCTTCAATTGACAGGTGGTGCTATCGGTCAGGGACTACCCTGTGCAACGGGTGCGGCTATCGCTTGCCCGGACCGTACAGTAATAGCCCTTCAAGCGGACGGAAGCGCGCTCTACACAATCCAAGCCCTGTGGACACAAGCCCGCGAAAGTCTAAACGTAACAACGATAATATGTTCAAACCGTAGCTATCGAATATTGAGGATAGAACTTGGCCGCACCGGCGAGAAAGATCCTCGTGAAAAGGCGCATTCTCTTACCGATCTTGGAAATCCATGGATCGATTGGGTTTCAATAGCGAAAGGCTTTGGAGTGCCTGCGACGAGGGTAGAGAGATCTGAAGATTTGGCCAAAGAAATCGAAGCTTCCGTAAAAAACCCTGGGCCAAGCCTCATAGAGGCAGTGTTGTAGTTCAACCCACATCAGCAAGCCGAAGACGCGGGCCCCAACGACGGCCTACCGCTGACGCCAACTCAGGTGAGCCTTGCAGCCTAGAATCGGTATCGACCGTAGCTAACGCGAGTTCTCGCGCCTGCTCTAGAAGACGAGAATCTCTCAGAAGATCTGCTATCTGGAAGTCAGGCAAATGACCATGCTGGTGAGTGCCCAAGAGCTCGCCCGGTCCTCGAATAGCCAAGTCAGCGTCAGCTATTCTGAAACCATTGGTGGTCTCGAGCATAGCTCTTAGTCGTGCCTCGCTTTCGTCGCTCGAACCTCTTGCAATGAGAATACAACTGCCTTGCACGCTTCCTCTTCCTACACGCCCACGTAATTGATGCAACTGTGCGAGGCCAAAACGCTCAGCGTGTTCAATGATGATCAACGACGCGTTCGGGATATCCACCCCAACTTCGATTACTGTCGTGGTCACAAGTACTGAGGTTTCTCCGGAAGCAAACGATTTCATCGTCTCAATGCGATCCGCTGAATCTTGTTGACCGTGCAATAAAGAAACTTGATGATGTTTTAACGCCCTCTTTATCACCTCTGCTTGTTCCTTGGCTGCCCGCAACGAAACTGCTTCGGATTCCTGAATCATCGGATAAACGACATAAGCTTGCTCACCACGTCCAAGTGTCTCGCGAAGAAAACGCATCACCTGTCCTCCTTCACCTTTACGTAGAAGCATGGTGTTAACTTTTTGTCGACCTGGCGGCAATTCATCGATGACAGATAAATCCAAATCCCCATACATCGTATGTGCGAGCGTCCGTGGTATCGGGGTAGCAGTCATCACCAATGTGTGTGGCGTTCGAGCCTTGATTGTTTTTTTCTGCAAAGCAGATCGTTGGCGAACTCCAAACCTATGCTGCTCATCAATAATTGCAAGGCCTAGGTTTTTAAACTCAACGTCGGATTGGATCAAAGCTTGCGTCCCTACAACGCACTCTATCTCCCCTTCCCTGAGTTCACCTTTTACGATTCCCAAATCCTTCCTACTCATCGAGGCAGTCAACAAACCGACTTTGAGCGCCTTTGGTTCCCCTGAACCTAACTCAACGAGTGTGCGAGCATGTTGTTCAGAAAGAAGTTCTGTTGGGGTCATAAAAGCAGTCTGAAATCCACTCGAGGAAGCTGCGAGTGCGGCCAGATACGCAACCACTGTCTTCCCACTACCAACATCACCCTGCAAAAGGCGATTCATAGGACTTCCTGAGGACAGATCCTCTTCGATTTCTTTCCATACTCTCTTTTGTGAACGCGTTAATTTGAAAGGTAATGCCACGATTGATCTTTCGACCCGACACGAACCTTTTTCGATTACATGACCACTCACAGAAGCACGCCTAACCTTACGTAGAGCCAAACCCACTTCGAGCAAATAGAGCTCCTCCAACACAAGCCTCTGATATGCCAAGTGACTGCGATCGCACAAAGCCTCTAAATCTTCGTCTGTACCGGGAAAGTGAATTATTTTTAGAGCTTCAGGTACCGTTGGTAATCGAGGCCATCCGCATGGTTGAGGTGCATACGTATAAAGAAAATCTAGCCGTGATTCAAGAGCCGAATCAATCGCTCCTCGCAATGTTCGCTGAGGAATACCTTCCACTTGAGAATATTCTGCTACAATCCCCGAGTTTCCTTCTGATTTTTTCAAAGGATGAACTTCTATCTCTGGATGAATTATTTCTTTATTAAATTTAAATCGCTTAACATCTCCCGTAACACGAAGTTTATTTCCTTTTTCTAATTTTTTAAGTAAAGAATCAAAACTTCTAAACCATTTCAGCTGGATAGTTCCTGTTTCATCACCCACCACAGCTTCTACAATTTGATGTCCTAACCTCCCTTTGCGAGTCGAAGAACCCGACAGAACGACCTTCGCATCAAAGGTCGTTCTGTCCCCAACCTTAAGATCTCCTACGCTTCTGAGTTCACTTCGATCATCGTACCGGACTGGGAAAAAAAACAGGAGTTGAGTCAAGTTTTCCAACCCGCGCTTAGAAAGAACTCTTGATCTTTTTTCTCCTATTCCTGGCAAGAAAGAAAGATTTTCACCAAGCCGCATTTCCAAATAATCGTTACCAACTAACTTTTCGAGCGCTAACTTAGTACTCACGACATCGTCCCATCTCTCTCGCTCAAAAAAATTTCTTTCTATACTGCTTAGGTCTTCTTTCGTACGGAGCGATATTCTAAGAGATTTGGCCTCTTTAAAACCTTTCTTTACATGTGACTCGAAATTTTTGACAAGTCGAGCTCTTTCCAAAGCGCGATCTTCGCCTCCAGACACAGCGAAGCGAAGAGGGGCTAAAATTTTCTCGATTGTTTCTACAAAAGGACTCTTAACCATAACTCTCGGTTACCACGGAACGAATCTAAACTAATGACTACAAACTTAAATTCCTATATGGATTTCCTGAAGCGAACGAACTCCTACTTTTTCTTCTTTTACAGCAACGATAGCTCCTGCAGCTGCCTCTATTGCAGCCAAGGTCGTGAAATATGGAACTCCCCGATTCAGTGCAGCCCTCCTAATGGTGAAGGAATCTTTGATAGCCTGAACGTTCGTAGACACCGTGTTGAAGACCAAGTTGATTTCACCCGAGTTGATTCTATCGACAGTGTCAGGCGCTCCCTCCCCTACTTTATTTGTAATATTAACTACTAACCCTGACGCTTTCAGAATTTTTGCCGTACCGCTAGTTGCAACAATTTGAAACCCTAGGTTAGCCAAACTCTGAATAGATTTGACTACCCGATGGTGATCTTCTTCTTTAACGGAAACCAGCAAGGTTCCTTCCAATGGAAGGCTATTGCCAGCCTGAATCTGCGCTTTCGCATATGCTCTTCCAAAATCGGAATCAATCCCCATCACCTCTCCAGTACTTTTCATTTCTGGACCTAGGAGAGTGTCCACCCCAGGAAACTTAACAAATGGGAACACAGCCTCCTTAACCGAATAATGACTTGGCCATATCTCCGAAGTCCAACCAATGGACTCGAGGGTTTCACCCGACATCACGCGAGCTGCTATCTTCGCAACAGGAAGACCAATTGCCTTAGAGACGAAGGGCACAGTTCTCGATGCCCTAGGATTGACTTCGATTACATAAACGTCGGATCCTTTTACTGCATACTGGACATTCATTAAACCCTTAACGCCAAGCTCTAATGCAAGCTTTTTGGTCGAGTCGATTATTTCAGCCACGATAGATTCGGATAAAGAGTAAGGAGGCAGAGAACACGCACTGTCACCTGAATGGACCCCCGCCTCTTCAATATGTTCCAAAACTCCAGCTATGACTACAATCTCTCCATCACATACGGCGTCTACGTCCACTTCGATTGCGTCATTTAGAAAACGGTCAACTAACACAGGATGTTCGGGTGAAATGGTTACTGCCGTCTGCATATACTGCTCAAGAGACTTTTGGTTATGCACTATCTCCATGGCCCTCCCACCCAAAACATAAGACGGTCTGACTAAAACAGGAAAACCAAGTGCCGAAGCAATCTTCGCAGCTTCGGACGAGCTTCGAGCCGTCCCTCCAGGTGGTCGACGGAGATCCAGAAGCTCCAGCATATTGTCAAAACGTTCCCTATCTTCCGCACGATCGATTGCATCAGGAGTTGTTCCTAAAATAGGCACCCCTGATCTTTCAAGGTTCACCGCAAGGCTTAATGGCGTCTGTCCACCGTACTGAACTATCACTCCAAACGGGTTTTCGACATTAATAATCTCCAGAACATCCTCTAAGGTGAGGGGCTCAAAGTAGAGCCTGTCACTAGTGTCATAATCGGTGGAGACGGTTTCAGGATTACAATTAACCATGATTGTTTCCCACCCCTGTGCGGAAAGGGCCATCGCGGCATGCACACAACAGTAATCAAATTCGATTCCCTGACCAATTCGATTTGGACCTCCACCAAGGATCAATATCTTTCGACGTGATGTTGGAGCCGCCTCGCACTCATCTTCATAAGTAGAATATAGGTAGGGGGTTCGAGCTTCAAATTCGGCTCCGCAGGTATCAACCCGTTTGTAGACTGGATGGATGTCGGACTTGACGCGAAGTTCCCGAATTTCCCTCTCGTCACAAGAAAATAATTTCGCGAGCCTTGCATCGGAGAAACCCAATGCTTTGACTCTCCTGAGGATTGAGGAGAGATCTCCGAGGTTTATGTTTGAGAGTTCTTTCTCCACAAGTACCAGTTCCTCAATTTGCCTTACAAACCAAGAATCTATGCCTGAGCGATCCGAAATCTCTTGAACTGACACGCCCCGCCTTAGCACTTCAGCAATAGCCCAAGGACGAGAGGGCCGCGGTTTCTCGATCTTGTTCCAGAGGTCGTCTAAACATTCCCTATCTTCGGACAATTCAAAATCGTCTAAGCCCGCATAACCTACTTCAAGTGACCTTATGGCCTTATGAAAGCTTTCTTTAAAGGTCCTGCCAATGGCCATTGCCTCCCCTACAGACTTCATCTGAGTAGTCAGTACGTCATCGGCATTTGGAAATTTTTCAAAGGTAAACCGAGGAATTTTAGTAACGACATAATCTATGCTTGGCTCAAAACAAGCGGGCGTCTCTTTTGTTATATCGTTTTGTATCTCGTCAAGGCTGTAACCTATCGCGAGCTTAGCGGCAATACGTGCAATCGGAAAACCGGTAGCCTTGGATGCAAGCGCCGACGACCTGGACACACGAGGATTCATCTCGACTACTATCAATGCGCCGTCTCTCGGGTTGACGGCAAACTGGACATTAGACCCCCCAGTATCCACACCAATCTCGCGAATGATACGAAGAGCGGCGTCACGCATTACCTGGTATTCCTTGTCCGTAAGCGTTTGCGCCGGCGCAACAGTAATCGAATCTCCAGTATGAACGCCCATCGCGTCAAAATTTTCGATCGAACACACGATAACAACATTATCCTTGCTATCGCGCATGACCTCTAATTCAAACTCTTTCCATCCGAGTACGCTTTGTTCGATTAAGCATTCGGTACGTGGTGACTGTTCTAGAGCCCATGGGACCAAATCTTCAAACTCTTCTCTGGAATACGCAATACTCCCACCTGTCCCTCCCAGGGTGAAGCTTGGCCGTATAATTGCAGGGAGTCCTGTCTCCTTGAGAACCTCGCGTGCATCATCAAGAGATCGAGCAAAACCCGATTGTGGAACTGCAAGCCCTATCTTTCTCATGGATGCAGCAAATTTTTGTCTATCTTCTGCTTTCAAGATGGCATCCAGATTGGCACCAATCAGTTCAATCCCGTAACGATCCAGAATACCGGCCTCAGCAAGGGCAACCGCAATATTTAACGCAGTCTGACCACCAATAGTAGGAAGGAGGGCATCAGGTTTTTCTATTGTGATTATTCGTTCTATCGAATCGGTCGTCATAGGTTCGACATACGTTCGGTCAGCCGTTTCAGGATCCGTCATTATCGTAGCAGGATTAGAATTCAAGAGAACAACGCGATAACCCTCTTCCCTCAAAGCGCGACAAGCCTGCGTACCAGAATAATCAAATTCACAAGCTTGCCCTATAACAATCGGACCAGAACCAATTACAAGGATAGTATGAATGTCACTACGACGAGGCATCTTCCCTCCCCGCTACTTGGGCACCTGACAGTGTCGTGCCATTTGAATGAGATAGGGCCATTTTGTAAAAGCGCGAAAAAAAGAAAGATGCGTCGTGAGGTCCTGGCGAAGCTTCAGGGTGGTACTGAACACTAAACAGTGGCAACTCTCGATGGGCCAAGCCCTCCACCGTGCGGTCGTTAAGATTGACGTGAGTCACAACTACCGGCTCTCCTGCTCGCTCGAGGGAATCCAATTCAACAGCATATCCATGATTTTCGGCACAAATCAAAACGCTACCGGTACTAAGATCCTGACCGGGTTGATTGCCACCATGGTGGCCAAATTTTAATTTCCGAGTACTTCCACCAAGAGCCAAGCCTATTATTTGATGGCCAAGACATATCCCAAAAGCAGGATACTTTTTTATAAGCTCCTTAATCGGGTCCCGAACTCCCCTTACCGCTGCCGGGTCTCCTGGACCATTCGAGAAAAAGACAGCATCCGGATTTAATTCATCAACATAGGATGCCGAAGTCTGTGCAGGAACCACAATGACCTTAAAGCCATTTTTAGAGAGTAAATCTATGATGCTTCGCTTGATGCCAAAATCGTAGGCAACCACGGTCAATTGCTGTTTGGGCTCACTCGCCTTCGGTAACTGCCCTTCTACTCCCGACCAATCCTCTCTCAAAGGTTCGTAAGGCTCATTGCATGTAACTTCAGCGACTAGATCTCTTCCATCTAACGAAGGCGCCTGCTTCGCTTGTCTAACTAAAGAAAGTTCATCCTGAGATTCAGGGTCGGTCGAAATCACTCCCCTTTGAAAACCGGTATTTCGGATTCTACGAACCAATGCTCTCGTGTCGATTCCCTCTAGCCCCGGTACGCCCTTACGACGCAGAAATTCATCCAAGTTTCCACGAGCACGCCAACTTGATGGCTCTCGACAAATCTCCTTTGCGATAAATCCGGACAGATGGGCACTTGATGCCTCTTCGTCTTCAGGATTAACACCCACATTACCAATTTGCGTATATGTCATAACGACGATCTGGTCCGCATAGGACGGATCAGTCACAATTTCTTGATAACCCGACATGCTAGTATTGAAACAAACTTCACCTGAGAAAACTCCCGATGCTCCGAAGCCTGAACCTCGATAAATCGTTCCATCCTCGAGGACTAAGAGTCCAGCTGATCTATTTATTAACGGCACTACAGGATGCCCCCTCGTCAATGTCAAAAACTATTTTTCCAGAAACCATAGTCTTCCGAACGCGCCCCTTTAAGATCTGTCCCGACCACGGCGAATTCCTACTTTTTGAATTCCCGTTACTAGATTCGTACCGCCATTTCTCTTGAGGAGCCACCACTGCTAAATCAGCCGATGCGCCGACGGCAAGCGTTCCACCGGGAATTGAAAGTATCCTTGCGCCCTCTGTCGAAAGTCTCCTAAATAAGTCCATAGGTGAAATTATATTTGCATCTAGCAAAGGCGTTAAAACAGAGAATGCCGTCTCAAGACCAATCATGCCCGGGGGAGCGCTTTTAAAATCTGTCTCTTTTTCCTGGTCGGCATGTGGTGCATGGTCCGTAACAATAACGTCGAGAGTCCCATCTGAAATTCCTTCACGAAGAGCAGCACGGTCCTCAAAGCTCCGGAGGGGAGGAAGAACCTTTGTGTTCGTATCATATTCAAGACAATTCTCATCGGTTAGCATCAGATGATGCGGGGTCACTTCTGCTGTAATTCGAATCTCATTCTTTTTGGCATTTCGAATCAAGTCTACACCCAAACTACTTGAAACATGTGCAACATGAACGTGCGCTCCCGTTAGCGATGCCAGCATAATATCCCGCGCGATTACCGAGGCTTCAGCAATGGCAGGGGAACCCGTCAAGCCTAACCTTGTCGATACACTCCCCTCGTGCACCGTTCCAGCTCCCACGAGCGTTCTGTCTTCCGCATGGACCACAACCGGAATTCCTACTAACGTTGCATATTCAAGCACTCTCCTCATCGTGCCACTATTATTTATCATTTGATTGTCATCACTAACAGCGACCGCGCCTGCACGAACAAGCGCATCCATCTCGGTCATAACTTCACCTCGAAGACCTCGTGTAGCTGCAGCAATTGGAAGAATGCGAACTGGCGATTTTTCTCGCGCCCGTTCCAGTATATAGTGCGTTACCGAAGGATCGTCATTAATAGGAGTGGTGCGCGCCATCACCGCAACTGCGGTAAAGCCACCAGCGGCGGCAGCTTTCCCTCCGGAAGAGAAATCCTCTTTGTATTCTTCTCCTGGCTCTCTTAAGTGGGAACGAAGATCGATGAAACCTGGAACTACCCATAGTCCTTCTGCATTCGAGACGATTGCTTCGTCGCATTCAATATTTTCTGAAATTGCAGCGATCAGTCCGTCTTTTACCAAAAGATCTGAGATCCCATCCGTCTCTGAAGCGGGATCAATAACACGACCCCCTTTAATTAAAAGCGGTCTCGTCATCAGTTCACTCCCGATGGTTGGCCTGCGACCATATAAAGCAAGGCCATCCGAAGCGCGACTCCATTACGAACTTGATCGAGAACGACCCCCGGTCTCCTGTCGGCTAAATCGTGAGCCAGCTCGACGCCCCGGTTTACTGGCCCCGGATGCATAACAATCGCATCCGGCTTGGCGTAACGAAGTTTTTCCCTGTCAATACCAAAAGTAGCCGCATATTCTCGAATACTCGGAACAAACGCACCTTCTAAACGCTCATTCTGAATGCGCAATGCCATTACAACATCCGCCCCCTCGAGAGCCTTTTTCAGTGAGGTATATGCCTCTACACCTAGCACTTCAGACGAAGGGGGAATCATTGTAGGAGGCGCTACAATGCGTACTTCAGCACCCATGAGAAGAAAAGCCTTAATATTGGAACGGGCTACCCTCGAGTGGAGAACATCACCCACTATTACGACAATAAGACGATCAAGCATCGCCTTTTCCTCCCAAACAGTAAACAAATCTAGCAGGGCCTGAGTCGGATGCTCATGGGCACCATCTCCAGCATTTATAACTGGGGCACGGAGAACCTTAGAAATTTGTTTTGGCACACCTGCGACGCTATGACGAACGACTACAACATCTGGATCCATTGCATCGAGAGTTTTAGCGGTATCGAGAATGCTTTCAGACTTGGAAAGACTCGAGCTTGCGGGAGAAAAATTCACAACATCGGCAGAGAGTCGCTTTCCAGCGATCTCAAAACTCGTCCTCGTTCGTGTTGAAGGCTCGAAAAACAGGTTTATCACACTCCTTCCGCGTAACGCAGGAACTTTCTTCACCTCCCTAAAAGAGACTTCCTGCATTCGCTTAGCCGTCTCGAGAACCTTTTCTACCTCTCTTCTGTCCAAATCATCTATCGATAAAATGTTCCGCCCGATCATCGAGCTGACTCTCTTCCAAAGACTATTGCCTCTAATGGCCATTCTTCTGAAGGGTCGACAGAGCGTAGCTTTACTGTTTCGTGACGTTCAGTGGGTATGTTTTTCCCAACAAAATCAATCTTAATTGGAAGCTCCCTGTGTCCACGATCAATCAGGCCAGCAAGCTGAACAGAACGCGGGCGGCCAAAATCCATCAAGGCGTCCATCGCTGCTCGAACAGTTCTACCAGTACTTACCACGTCATCTATGAGAATTACATTACGCTCGTCAACCGCAGAAGGCATCTCGGTAGGGCGCAGCGTAGCCCTTGAACCTCTATCGGAAACATCGTCTCTGTAGAGCGTCGTATCGAGTATTCCTACCAATATGGGTCGTCCCGAAATTTTTTCAATCAGGACACTCAAATAACGAGCCAAAGGAACCCCACCGTTTGGCACACCTACAAGGTAAATTGTTTCGGAATCCTGGTTCCGTTCAACAATTTCATGAGCAATCCGAGTTAGAGCATTTTCGACTCCCTGAAAGTCCAAAATCACTCTTGTCTCGAGCGCTGTTTCATCTTCAATACTAGGGTTATTCGCGGCACCCGGGCCTGCGTTAGATGGCTTGAATAGCCTCTTTGGGGAGTTCTTCTCGTTCACCAAGTCGCCTTTGCTCGCCTCACTGGACGTGCTTAAAAGGGCTAAAAAAATTTTGATCAAAAAGAAATGTAGCGCGACCGAAGCATCTCGTCAGGCACAAAATCAATCCTTAACTTGGGTTAGGAGATTTGCGTCGATTTAAATGCTTTCACACCCAATCATGTCTCCGATTCGATCCCAACGGGTCTTCGCTGTCAAGTTATTCCACCAAGTTATGGGATTTAACAATTCAAGCCATGTACCAGTCCAATTCCAGGACCAGTACAGAAGACCCGCCGGGCCATACATAGCCGTCGATTTAACCGTCCCCCATCGCCTGCTATCAAGAGAATTATCTCGGTTATCACCTAAAAAGAAATAGCGCCCTTCCTGAACAACCATTTCAGGCATATCGAGCCCTGGGAATTGGGGATCATCTAGAATAAGGTGACGACAATCACCGAGGTCCTCTTGCAGAACATTGAAAAGCCTACCCCTACTATCGACAAAGGAATCGCCAGTAAGCCTAGCCGGTACCATTTCTCCATTTAGATGAAGTCGACCATTTTTTATCTCTACCCGATCGCCAGGCAACCCCACCAAACGTTTGATAAAAGTATCAGCATTCAAGTCGGGGCGCAGGTCGGGTGCGAACACCTGACGTCCGTCGCGAGCTAGTCTAAAGACAATTACATCCCCACGCCGAGGCTCCCTAGTGTCAGGCAAATGCACTTCGGTGCCAGGAATTTTTGCACCAAAGGTAAATTTCGAAACAAAGAGATGATCTCCAACCAACAAGGAAGGAAACATTGAGTCAGACGGGACATAGAAACTCTGAAAAACAAACGTACGAATAATCAGGGCGACTATGACAGCTCCTGCGATCGCGGGAAGATCTTCAAGAATGCGACGTTTTCTCTTCTCAGAGCTATCAGACTTATTCTCCGTCATCATTAGTCTCCAATTTTCAAGGCGGCCAAAAATGCTTCCTGCGGTATTTCTACTGCTCCCACCCGCTTCATTCTTTTCTTCCCTTCCTTTTGCTTCTCTAATAGTTTTCTCTTTCGGGTAATATCTCCGCCGTAACATTTTGCAGTAACATTTTTCCTCAATGCCCTAACAGTAGTCCTTGCGATAACCTTAGATCCAATTGCCGCCTGAATAGCTACTTCGAACATCTGACGAGGAATAAATTCTTTTAACTTCCGACTGAGATTACTCCCGCGAGTCTGTGAAACCAACCTGTGTACAATTAACGAAAGTGCATCTACAGGATCTCCGTTAACGAGAATATCGAGCTTGACCAAATCCGCCGATTCATAACCGAAAAATTCATAATCGTACGATCCATAGCCACGAGTAACACTTTTAATTTTATCGTGAAAATCCGCCACGACTTCGGCAAGAGGCAACTCGTAGCGCACCTGAACACGGCTCCCGTGTACGATCATGTCTTTCTGTCTTCCTCTACGCTCCTGACACAAAGCCAAGACATTTCCAAGATATTCCTGTGGTACATGAATCGTTGCTAATATCATTGGTTCTTCAATACGCGTTATCTCTGTTGTCGAAGGCAGTGCCGCAGGAGTTTCAATTTCTACCACTTCGCCTGATGTCTTAACTACCCGATAGCGAACCGTCGGAGAAGTTGTGATTAAAGAAAGGTCGTACTCTCTCTCAAGCCTTTCCTGGATAATCTCCCCGTGAAGAAACCCAAGAAATCCACAGCGGAAACCAAAACCCAAGGCAACGCTTGTTTCTGGTTCATAACGAAAGGATGCATCATTAATTCTAAGTTTCTCTAGTGCAACTTTAAGAGACTCGTAATCTTCAGCCTCAACGGGATATAAACCGGTAAAGACCATTGGCTTGGCTTCCTGGAAACCTGGAAGAGGTATCTCTGCGGCTCCCTTCGCTTCGGTAATCGTGTCGCCTATTTGTACCTGATCTAACGATTTAACTCCCGCGATTACCACTCCAACTTCTCCCGCCCCAAGAGACTCGACAGATCGAGGGTGTGGGTCAACGACATTTAATTCCTGTACTTCAAATTCTTGCCCTGTAGCCATTAACTGTATTCGTTGTCTCTTATTGAGCTTGCCATCAACTACTCTCACTAAGACTGCAACACCAACATAGACATCGAACCAGGCGTCAAACACAAGTGCTCTCGTCTTATCCTCAACCGCACCTGAAGGAGGGGGTACTCGCTTGACGATTCTTTCGAGCAGCTCAGCTATTCCTTTTCCTTCCTTCGCAGAAACGGGTAACACATCCGCTGCATCCAAGCCGATCACATCTTCAACTTCCTGAGCAACACGATCTGGATCCGCGGAAGGAAGATCAATCTTATTTGTTACTGGGATCAGCTCGAGATCAGCCTCGACAGCTAGGTAGGCATTCGCCAAAGTTTGAGCTTCAATTCCTTGCGAAGCATCCACAATCAGTATCGCTCCCTCGCATGCCTGAAGGGCACGAGAGACCTCGTACGAAAAGTCTACATGGCCTGGCGTATCGATCAGATTCAATACGTACTTGCTTCCATCCGCTGAGAGATAATTCATACGAGCCGTTTGCGCTTTGATAGTAATTCCTCGTTCGCGCTCAAGCTCCATCTTGTCCAGAAACTGATCCTTCCGTTCCCTAGCCTCCAGTGCGCCAGTTGCCTCAAGAAGACGATCGGCTAAGGTGCTCTTACCGTGATCGATATGAGCGATGATACAAAAGTTACGTATCTGATTAGTGTTCATTGAAATCGTTTTTAAGCCCTGAATCAGTCAATTCTCGGAGAAAATATTCACAAGTTCTTCGTAAACCTTCCTCTACGGAGACCTGAGTTGTCCATGCAAGAACTTTCTCGGCAAGTGTAGTGTCTGGCCGCCGCACCTTAGGATCATCTGGAGGCAGTGAACGAAAGACAATGTCGCTATTCGATCCAGAAACTCGAATAATTTTTTCGGCTAACTCCTTCATTGAAATTTCAGCTTGGCTTCCGATATTTACAGGCCCTACATAAT
>Ga0310344_10002752_pt1 | contig 13164 bp, 15 predicted proteins | sample HC15DNA20200_MG_FD_203801 | JGI IMG/M metagenome (GOLD analysis project Ga0310344, IMG submission 203801) | Marine microbial communities from station ALOHA, North Pacific Subtropical Gyre - HC15-DNA-20-200_MG | ecosystem: Environmental > Aquatic > Marine > Oceanic | place: Pacific Ocean: North... | reverse complement strand
ATGTAGCTGTGGCAAAGCGTGATGTTTCCACCAGTTTACGTGACTTGGATTTTGAACTATGAAGCATGAGCATAATAGGATAAACAGACGACAAATGATCGGAGCGACCGGCTCGTTAGGAGCCAGCCTGTTATGCTCACCCCTGACTATGGCAAACGCTACAGATATTCGTATGGTGGCAAGGATTTTCTTTGACTCATACGGAACATTGGCTTTGCGACAAGCATTACGATACGCCGGTGATAGTGGTTTTGTCGCGTCAATGCCACAATTACTGCATGCAAAAACGCATGCAGCATATGACAACATCATCTGGAATACGTATTTCACTGCTAATTCCGAAGAGAATGTCATAAAAACACCCCAGGGCAATCACGTCGTGCTCACCATTCATGGCACCGGCATATTTAGTAAGCCGGAAAAGATTGAGCGTACCCTCAGGTCTGATTTGGACAGGCTCAATGATGAGGGTTTGACTGGGCAGTATGCGGCTAAAATTACCCAACAAGAAGCTAAAAACTTATTGCACGGGCGCCTGCCCGATAGCTCCGAAATACCTATTTATGGGTTTGATGAATTTAATCAGGGCATTAAACAGTTACCTATGCAATATGGAGTGGTATTGGATCTCGACATTGCCAAAAAGACCTATAGTGGGTATGAGGAGTTCAACACCCTGATAGATAACCCTGTAATGATTATTCGTTCTGGCGGTACAGAAACCCTTTCTGCCTACCTCGAAAAGGCACGAAACCGTAAAAACACAGAAAAGATGGGGAACTTTCACCGTTATAACTCTATCGACCCAGACCAGCCCCAAACACGCATATTGAGATTAGGGGGAAGTAAAGGTGGTAAAAGTAGTGATGGCAGTGACCTTGGCCTAGGACGGGGATACGATTCCGACTGGGGATTAAGCGTAGGATTTTTTCCAGGTTTAGCTCGCTATATTGCCGTCGCCCCTAGGGACATATCTTCAGATCTACAATATCTGGATTTCGAACTTTAGACACATTAGGCAAACACCGAAAAAAATATTGCTCAAAAGTCAGTCGGTGCGCCACCTTCTTCCTTTCGACGTGCGACGAAAGCTTCAAGCTCTTCGCGAATCGCCTCATCCAACGGTGGTGCCTGGTATTCTTCGAGGATCTGTTTCCACAACTTATTGGCACGTTCCGGGGTAGTAACACTGCCGCCCTCTTCCCATGTTTCAAAATTTCTCAAATCACTAAGAAACGGCTGGTAGAATGCGTTCTCGTAACGTTCCATGGTATGAGTTGCACTAAAGAAATTACCATTCGGACCCACTTCCTGGATCGCGTCAAAGGCAAGGTCATCTTCGTTTGCGGTCGCTGGTTGCATATACTGGATAATTTGCTGAATAGTTTCGCAATCGATTATAAATTTCTCATAACTCGCACATAAACCGCCTTCCATCCACCCCGCACCGTGATAAACGATGTTGACCCCTGAAGATACACATGCCCAAAGTGAAAACGCGCTTTCCCAGGCCGACTGGGAGTCGGGGCAATTAGCGGCACAAGCGTTTGATGCTCGAAATGGCAAATCGTAAAAACGCGACATCTGGCCTGACATCTGGGTAGCCCTCAAATATTCTGGTGTACCAAAAGCCGGGGCACCGCTACTCATATCAACATTGGAAGTGAATGAACCGTATACAACCGGAGTTCCTGGATTGATTACCTGGAGTAACACTATCATCGCCAACGCCTCGGCCGTCTGCTGCATGACAGCGCCCGCGATAGTAACCGGGGCCATCGCCCCGGAAAGCGTAAATGGTGTGACAATCACTGGCTGGCCGCGCCGTGCCAGCCTCATCGGACCATCAAGCATGACGTAATCGAGTTTCAAAGGAGATGAGGAATTAATGTTGGTAAACATTCGTGGACTTGCATCAAACTCCTCATCGGTAATACCGGCAGCGATTCTTGCCATTTCCATGGCATCTTCAATCCGTTCCTTACCAAGACTATATGCATGGATAACCTTGTCAGTGAGCGTTAGCTTGTCAAATAAGCAATCTAGATGGCGAACCGAAGGATGAATATCCACTGGTTCAACAGGATACCCAACGATCATGTGCATACAATTGAAAAACTGAGTCAGCTTGAGGAGATCCTGATAACTCTGCCTGTCTCCGGGGCGACGACCCCGGTCCAAGTCCGAGCAGTTGGGCGGGCTCGCGACATTACCGAAAAGCATATTGTTGGCGCCAACTCCAACACTTCGCGCCGGATTTCTCGGTGTTATATTGAATGTGGACGGGGCTTTTTGTACCTGCTCCATCACAAAATCGCGCCCCATGCGAACATTATCAGAATCCGGTGCAACGATGCATCCAGCTTTGGCAAGTAACTGCTTCGCTTCTTCGTGGATAAATTCTATGCCAACTTCTTCAAGCACCCGCATCGCTCCGTCATGAATCGCATGCACCGCTTCTTCATTTAGCGGTTCCGTCGGAACATCTGGATTGCTGGGTAATTGCCAAGGCAACTGCGAAAGTATATTAGCGGTTCTTCGCGTATTCGCCGATCTACCACCTTGCCGTCGACCACCACGTCGTGCCATTTTTCCTATTCCTATTTGTCAATCTGTGTAAATGAACAATGTTGCTACTGCTAATCAATACCCTTTCTTCTCAACCATTCAGCAGTGCCAATCAGTAAAACAGAACCTAAAAATATGCAGGTTCCCAGAGCGAGTACGGTAGGTAATGTGTCGGGGAACCGCACTTGCGTCCACATATAAACTGGCAACGTCACCTCATTCCCTCCTAAAAATAAGGCAAAAAGGAATTCGTCAAACGAAGCAGTGAATGACAATATCAGGCAAGCCGCAACCCCCGGAAGAATTAGTGGGAAAGTCACACGCCAGAAAGTCATCCAGGCATTTTCACCCAGGTCGAGAGCTGACTCCTCAACACTCTTGCCCAAACCTTCCAACCTCGACATGATGATAAGGGTTGAAAACGGTATGGTCATTACGACATGGGCAACGCCAACAGTCCACAAGGACAGGGGAACACTTACTGCTAGTGCAAGTACCAGCAATCCGACAGCTAAAATAATTCCTGGCATCACCATAGGTAACATAATAAAACCTAGCGCTGCGTTTCTTCCCGGGAATCGATATCGTGTAAGGCCCTTGGCCGCAATGGTGGCCAGGGTCGTAGAAATAATCGCGACCGGGATTGACAGTTTAAAACTATTTCCTAATGCATCTAGCAAGCCGGGTCGGGTCGGGATCTGAAGATACCAATTGAATGTCAGGTCTTTTAAGGGCAACACCATCTGGATACTGTCATTAAAGGAAAAAATAGGCAGCATGAGTGATGGTATGTAGAGAAATAAAAGATACAACACGACGTAAAAAAACAGTAATCCGTACTTGCGCTCTTCAGAACTATCCTCTGTACTCGGAGTTTGCCCAATTTCCATTTCCCGACGCTGCACCGTACCGCGCTGTGCCAACCAGATGAATGTCAGGATGATGACGGTAATAGCCATCATCATAATTATTGTTAGTGTCGAGCCCAGAGGCCAATTATTCGCCTCTCCAAATTGGGCAGCAATAAGCTGTCCGAACATCATTCCCCTCGGTCCTCCAACCATTACAGGGGTAATATAATCTCCTACAGTAGGGATGAACTGGATCACCGCGGCGGCAATCACACCAGGAGCAGATAACGGTAACGTTACACGAAAAAATGTCCTGACCGGACTTTCACCGAGGTCAGATGAAGCTTCCAGTAGCGAACGATCTATCTTAGAAAGTGAGAGATAGATCGGTAATATGGCAAACGCTGCCCAAGCATGAACCAGAGTCAATACAACTGCAAAGCGACTGTACAAAAGAAATTCAAGCGGCGCCTGTATAAAACTAAGCTCAAGCAGTGTTGAATTAATCACGCCATTGTTCCCCAGCATGATTTTCCATGCCAGCACACGCAGCAGATAACTCGTCCAGAATGGAAGGTTAATCAAAATCAACCACGTCATGATATTTTTCTTAACCCTGAAGGCCAGAAAATAAGCAACCGGATACGCTAACAGGATATTTATACTCGTGACCGTTATCGACATCCGTATGGACCGCAGCAGCAAATCGCCATACATCGACTTTTCAAAAAAAGTCTTATAGTTGTTGAGCGTAAAGGTCTTATCTATGTTTATGTAATCGGCTGTCCAGAAGCTGTAGACAACGAGAGTAAATATTGGCAAAGCCAGCGCACCAATCATCACTATGAGCGCCGGTGACAAAAGGGTGTAACCACGCAGCCACTCGTACCGCAAGAAAGATCCTCGCAAAGCTGACCACCACCCTACCGGCGAAATATTCGTACCTACTACACCCGGTGCTGATGACATCGTTATTTTTTAAGCACGGCGAAGTTGACCTGTTTCCTGGTCACCCATCGCTTCCGAGATTCGGCTAGCAGCAGTGACGACCATTGGCGCAATAGCCGTCATTGCTTGTTCGGTCAAACGATTTGCAGGGCCACTAACACTAATCGCCGCACAAATTTCACCCAAACCATCCCGAATTGAGCTTGCCACACCATTTACGCCGACTTCATTTTCTTCAATATCCATGGCATATCCCATGTCTCTATAGCCGTCTAGCTCTATATCGAGAAGTCCGGTTTCTGTAATCGTGTTGGCAGTTTGCCGAGGCAGACCACAATTATCATAGACTGCCTGTCGCATAGTTGAATTCCATAGAGACATACAAGCCTTCCCCAATGCCGTGCAGTGGTACTGAGATCGCCAGCCGGCAGTGGCCGTAGCATGCAAGAGCTGCGAACCCCTTAAACTATCAATCACCAATAAATCATATAAGTCAGGCAATCCTAAATTCACGGTCTCATTAGTTTTTCTGCAAAGATCTGCAAGGACAGGTCTGGCAAGATTAGAAACGTGTAACCGTTGCTGGACCAACCGTCCAAGCTCCAAGTTCCGGAACCCGAGCCGATAGTTTCGCGAAATCCTATCCTGATCGACGAAACGGAGCGTAACCAACGATGCCAATAGATTAAATGCAGTGGTTTTATTTAGGCCCGTCTCTTTGCTGATACTACTGAGACTAACACCCGTCTCATCTGCACCTGCTATAACATCCAAAATGGCATTCGCACGCCCTAAAGACTGAATACGCGGCGATTTTTTAATTCTCTTTTGATAAACCATTACAAATCCTAAACTCCCATCGTTCTACAATGCAGAATATTTATATTAATTAACAAACGCCTCAACACCATCACTTATTTTGCGCTACAATCAGGTAATCTGCGGCTCCCAGCAAGTGTTCGGAAATTAAGATCAGGCCACCGACACATTGTTTATTAGAGTTTCGGTGTACATTGTATAGCATCTCCAAGAGGACGCAATAAACATGACGGATATCAAAATGGAAGCGGAGATTATCTTCGAACCACATGTCCCTAATTCTCTACGGCGCGCACTGGAATATGCCGGTGAAGAGGGTTTTGTGGCATCCATGCCGCAATTGCTGCATGCCAGAACGCACGCTGACTACGACAATATTATCTGGAATACGTGGTTTACCTCTTACTCAGAAGAGAGTGTTGTAACAACGCCCCAGGGCAATCATGTCATTGTAGCGATTCATGGGGGCGGTATTTACGCTCAGCCTGAGCGATTTGAAAAACAATTCTATGGATGTGCAAATAGCGAAACTGAGCATGGATATACTGAACAATATGCGGGAAAAATAACGCAGCAAGAGGCACACGATATTTTGGAAGGGCGGCTGCCTGATGGTACTGAAGTTCCGGTTTATCCCTATGAAGAGTTTAAGCAGGGCATTAGTGATCTGCCTCCGATTCGGTACGGCGTCATCATAGATTATGAACTCGCACGACAATCTTTGCGAGGTTATGAAGAATTTGAGATTTTAAAAGATGATCCGAACATGATTGTTCGGGCTGGCGGGGTTGAGGCCAATAACGCCTACCTTGATAAATATCGTGACCGCTACAACACAAAGAAAATGGGCGTCTGGCATCCATACAATAGGGTTGACCCAACCGAATCCCAAACTCGGGTGATTTTCCTAGCCGGTAACCATGGTGGTTGGGGGACCGACGATGATGATTTCCATTTGTATGGATACGACAGTGAATATGGGATTGGCGGTGATGCGATGATGGGCGGGATGGCGCGCTATGTTTCCGTTGCACCCGTAGATACTTCAGATAGTTTGAGACATATACCTTTCGTTAGTTAAATCCGTTGAGGAACGTCATAGAATTTCTGGTTTCATACATGACCGTAATAGTCGCGATGGACTACAACCGACCAAGCGTAATCGAGAAGTGTTCCCCAGCTATAAATGGGTAAATCAACCGAGCGCTGAATTGCGCGTGCGAAGGGTGGATAACCTGTGCACTCTAACACTAAAGAGCCCACTTCCGGAGTTTCATCTACGTAAGCGGCGATAGCCTCCACAATCTGTTTTTCGGCAACGCTATAACGAAGTGAAGGATTTCGTGGACGACCATATGACCCCTCCCATAGCTTATTAAATTCCTGATTCTCAATACGTTTGTTGAGATCAACAACTTCAAAGTTTGAATCGAGAGAGATTCCAACTGCGGTCAGATGCTCATCAGTTAGTTGGGCATCAGAGGTGATGATGGCGACTTTTTTTTCAGGACCAATGAGTTGTTGGGCCCAAGGCACCTGTAGCAAAGAGGACATAAATGTTGGAATAGAGAGCGCTGCTGCTACCTTTTCCTGAAAAAATGAGAAAAATCCACACTCGGCGGCAACCGCCCGACACCCTATATTCTCTAATTTTTTTGCAGCTTTTATTATTGTATCTAGATAACTCGCTAGTTCCATATTATCTGCATAGCAGAGGGCTTTTATATCTATATTTTCGAGAATTTCATATTGGATTGGATATGGCCATGCACTGGCATTTCTTACATCACCGGGTAGACCGGGGTAAACATCATCCAGAATCATAATGCCCAAGCCCATACCATAACAAGAGTGATTTTTACGGCTGACAATTTTCTCATTAGCAGAATCACGAAAGGAGCTCATCGCAAACTTCCCGTTAGACTTTTCTAATACAAATACTAGAGTCTACGGTCAACTTAAATGTGTCAAGACTTGATCGGAAAATATGTACAAATGTGTTGTCTGACGAAATCGAAATTTATTTCGTGAGGCAGATTATTTGATCTTTTTGCGTATTGCTTGTCTATCAGACAACTAGAGAGTTCTGTTCGGTCTAACACCAAAGACAACAATAGTTTTACCGCTTGCTGAAACCATGCCTTGTTCTTCCAATACCTTAAGAACTCGTCCAGCCATTTCACGCGAGCAACCGACCAGGCGACTCAATTCCTGCCGGCTAACTTTGATCTGCATTCCGTCGGGATGAGTCATCGCATCTGGTTCGTTGCATAAATCCATGATTGCATGAGCAATACGCCCTGTTACGTCAACAAATGCAAGGTCTCCCAGTTTGCTATTGGTGCGATGAAGGCGTGTGGCAAGTTGGGTAGCGAGTTCAAATACCAAGCCCGGACTTTCGCTCGCTATCTGGCGAAAGCGCGGATAAGTCATTTCTGCGATTTCACATTCTGTTCTGGTGCGGACCCAAGCACTTCGTGTTGGCTGTTCGTAAAAGAGCCCCATTTCCCCGAAAAATTGCCCTTTATTCAGGTATGACAACACCATTTCATTGCCATCCTCATCTTCAATCATCACTGCAACTGAACCTTTGACGATGTAATAAAGCACATCGGGTAGATCGCCGGCGTGAATCATCACAGTCTTTGATGGCACGGTGCGAACGCGACAGTAGCTCAAGAAACGGTTAATAGCCGGAATTTCACTTAAATTCTTGGCGGTTTGCTGCATATCGTTTGCCCTCGACGAAGTTTAGCCTGACATTTTTAGGTTCAGACTCGAGGCGGTCGTAAGTGCAGATTTCAAATGTTCCTGCATTTTCGATCGTCCAAGCCATCCAGATTATATTGAAAGCAACGCAACGAAACCAGTTGAATCAAATATGGTATGCAGTACTTTTCATGAATTGAGCAGCAACACGCATAGTTTTTTGAATTAAATAAGGTAGTTTTTCGGCGCCGGCTTTTTTTGCGTTTGCTCCGTGAATCTCTTCTTCCTCCCTCATTTTTTCTACGATGGCTCTACTTTTTAGATCATCTTCAGGTAGTCCTTCGAGATGTGTGGTGAGGTGCTCCGAGACTTGGTGCTCCGTCTCTTCAATGAAACCAAGCGACCATTTATCCCCTAGTATACCGCTTGCTGCTCCTATCGCGAACGATCCGGCATACCAAAAGGGCAGCAGCGCACTTGGGTTAGAGTCGAGTTCGGTGAGGCGTTCTTCACACCAGGCCAGATGGTCACGCTCTTCTTCGGCTGCTGCTTTCATTTGTTTCTCTACATCAGGGTTGCGCGCTACGGAAGCATGACCTTGATAAAGTCCTTGTGCGGCGATCTCACCAGCATGATTGATTCGCATTAACCCGGCGGCATGTTTTTTTTCAGCATCAGTGATAGGAGGATTTTCAATACTACTTGCCGGATTGGGTCTGGCGTTCTTAAAGGGCTGCGAGGTTACAGTAAGAAGCGCATGGCCAATGCCAGATAAGATTCTGTCCACAGGGCTGAGATTGCGGTTTTCCATTTATACGATTATAACCAGTTTATATAGGACTGTGACGGAATACGGAATAATGAAACGGCTCAAGATACAGCTATTGTTAACTACCTGAAATATATTGCGAATTAACTTATCCCATGACTATAAATAATTTGATGCTAACTAGCGACATTGGTTTGCATTGGTTTACCCTGTCGAGTAAAATTTCGCGCCTTCTGAAGGAGTGAGTAGCCCGCAAGGGTTGCCTTTTAAAAATCTGGAACAACAATTATGAAGACGTTTTCTGCAAAGCCAGAGGAAGTTCGTCGCGATTGGTACTTAGTAGATGCCACAAATAAGACATTGGGGCGTTTATCTACTGAAATTGCCAAGCGGCTTAGAGGTAAGCACAAACCTGAATATACTCCACATGTCGATACAGGGGATTATATCGTCGTCATAAATGCGGATAAGATCCGAGTTACTGGCAACAAGATGAAAGACAAGATGTATCATCACCATACAGGGTACATTGGCAATCTTAAGACTATGTCGCTACAGAAACTTATGTCTCAGTCTCCAGAACGTGTCCTGCAATATGCAGTAAAAGGCATGTTGCCACGTAATCGGCTTGGTAGGAAAATGTTCTCTAAGCTACGGGTTTTTGCTGGGCCAGACCATAAGCATGAAGCTCAGCAGCCAATTCCGCTAGAATTAAACGCGTAACAATGGAAATAAAGACTAATGAGTAACACGCAGTACTACGGAACCGGACGACGCAAGACCTCAACTGCACGGGTTTTCTTGAGTAATGGAACCGGTGAAATAACGGTCAATAATCGTCCACTCGATCGTTTCTTTGGGAGGCAGACTGCGCGAATGATTGTTCGCCAACCTCTGGAGCTGTTGAATTTGTCTGATAAGTTTAATATCAATGTAACTGTTAGTGGTGGCGGCACAACCGGACAGGCCGGTGCAATTAGACATGGCTTGACTCGCGCATTGATGCAGTATGATGACACTTTGCGTCCACAGCTTCGTAAGGCTGGTTTTGTAACTCGGGATTCACGTGAAGTTGAGCGGAAGAAGGTAGGTTTGCGAAAAGCCAGACGGGCCACGCAGTACTCCAAACGATAATAGTTTGCGGGAGCCAGTGCCCCTAACAAATTCGATTGTATATTCGGAGATCGTCTCGTGACATGATCGCGGACTTTGATACCGCAAAAAAACCTCCTGTATCCTTTTGTATAAAAGGGGGTAGGGATTTTTGCATAGCTTTGAATCCAAATTTGAGTTCACAAATATTTACTGCAAGTCCCATCCTGAAGTAGATTAATTGGGGTGTAGCCAAGTGGTAAGGCAGCGGGTTCTGATCCCGCCATGCGTAGGTTCGAATCCTACCACCCCAGCCAATCTACAAACCCGAAAGATCCTCTGTGGCACTTGCAGGCAAAGGGCATACGCTAGTGCGTAGACATGTTGTTAGTAGTTGTCACGGTAACGCCTTTATCACTGGATACAATTAAGATGTCTGCTGCCCGGTGAGCAAAAATACCCACGGTAACAATGCCCGCAATCTGATTGATTTGTGTCTCCATTTCTATGGGATTCAGGATCTCTAGGTTATGCACGTCAAGGATATGATTGCCGTTGTCTGTTACGAAATTCTCACGCCAAACAGGTTGACCGCCCATTTTGACCAGCGTACGCGCTACGAATGATCGAGCCATGGGGATTACTTCCACTGGTAGCGGAAAAGCTCCTAGGACGCCGACCTGTTTGCTGTCATCGATGATACAGATAAATTGTTTTGCAGCGCCCGCAACAATTTTCTCACGAGTCAGAGCGCCGCCGCCGCCTTTGACAAGATGTAGGTGTTTTGTCGCTTCATCAGCACCGTCCACGTAAAGGTCAACATCGCCCACCGAGTTGAGCGACGAAACCTCAAAGCCAAGTTTTTCTAAACGTTTTGTAGTAGCGTTTGAGCTGGACACTATGGACTCTATTTGATTGGTAATGGATGGGAGTAGGTTAATAAATTCATTCACAGTTGAACCAGTGCCAATGCCGAGTGTGCTGCCACTGGGTATGTAGGGTAAGGCGGATTTCGCTGCGAGTTGCTTCTTTTGTGTTTGATTCATGACTTAGGGCGCCTAATTTATGGTGAATTTCTTTCAGTGATTCGATTCTCCAGATTACAGGGAATCACTGAGTTTCGGTAACAGTCAAAAAGAGAGGTATGTCCCAAGGGTTTGGGGGAATGCTCGCCACTTCTTGCTTGGCGAATGCAAGCCCAATTAGTTTTGGACTAAACCAGTTTTCGCGGTGTTTGAGAAAAGTAAAAGTGCGATCGAAGTAGCCGCCTCCCATTCCAATACGATTGTTTTGAAGGTCAAAAGCGACGACGGGAGTCAGCACAATATCAAGCATTCGAGGGTTAACAAATTCACCTTCTTCTGGCACTTGGATTCCATATTGTTTCACAAGAAGGTTTGTGGACATGGTTATTTCCTGAAACCGCATTTGTTTTCCTTGATGTATCACAGGAACGAAAACTCGTTTCTTCATGGCCCAGGCTCGAGCGATTATTGGCCATGTATCTACTTCTGTCTTCGTTGACAAATAACATCCCACATACTCAGCTCTTTGAAACCAGGGGGATCGGGCAATTTTCCCCGCGATTATTTTCGAGGCAAATTCTCTATTTTTTGTGCTCAATGATGATCGAGTACGGAGACTATTCTGGCGAAGTATTGTTTGGGAATTGCTCACATTAAGGTACGGCGATTATAGTGCGTCTCCCGCGGGTGCCGTTACCGGCCGTCGCTCTCGAACCGGAGCAACAGGTGGGGTCAGCCGTGACCACAACAGGCACACCACCTCAGTGGCACTGCACACAAGTGGCCGACAGAACACGACCCCGAGGTAAAGATTTAGGGTCGAAAGTATCCTGGCCAGTATCGAACACTGCAGGAGACGCAGGACAAAGCTTACCGCAACTTTAATATGGTTGCTGCCTTTAAAGCTCGAGTTGTTGGTTACCCAGAACTGAGTCAACACGCTCATTAAGAACCTTCAAACGTGGTCGTAAGGACGATTCAATTGCGTCGTCTTTTGCTTTGGTTTTTAACAATTCATTCGACATGTTTAAAGCAGCCATCACCGCAATCCTGTCCAGGCCCACGACCTTTCCGCTATCGCGAATCTCACGCATTTTATCGTTCAATAGTTCAGCGGCATCCAATAGATCGGTACGTTCATTCGCGGGACATGAAACTTGATATTCCTTCTCAAGTATTCGTACGCTGACATGCGCATACATATCGTTCATTGCGGGTACTCCTGAAAAGCCCCCGGCCCGGCAGGCAGGGGACATCTTATAATTAATAAAGTCGACATTGCGGTCGGACCTAGCTTCCTTGTTCCATTGACTTCAAGCGCCCGATCATTGCTTCAACACGAGCACGAACCTCCTCGTTTTTCTGCAACAAGGACGCACGTTCGGTAGTCAGAGTGTCTTGGCGCTGACGTAGCGAGCGATTCTCATCTTTTAGCTGGTCACAGACCTTTACCAAAGCATCTACACGCTTCTCAAGTCGCTTTAGTTCATGCTCGAACATTGCACTGGTTTCATCGGTCATAAGTGCAATATAGAACTGCGAACGAACAGAATCAATCGGAAATCGTCCTAATCGCTCTAATTCGATGGCGAGACAGCCAATTAAATGGGATCATTCTGGCCCAGATATAACCAATCAAGACCTTAGAATGAGTGAAAAGTCGGTTAATCACAATGAGCTTGAGATACTGCTAAGTCGTTGTGGATCAAGACGGAATCCGGGCGAGGTGCACGGCTTGTTATGTAGTTGTTTAGCGGTCGCTGGTATAGATGGGGCTGGTGAGTGGTTAGTGCAAGTGCTGGAAGCTACCGATCCGAATAGTGCTGCCAGAGCGGAATGTGAATTGATGCTTGATGACCTTTATGCGACAACGTGGCGACAGTTGGTTGAGAGACAATCAGAATTTCAGTTGTTACTTCCTGATGACATGGATTCAACTGCTGCGCGCGCAGAAGCTATGGGTCGCTGGTGCGAAGGTTTTCTAAATGGTCTGATCTCGCATAAAAAAAGCGAAGAACTGAAAGATCGACTTGTCGTGGAACCACTGGCGGATATTATCAGCGACATTGTGGAAATAGCCCGGGCAACTACAGATGAAGATGCAGAAGCTGAGGAAGAGGAGAATGCTTATACAGAACTCGTAGAGTATCTTCGTGTTGCAGCACAACTAGCATATGAAGAACTGGCTGAATTTCGTTCATTAACAGAGAAGCAGCTTTCCGAAAAGCCGGAGCACTTGCATTGATGGATAGAGACGAATTCACTAAACGTCGTAAGACGCTGATGCGCATGGTTGGAGAGGATGGAATTGCCATTCTACCTAGTGCTCCGGTTCGAACGAGGAGCCGGGACGTTCAATATCGGTTTCGTCAAGACAGTGATT
>Ga0310344_10002750_pt1 | contig 13170 bp, 14 predicted proteins | sample HC15DNA20200_MG_FD_203801 | JGI IMG/M metagenome (GOLD analysis project Ga0310344, IMG submission 203801) | Marine microbial communities from station ALOHA, North Pacific Subtropical Gyre - HC15-DNA-20-200_MG | ecosystem: Environmental > Aquatic > Marine > Oceanic | place: Pacific Ocean: North... | reverse complement strand
TTTGGAAAAAGTCTGGCGCTGAATGGGCAAAAAATATCGAGACTGAAAACCATATCAATTACGTCGTAGAAAACCTAGAAGAATGGTTACAGTCGATTAAAGAACACACCAGAATTTAAAGTTTAACACTTACTGGAGTTGACAGAAAAATAGGTCTAACTATGGTGCTGGCACAAAAATTTAAGAAGTTTTCAGCCGTAATTAGGTAACAAGAAAATGAATACCATAGAACTGCAATCTATAATTGATAAAGCTTGGGAAGCACGGGAAACGGTCTCACCTAAGACTACAGGTGATGTACGAAGTGCAATTGAAGCTGCTCTGGATGGCCTTGATTCAGGAGAATACCGGGTGGCACATAACTCGAAAGGTAAATGGCTGGTAGAACAATGGCTAAAGAAAGCTGTGTTACTCTCATTCCGCTTGTTTGATAATGCACCGATGCTCGGTGGCCCCACTGACCCTGATCGCGGTGAGTCACCGTGGTTTGACAAGGTCGCCCCAAAATTCGCCGGGTGGGACGACAGTCGTTTTCGTGAAGCGGGGTTCCGGGCAGTGCCTAATTGTGCGGTGCGCCGCGGATCATATATAGGTCCTGGTGTAGTCCTTATGCCGAGTTTTATAAATATTGGTGCTTATGTAGATTCTGGCACAATGGTAGATACTTGGGCAACTATAGGATCGTGTGCACAAATCGGTAAAAATTGCCACATTTCAGGTGGTGTTGGAATTGGCGGTGTGCTCGAGCCCCTGCAAGCTGAACCAGTAATTATAGGTGATAATTGTTTTATCGGAGCCCGCTCTGAAGTTGCTGAAGGTGTTATCGTTGAAGATGGGGCTGTGTTATCGATGGGTGTGTTTCTAGGAGCTTCTACAAAGATTATTGATCGCGCTACTGGTGAAGTACATATGGGCACCGTCCCCTCATACTCTGTTGTTGTGCCGGGCTCGACTGGTGGTCGTAATTTACCTGATGGTACCCCAGGACCAAATTTATATTGTGCCGTAATTGTTAAGAAGGTAGATGAAAAAACCCGCTCGCGTACATCGATTAACGAACTGTTACGCGATTGAGTAATATAATAAATGCCCTAGACCTGGCAAAAGAACTCATTCGTTGCCCAAGTGTGACTCCGGCCGACGAAGGAGCTTTAGATGTATTACAATCATCACTCGAAACTCTCGGTTTTACCTGTCACCGCATGACTTTCTCTGAAGAAGGTACACCGGATGTTAGTAACCTTTACGCCCGGTTAGGCTCTGAACAGCCAAATTTTTGCTATGCCGGTCATACTGACGTCGTCCCGGTTGGTAATGAGGCTAACTGGACTGTTGACCCCTTTGGTGGTGAAGTTATTGACGATATTCTTTATGGACGTGGTGCAACAGACATGAAAGGCGGAATAGCATGTTTTGTTGCAGGTATGTCCCAATTCTTAAAAAAACGGGCGGGAATATTTGAAGGGTCAATTAGTCTCCTAATAACGGGAGATGAGGAAGGTCCTTCCATTAATGGAACGCGAAAAGTTCTAGAATGGATGGCTGATCGCGGGGAAACTATAGACGTCTGTATCGTTGGCGAACCAACCAACCCAACAAAATTAGGGGAAATGGTCAAGATAGGTCGCCGTGGATCAATTTCGGGTTGGCTTACAGTTCGTGGCATGCAGGGACATACCGCGTACCCCCATTTGGCTGATAATCCTCTACCACGTCTAATCTCTATGCTAGATTCAATTACGTCGGAGTCCCTAGATAACGGTACAGATCATTTCCAAGCTTCTAACCTTCAACTTACTACCATTGATGTAGGTAATTCGGCCACAAATATTATTCCTGGAGAAGTACGAGCGGCATTTAATATCCGTTTCAACGACCTTCATACTAGTGAGTCTCTTATTTCTTGGCTAAAGGAAAAATTTAACGCGGTTGGTGGTGATTATGATGTCGAATTTCAGGTTACCGGTGAAGCTTTTTTAACACCTCCAGGCAAGCTCAGTGACATAATCTCAAAGGCTATAAAAGAAGAAACAGGTATTAAACCTGACCTAAGTACCACTGGTGGTACTTCTGATGCACGTTTTATAAAAGATTTTTGTCCCATAGCGGAATTTGGCTTGATAAGCCAAACCATGCATAAAGTAGATGAGTGCGTGTATTTGGCAGATATTGAGAAGCTTACCGATATATACAACAGGGTATTAGATAGCTACTTTAACGAATGATAAGTTTTAGTGAATTACGCCAATCCATCTCTGGTGCTTTTTTACTAGCCTGTTTTAACCCAAAAGGCCTTAGCCATTTCGATAATAACCTAAAAGCATTTTGGCGATCATATTGGTCAGCAATTTTTTCTCTTCCCCTCTATATCGGCCTTGTTCTAATGCGAACACCGGATTCTGTGATCTTGGTGGGGTATTTAAGTACGGTGATAATTTACGGGACGAGCTATGTTTTAGGTTGGTTCACTATGCCATTCGCGATGTATTATGTGTGCCGCGTCATAAATCGTGAAGACAGATTTTATCAGTATTTTGTGGCGTATAATTGGGCCACATTCTTACAAATAGCTTTTATGGTTCTAGTTACAATTTGCGTCCAATCAGGAATCTTTCCCAAAGGCTCAAGTGGAACTTTTACCTTCATAGCCATTTCTATAATTTTACTCTATCAAGGCTATATTGCTCGCACAGCTTTAATGATAAGCGGGTTTGGGGCATTCGGTGTCATTTTCTTAGACCTGACGATTGGGCTGATGATCGAAAGTTGGGCCGCAAAGCTATTGTTAGGTCAAAAGATATTCGGCGGGTAGGTTATTTGAGTTAAAAATAGACCTTCAGGCGGTGCTGTTGGACCACCTTGTTTACGATCACAGGCTTTTAGAGCGTCACTAATATCGTCTGCCGTCCATTTACCTTCACCAACTAATCTTAAAGTCCCCACAAAATTTCTGACTTGATGATATAAAAATGACCGGGCACTAGCGGCAATTTCTATTCGCTCACCAACGCGGTTTACATTGATTTTCGTTAAAGTTTTCACCGGTGATTTTGCCTGACAATGGCTAGCCCGAAAGGTAGAAAAATCATGTTTGCCAATTAACCTTTGTGCTGCCAATTGCATTGAGCCTGTATCAAGAGGGGTGGAAACATGCCAAGCAAAATGTCTTTCAGTAGTCAGCGGGGCTTTTCTATTTATAATACGATAACTGTATGACCGTGCTTGAGCTGAAAATCGAGCATGAAACTGGTTAGGAACGACTTGAGCTTTTAAAACCGAAATGGGACTAGGCCGCAAGTGAGCATTCAGCGCATCTCTCACTGTACTGCCGTCCGTTTCACGTATTATGTCAACATGCGCCACCTGCCCCAATGCATGGACCCCGGAATCGGTACGACCGGCACCTTGGACTAAAGTCCTTTCCCCGCAGAATGCTTCGACAGCGTCTTCTAATTCCTGTTGAATGGATGAACCGGTTTTTTGGCGCTGCCATCCTACATAATTAGTACCATCATATTCGATAGTTAAACAGTACCGAGTCATTGAGATTTTAATTTGTTAAGCCCAAAACCTGACCTACCGGAAGATCGTATCCGCGTAGAAAGGATTGTGCATCTATTGCTGATTTTCCAGGTCTTTGCATCATCAGAGGACGAAGAGAACCAACACCACAGGCTATTAATGGTGTTTGATCTAAAACTGTTCCTGCTTCACCGGATGTTTTTGAAGTTTCTGCTGATAAAATCATAATACGTTCACCATTATGTTCAAACCAGGTTCCAGGCCAAGGGTTTAAAGCCCGGATCCGACGTTTTATATCGGCAGACGAATGGCGCCAATTAATAAGCCCTTCATCCCGACTGATTTTTTTAGCATAAGATGCCCCTTCATCAGGCTGCGGGGTTGATTTGATATTTCCTGCCTCTATTTCTTTGAGAAACGTACAAATTGTTTTAGCCCCTAATTGTCCAAGTTGATCATGCAATATCTTGGCGGTGGTATCGGGATTAATCGGAATACGTTCTTTTTTAAAGATGGGGCCTGTATCTAAACCTTCATCCATCTGCATAATGGATACACCGGTTTCTGTATCACCAGCTATAATAGCTCGTTGGATAGGAGCCGCTCCGCGCCAGCGGGGGAGTAATGATAAGTGTATATTAATGCAACCAAATTTAGGTGCAGCTAATATTGCTTTAGGTAAAATAACTCCATAGGCCATTACGATGGCAATATCTGACCTAAGGTCGGAAAATACTTCTTTTGACTTCAAAGTATCAAAATTTTTCGGTGTTACTACATCGATCCCATTTTCCAATGCAAAGGAATGAATGGGAGACTGCTTCAGTCGTTGGCCACGCCCGGAGGGTCTGGGCGGCTGACTATACACACAAACAATTTGATGTCCAGCCTCAAGGAGAGCGGCAAGTGAGGGTACAGCTATTTCTGGGGTCCCCATAAAAATAACACGTTTATTATTCATGACGTTGAACTCAACGCTCCCCTTTTTTTAGTTTTTTCATTTTTCGCAAGATTATGTTTCGTTTCAGTACTGAAATCCGATCAACAAATAGCTTGCCATCAAGGTGGTCCATCTCGTGTTGGATGCACGTGGACAAAAGGCCATCAGCATCAATCTCCTTTGTTTCGTTATTATAATCAAGATATCGGATACAAACCCTAGAAGGTCTTTCTACTTCTGCATATTGCCCCGGAAATGACAAACAGCCTTCATCAAATGTAACTAAATCATCTGATTGCTGAATTATTTCGGGGTTTGCTAATTGCACAGGCGCCCTTTCGGCGTTTGGGTCAGAGGCATCAACCACTATAACGCGCTTGTGAACAGAGACTTGTGGTGCAGCAAGACCAATACCAGGGGCATCGTACATAGTCTCCAGCATATCATCCATCAGGCTCCTTATTTGATCGTCAACCTCACCGACAGGTAAACAACGCTTCTTAAGTATCGGATCAGGAGCTTTTATAATTGTAAGAATTGTCAACCTCACCTCCAAATAGCGTAAGAGAAGATTAGGTATGACGAACCACCCTACAGGTCAAGAACAGAGCACGGTATTCGACAATCAGTTGATTCGCATTTGCCATGGTATATTTTTACCGTTGAGGCCACTTATTCCCAAAGTGTAGTGGAAGATTTTTAAATGGACCTAATATCATTTTTTGTCATTGCGGTCGGCAGTATGCTTGTAACAGGCTTGATCGTTTTATTATTACGTAAACCCCAGAATACGTCTAACCATCAAGTAGAATTAATTGGTCGTCTTGCACAAATGGCTGAGGCTAATGCAGCACAACAAGCTCAGATATCCGAGAGATTACAAGCGCAAGAACGTGCCTTAAGTAAAACTTTAGAGGATCGCCTGACCGCCCTGTCAAAACGCGTGAACGACAATTTACAGGAAAGTTCGACAAAAACTGGGGAAACGATGATAAAATTGCAAGAGCGTCTAGCCGTCATTGACGCTGCACAACAAAATATAACTGAACTATCAAGCCAAGTCGTAGGCCTGCAAGATATATTATCAAATAAACAGGCTCGGGGTGCTTTCGGTGAGATACAACTTCAAGACATTGTAAGAAGTGCACTACCACCGTCTTCGTTTGAATTTCAGTTCACATTACAAAATAGTAGACGCGCAGATTGTCTCATCCACCTACCTAATCCTCCAGGCGCAATAGTAATAGATGCGAAATTCCCGCTGGAAAGCTATCGAGCACTACTTAAAGCAAAAGACGAACTAGGTCGTACTGTTGCGAGCCGACAGTTCATCTTGGATGTAGGAAAACATATCAATGATATTGCCGACCGCTATATCATTCCCGGGGAGACGGCGGAATCTGCTCTTATGTTTTTACCATCCGAAGCGGTCTATGCCGAGCTGCATGCTAATTTTACTAAGACAGTCGAATTATCATATTCGAAGAAGGTATGGATCGTTTCACCAACAACCCTAATGGCAACCCTTAATACTGTTCGGGCTATTCTCAAGGATGCGAAAATGCAGGAGCAAGCAAGCCTCATTCAGACTGAAGTAATGAAAATGCTTAAGGATCTAGTAAGGCTTGATCAACGTGTCGACAACTTAGAAAAACATTTTGGGCAGGCTGAAAAAGATTTGAAAGAAATTCGCACCTCCACAGAAAAAGTCTCCAAGAGTGGTGAACGTATAACTGAGTTAGAATTCGGCGAAAACACTTCTAATGGCAATAATCTTGGGCAAAAAAAGACGGATGGTATTACCCTCATTGATCAGGCTCACAAATAAATTACTCTGTCCCACAGGTAATAAACGTTAACCACTTAAATAACACGGCGAGCCTTCAACGCCGCCGACAGGGTGCCATCATCAAGATAATCTAGTTCGCCTCCGACCGGTACCCCATGAGCTAATTTTGAGATTTTTACGTTGCTACTCAATAACCGTTCGGCTACATAATGAGCTGTCGTCTGCCCGTCAACAGTAGCCGATGTAGCCAGAATTACTTCATCAACATCCTTTGAACTTGCGCGGGTCAACAAATTCCCAATAGATAAATCTTCAGGGCCGACCCCATCCAACGCCGATAGTGTTCCCCCCAGGACATGATAAAGCCCCTTAAACGACGATGTTCTTTCAAGGGCCCAAAGATCAGCAACATCTTCTACCACACATATGACAGAACAATCGCGTTTAGAGTTTAAGCAAATAGAACAGGGATCAAGAACATCAATATTAGAACAAATATTGCAGGTTTTGATTTCACTGGCGACGTCGTGTAGAGACTTGGTCAGAGGCACCATCAAACTTTCTCTTCGCTTAATTAAAAATAATACAGCCCGTCTCGCAGATCTCGGTCCTAATCCCGGCAGACGGGCAACCAATTTAACAAGATCATCAATTCCACCAACTGCCATTAAAAAATACCCTCATAAAACACCAATATAATGAAATCAGATAGGTAGGTTAAAACCGGGAGGCAAATTAAGACCACCAGTTATTTTAGACATCTCCTCAGATACACGGACTTCAACCTTTGTTTTAGCATCGGAAAATGCTGCAATGATAAGATCCTCAACGATTTCCGAATCATCGGCGTTGAATAGTGAAGCATCAATATGCAGACCAAGCATTTCACCCTTGCCATTGAGCGTTACAGATACCATTCCCGCGCCGGAAGTACCCGAAATTTGGAGATCGACCAATTTTTCTTGCATCTCTTGCATTTTCGTCTGGACTTCCTGTGCCTGCTTCATCATTTGGCCGAGGTTTTTCATAACATTACCTTTTTAAATTTTATGGTTTTATGAATTTAATCTTCAGGTTCTTTAATATCAGTTTCCAAATGGTCTTCCGTTCCTTGTTCTATAACGGCCTCAACGGTTGCCCCAGGAAACGTTTCCATAACTGCTTGAACTAGTGGGTGCTTAGTTGCCTTGTCTAACTCCGCCGCTTTTGATATCTGATTTTGTTCTTCAAGTGTTGGGTCGCCTTGTTTATCTGACAAGCTCACCAGCCATTGAGTACTCGTCCATTCGGTGAGTAGACTGCTCACGCGCGTTGCCAAATCCGGTGGCGCCTGTGGCTCCGTCCGTATAGCTATATGGCCAACTTCAAACCGCACCAGATGAACCTGATTCAATAGAATGGAATGTAAAAATGCTTCTCTTCGTTCTTCAAACATTGCAACAATATCTTCAAAGGTCTGATCGGCTGTCGGCAACGGCTTTTCCATAGTTGGCACTGCCAATTCTAGCCTATCTTTTGTATCTAAATCATTTTCGTCTTCAACTTGTCGACAAATTAAATCGGGCTGCCCTATGTTTGCTACTTTCAGGACCCCGGATTTGTCTGATACTCCGAGACTTTGTGAGGGTGTATCGAGTACATTTCTATTTACTCCTTCCATTCGTACACCAACAGAAGAACGATTTTTATCGTTGTCTTCTAATTTCCGAATCAAATCGGCTGGCGTGGGTAAATCTGCCATATAAGCAAGTCTGATTAGAACCATTTCTACAGCCTGTGATGAATTGGAGAGGCTCTGTACTTCATCAATTCCCTTTAGCAAAAGTTGCCAAGTACGACCAAGTACCGGAACTGCCAGTGTTTCGGAGAGTTTAAGTCCTCGATCACGATCTATTTGGGCAACACCTGCTCCTTTGGCTGCAGCAGGCGAGAGCTTGATGCGTGTCAACCAATGTGTAAGCTTTAATAGATCCTGAAGAACTACGATGGGATCAGCACCAGAGTCATACATGTTGTTGAAAAGGTTCAAAGCCCTTTCGACGGCACCTTCCATCACCGCTTCAAAAATATCATAAATCAACCCTATATCAGCAAGACCAAGCATTTGACGAACTTCATCCTCTAAAACCTCCCCGTCCTCAGTAATGCCCGCATGAGCAATAGCTTGATCGAGTAGGGACAAACCATCTCGTACGGATCCATCGGCCGCGTTAGCAATTAACTCAATTGCTCCCGAGGAGACTTTTACCTTCTCTTGTTTTGCAACTGAATTAAAATGATCAATCAACGTTTTGACATCTACTCGCCTTAGATCAAATCTTTGACAACGAGATAAAACTGTCACAGGTACTTTTCTTGTTTCCGTTGTAGCAAAAATGAATTTTACATGCTCCGGAGGCTCTTCCAAAGTCTTCAATAGCGCGTTAAAAGCGCTGGAAGACAACATATGAACTTCGTCAATAATATAGACCTTAAATCGTGCATCGACAGGTCGATACCTGACCCCCTCTATCAGCTCTCTAATATCGTTCACACCAGTGCGGCTAGCCGCATCCATTTCAACAACGTCAACATGACGATCTTCTGTGATTGCCTTACAATGTGGACACTCCCCACATGATTTTGATGTTGGACCACTATTTCCATCTAATCCAACGCAGTTTAGTGCCCTTGAAATAATCCGCGCAGTGCTTGTTTTTCCAACTCCCCTGACCCCAGTAAGGATGAAAGCATGGGGTAGCCTATCAGCGTGAATTGCATTTGTGATAGTCCGCACCATCGCCTCCTGACCTACCAACTCGGAAAAGGTTTTAGGTCGGTATTTTCGGGCAAGTACCCTATAAGGTGGTGAAGGCGTAATTTTTTCAGCTGACACGACTACCAGTCTCCAGTTATTTCTCTTTCATAAGAAATATCCCAAACTTCAATACTATGGTGGGAGGCTGGACTGATGACCCGAGAAAATCTCGTTACGGCTGCTTCCTTCCGGACCTGACCGGGTTGGCGAGGATCCCGTCCATCGCCAACCTCCCAGTCCTACTATATCAGGATTTTTGCTTTGTTCCCAAGACGCTTAACGTTTTTGATATGACATTGCGTCAATAGGTCCTCTATGCGAGGTTAGAATTATGAAATCACCGAATTTTTTTGGAGAAACTGGCCTAAATCGTATGGCTGAGCGCCGCACTGATTCGGCTTGGGTAAGAAAACAGGAAGAAAGGGAAGACGCTGTCGTTCTGCCAGTATGGCGAACCCGTAATCTTATCAACAATACATCTGGAGTCCCGCGGCTTGTCGGCTTAAAAATAAATACAGTCAATAAAATTGCAGATAAAAACACCCACCTTGTCTTTATGGGTTATCGCGACGATGTCCCATATTTTTCGGTAGATATTTCATATATAGACAATCCTCAGGAGGACCTGGAACTCAAAGGGTTTGGTGATTTTACCGATATTAGAGAGGTCAGCCTCGATTTACCGCGAGAAGAAAGTGGCCTTCTCGCATATTCTCGGGCCATTGCTCAATGGCATAAAACCCACCAATTTTGTAATCGTTGTGGCAGCCCCTCTGTACCAAGAGATGCTGGACATATGCGCCAATGTACCAATGAAATTTGTAATTCTCAGCATTTTCCAAGAACCGACATGGCCGTCATCATGCTTGTGAGCTCAGGTGATAAAATCATTTTAGGGCGTAAAAAGGACTGGCCAGACGATCGATTTTCTATTCTCGCAGGATTTGTTGAACCAGGGGAAACCATAGAAGGCGCGGTGGCAAGAGAAGTAATGGAAGAAGTTGGTATACCCATCACAAATATCAAATATCACTCTTCACAGCCTTGGCCCTACCCTTCAAACCTGATGCTTGGCTTTTTTGCGGAAGCGCTTAGTGAAGAAATCCGAATTACTGATGACGAACTTGCGGAGGCGCGTTGGTTTACCCGCGACGAGCTTATTGATGAAGCCGAGGCTTACGTCAAAAAACCACATTCGGTCTCAATTGCCAGACGCCTAATTGCTGAATGGGCATTGGAAATCGAACAGTAATCAAACAAGAAATACTTAATACTAACCTTGTTGACGATGAGCAGCTGCTGGATAAGTGCCAAGGATCCTGATTTCATCAGAGAAAAATTTAAGCTCTTCCAACGCGAGTTTTAAATTTTGATCCTCTGGGTGGCCTTCGACATCTGCGAAAAACTGCGTTGCATTAAAGGTACCGTCAACCATGTAGCTTTCCAGCTTAGTAATATTGACCCCATTGGTGGCAAAACCACCAAGTGACTTGAATAGTGCAGCAGGTACGTTCCTAACCCGAAACACAAAGCTGGTTACCACCTTCCTAGAACCGCGTAGTTGTTTTTCTGGTTTTCGTGCCAAAATAACAAAACGTGTTGTGTTGTGATCTGCATCTTCGATATTTGCTCTCAAAGACTTAAGACCATAAATCTCACCAGCAAGTTTTGAAGCGATCGCCGCTTCTTTTTTATCGCCCCGTTCAGCAAGTTCTTTAGCGGCGCCAGCGGTATCGGCATGAACAATCGCTTCAAGGTTTAATTTCTGGATCATATCACGACATTGTGCCAAAGCGTGTACATGACTTCGAACCAGACGCAGGGTCTTGATATTTGCTCCTCTGGGTGAGAGTAGGTGATGGTTAACCCGCATAAAATATTCTCTTACAATGAACAAACCAGAATCGGGCATCAAACGATGTATATCCGCCACTCGCCCCGCTACCGAATTTTCGATTGGCGTCATAGCAAATTTCGCTTTTCCACTCTTTACAGTGGCAAACATATCTTCAAAAGTTTGTGCAGGAAGTGCGTGCATATCGGGATAAACCTCACGACAAGCGAGATGTGAATAAGCACCGGGTAATCCCTGAAAAACGATAGTATTAGATGGTCTTTTTGACGTTGCCATAATTTGAGTTACCTAATTTTAGTCTGAATTTCCAGTCGCCTTCGAGCCCGTTCCAAATCAGCGGGAGTATCGACACCGTCTGGAACAGTGTCAACGATACTAACGTCTATTCGCATTCCTGCCTCTAATGCTCTCAACTGTTCTAATTTCTCACGTTTTTCAAGGATACTTTCGGGCAAGGCAACAAATTTTTCTAGAGCATTACGCCGATAAGCATAAATACCAATGTGATGATAATGGAGTCCCTCTCCCGCCGGTACAATAACCCGGCTAAAGTAAATTGCCCGTCCTATCTTCTCACCTGGAGCCAACCCAATCGCCACCTTAACAATGTTACGATCTTCTTTTTCGGCATTATTACGAATTTCATTTGCAAGAGTACTAATATCAATTGATGGATTATTTAACGGCCCTAGTACAGTCCTTATAATTTTTGGATCGATTAATGGAAGGTCGCCTTGTAAATTGACTATTACGTCGTATTTACCCTCAGGATCGAACTTTTGAAGTGCGCTAAAAACCCTATCGGTACCACTTGGCAAAGTGGGATCGGTTAAAATCGCCCGCCCACCTGCCCTTTCTGTGACTTCTGCAATTTCTTGGTCTCCGCATGCTACGACAACCGGTCCTACACCGCTTTGTTCAGCACGGTGGAGAACATGCAGAATCATTGGTTTATCACCAATTATAGCAAGCGCCTTATTTGGAAGACGCTTTGAATCTAAACGTGCGGGAATTATTATAACGGGGTTCAAGTGATTCACTTCCAGATTTAGTTTTTATGAGAGTTATCTGCCTATCTATGGTTCAGACTTCATATGCGGCAACATGCCACGTCGCCAAGTGACACAGATTGAAAGGAATATCAATCTATTAGCATGAGTGCTATAGTTTTTGACAACATTATGATGTAAAAATTTTGTTTATGACGCACTGAGTACATAACATGTCTTCTTTTGAAATTAATAAAATTGTGGGCGCTGTTTTGGCTGTAGCGCTTGTTGTAGTGGTCATTGGAATGATTGGCGATGTGTTAGTAAAGCCAAAAGACCATGATGGCACTGCGATCGTCTCAGCTGCACCGGTTGTAGTTGCCAAAAAAGAAGAAAAAAAGCTCGACCCGATTGGCCCCATGCTTGCCAGTGCCGATATTGCAAAAGGAAAAAAAGTCGCCAACCAATGTGGAAGTTGTCATACCTTTAATAAGGGTGGAAAAAATAAAATTGGACCAGCCCTTTGGCAGGTAGTGGGCCGGAAAATGGGTAGCGTGGCAGGTTACAAATATTCATCAGCTATGAAAGCAATGAATAAAAATTGGGGATATGAGGAACTTAATGCCTTCCTCGTCAAACCGAGGAAATACATCAAAGGCACCAAAATGGCCTATATAGGACTAAAAAAAGCGACTGACCGTGCTAATTTGATCGGCTTCCTGCGGTCCCTGAATGATACGCCTAAGTCTTTACCTTAACCTCAATCAAAATTATTAATTTAGTATCTCTACGGCTGACAGTTATCATCGCGATTGATATGATTTACTCCAGTATGCTTTTTAACTAGTTGTTATAGGGATGGGCTTTGAACGGCCCACCTATCATCTTAATTTTCGGTAAGGCCCGGATTATGTCTATTTCGTGTCCCCAAGAATTTGTTAAATTTTCTAACGCACTTGCTGATATAGCTGGACCTATCGTGCTCAACCATTTTCGAAAAAATATCCCCGTTGACATAAAGTCCGATCAAACCCCCGTGAGTGTTGCTGACCGAAATGCAGAGGCGGCAATGCGGCAATTAATTTCCGAAACTTATCCGGATCACGGAATTTTGGGAGAAGAACAAGGTGTGGATAATCCAAAAGCGGAATATCTATGGGTCATAGATCCAATTGATGGAACAAAGTCTTACCTTGCAGGGAAACCCATGTTTGGGACTCTTATCGGTCTCGCCCACCACGGTCGCCCTATATTGGGAATTATCGATCAGCCTTTTCT
>Ga0310344_10002749_pt1 | contig 13179 bp, 13 predicted proteins | sample HC15DNA20200_MG_FD_203801 | JGI IMG/M metagenome (GOLD analysis project Ga0310344, IMG submission 203801) | Marine microbial communities from station ALOHA, North Pacific Subtropical Gyre - HC15-DNA-20-200_MG | ecosystem: Environmental > Aquatic > Marine > Oceanic | place: Pacific Ocean: North... | reverse complement strand
AACTGACACAACTCGTGTCCATCAATTGAAAGAACCACTTAAAGTTATAATAGAGACACCTGAAACCACCAGTATAGTTCCTAAAACTGTTCTAGTAGTAATCTTCTCCAGTTTATTTAAAAAAATATGAGCCAACAACAGGGTGATCAAAGGGTTTATAGCGAATATTGGGGACACCATTACTAAAGGAGCCTTACTTAAAGCAAAATACATTGACAAGACTCCTGCCGAAGAAAATACACCAGAAACACCAAAAAAAATGAAGCTTTTCCGCGAAGACTTGCCTAAGTCCGCGGCTATGTGCCGCGAGAACATTATAGACACATATATAAATCCGAATAACAGAGCAAATGCTGTGGCTACTAGAGGGACGGCATATTCAGTAGTAATATGCTTACCCAATGTTTGAGCCGCTCCATACGATACGGCAGCACTTAATCCGGCCGCATATCCTATCCACACAGACCTGTTAGACAACAACTAACCTCCCCGTCATTATGTTTGCTCACTAGTGATCAGTACCACGCCAGTAATAATCGTTCCCGTACCGAAAACAACCCAAAATGTGATGCTCTCACCTAGAAATATCATTGCAAATATGGTTGCAAAAAGAGGAGCAGTGTTGAATAGAGGAGTCGCTCTGGTCACTCCGACTAATGATGTACTAAAGGCATTTAAAAACCTTCCCAAAGCGAAATTAAAAAATCCCGCTAAGGCAAACCAAAGAAATGCTTTATACCCCAAAGAAAGTATGTCATCGCTATTAAATATAAAAGCTAAGGTTAAAACTATTACGAAACCAGGTAAGAGAGCCACCCAAGTTCCTGTTGTAGGCCTCATATATTGTAGGCCAAGTCTAATGAATATAGCAGTGAATCCCCAACAAGAAGCTGCGAGAACAGCGAATAGAACACCTAACATAAATCAGTCCTTTACTATCCAAATACAACTGATATACAGAATAAACAAATATTATTGCTCAGAAGTAGTTTTTTACTTCGCCCTAACGGACAACGTTCTTTTCTTAACAGACATAGCCATGAAAGTTTCACTTCTACGGACACCGTCTATGTTGCCCACTGTATTGAGTATAAAAGAATGTAATTCCTCTGGTGTATATGTAGCGACCCATACAAATATGTCAAATGCACCGGTGGTAATAGAAACATTTACGGTCTGAGTGGATTTGGAAAGAGCAGACGCCACGTCCTCTATTTTACCTGGATCCACTTGCAATGCTATCATTGCCTCAGTTTTATATCCCAATTTTGACGGTTCAGGCAATGCGACAATTTGTATTGTACTGTCACCAATTAATTTCTTTAGTCTTCTTCTTATAGTACCTTCGCTAACTCCAACCCCGCGAGCAATTTTAGCATTAGAAGCCCTTCCGTCTTCCTGCAATATACCAATTATCTTTATGTCCAAATCATCCATTACAATCCCTACCTATCTAATGCTAAATGCATAATCCGATAAATCATAAGCACTCGGGCATTCTACTAAAACAAATGGTTAACTTTCAAGCCAATTCTTGCATTAATGTATTTCTGTATAATTCAAATAGCTCTTTGGTTATTGGACCACAAGGCTTTTCAGAAACAAAGCTTTCCTCTACGTTTGTAACTGGAACTATACCAGTTACAATATTTGATATAAAGATTTCTTGAGAATATTCTATATGAGTCTTAGTTATAGATTGCTCTAAAAACGGCACTTTCATACTTTCAGCTAACTTAATTATCCTAGACCTAGCTATCCCAGGAAGAACGCCGTCCGATTTAGGTGGAGTGATCAATTTACCACCCATAACCAAAAAAATATTGCTTGATGTAGCTCCAGTAACAGAATGTTTCGTATTCAACATCAAAGCATCGTCAAATCCATTTGTCTGCGCATAAAGTCTGGCTATGACAGACTCTGTATAAGATAATGACTTAACATTAGAAAGAGGAGATAAATCGTTCTTTACCACCGAAGAAAAACATAGTCTTTTCCCTTCCGACAAATCAGCAGAAGGCCCAATCCATGGAACAATACGCACCATAATAGATGGAGTTACATTCTCATGCACCTCCAAACCTCTGTTATAGTCAATTCCTCTAGTGACAGTAAGCCTCAACACTCCATACTCCAAGTCGTTCTGTTTAACAGTCTCGTAAAGTATATCCTTCATTTTATTAGCTGAAAGTAAGTCAATATTCAACACTTCAGCAGAACAAGCTAGTCGTTTAATGTGATCATCAATACAAAATATGCGCTGATTACTGGCAACCATAGTTTCAAATACTCCGTCTGCTAAATTGAATCCTCTGTCCATTAGCGATATATGGTTGTCATAACCATCAATAAAGTTGCCATTAACATAAACAATATTTTTGAATGCTCTTTTATTTTTCGAATGCACGTCTAATGCCGGCCCCTTTCTGGAAAGTCTCTAGATATTCTTCGTAAGGGTCTGAGTCAGAAACTATGGCTCCACCTAATTGCATATATAAGTTCCCGTCTGTAACACAAAGAGTTCTAATAGCTATGCTAGTCCCCATGTCTCCATTTAATGAGATGTACCCTATGCAACCGCAGTAAATATTTCTTCTAACAGGCTCTAATTCTTCGATGATTTCCATAGACCTCAATTTAGGAGCACCGGTAACAGACCCGCAAGGAAAACACGCTTTCATCAAATCTATTGGAGAAGCCGTTTCTAGTAATTCTCCTTCCACAGTTGACACAAGATGAATAACTGATGGATGCTTTTCTATTGAAAATAAACTAGGAACATTGACAGACCCTATTTTGCAAACTTTGCCTAAATCGTTCCTAATTAAGTCAACAATCATCAAGTTTTCAGCCCTTTCTTTTTCACTAGCTATAAGGTCCTCTTCGTGTTTACGATTGTCGCGATGATTACTGCCGGCTGGGCGAGTGCCTTTTATTGGTCTAATACTTACTGATCTATCGTTAAGAGTAATGAACTCTTCTGGAGAACAACTGAGAATCTTAACTTCTGGAAAGTTCAAATAGGCACTAAATGGAGCTGGATTAGTTTCTCTGAGGCTCAAATAAAGCTGCCAAGTATCTCCGACATATTTGGATGAAAGTCTCTGAGATAGATTAACTTGATATGAATCACCTGCTTTCAGATATTTCTGTATTTTATTTATTGCCGAAATATATTCTTCATATGTAAAGTTGGACTCCAAATTTATTTGACTGCTGGGAAGCGTCCCATTGTTATGCATGCCCAACACTTTTGCATTAGATATACGATCAAGAATCTGAGATGATCTATTCAGAGCACTAATCTGTGTTGTATCTGGCAAACCGGTGGACAGTAAAAACGATCTCCCGGAGCTAGCATCATGGGACAAAACCCAGTCATAGAAACCTAAATACATTTCGGGAACATCTATATCATTCTGAGCTTTGTTTGGGATAGACTCCAAATGCCTGACCAAATCGTAACCCCAATACCCTAATATTCCACCTTGAAACGGAGGCAGTCCAGATATTCTGGGTATATGATACTTCTTGATCAATTCATCCAATACATCCCAAGGGTTGCCGGTCATACAAATAACATCTGACCCACTTTTCAATTTAATATCTTTACCCTTAGAACTCATAACAAGAAAAGGGTCAGCTGTTAAATATGAAAACCTTCCACTCGAAGCTCCCTCCATAGAAGAATCCAATAACATTGGGTACGGCAAATCCTGAAATTCTTCAAATAGATCAACTAGGTTAAATGAATTTCCTAAATCATATATAAGTGTATTTGAATTTTCGGTGTTCGGTATTGAACTAATCATCGAAACAACCTTACCAAGTAAACCAATCTGTATTCAACTCCAATATCAAACAGTTTGAACAAAAAGGACACGCGTGGATACAAATTAGTAATTGGATGCCAGAAAGTGTTCTACATCTATCGCAGCCATACAGCCTGTTCCTGCTGCAGTTATAGCCTGTCTGTAGATCCAATCTTGAACATCTCCACAAGCAAAAACTCCTGGCACACTAGTTTTCGTTCCGTCATTAGTAATAATATACCCGGATTCATTAACATCAAGTTGTCCGAGAAATGGCTCAGTATTGGGTTTGTGTCCTATAGCCATAAACACGCCATCCACAGATTTTTCTATCACCTCTTCGGTTTTTAAGTTTTTCAGTAAAACCCCTTTGACTTCTCCCTCTGAAACACCCAAAACCTCTTCAACAACACTATCCCAAATAAAACTTATCTTAGGATTAGATATCGCCCGATCTTGCATAACTTTGGAGGCTCTCAACGAGTCTCTCCTATGCACTACATGCACTTTACTGGCAAATTTGGTCAAAAAAGTAGATTCTTCCATGGCTGTGTCCCCACCACCTACCACTATCAATTCTTTATCCCTGAAAAAAAACCCGTCACACGTGGCACAAGCTGAAACGCCACGGCCCATCAATGCTGATTCTCCGGGTATATCCAGAAATCTCGCCGTAGCACCCGAAGCAATAATAACCGACCTAGCGCTGTACTCAGACTCCTCATCAATGACTACCTTGAAAGGCCTTGAGGAGAAATCAACAGATGTCACATTACCACTCAAGTATCTGGCTCCAAATCTTTCAGCTTGAGACCTGAAATTCATCATTAAATCTGGTCCCTGTATACCATCGGGAAATCCTGGGTAATTCTCAACATCAGTTGTAATGGTAAGCTGACCACCAGGCTGAATTCCGTCAATCACTAACGGGTTTAATTCTGCCCTAGCAGCATACAATGCTGCGGTATCCCCTGCCGGACCAGATCCTATTATTAAAACATTTTCCATTTCAAATCCATTCACAACAATTCTCCAATCTGATTACTTTTATAAATATAAACCTATATTGTATTGATAAAAACTCTAATATCCAGTACCAAAATCCATAGACCCTTCGGATATCCGTAAAATTTCCAACGATTCTTGGGCAGCTTCGGCTATCACTTCGTCGGATGATTGTATGTAGTCCATAAGTGCATTTTTTGCTATATTTCCACCAATATGACCAGCAGCCATAATCGCGGCACTCTGAGTCTCTAGGTCCTCATCTTCAAAAAGAGGCAACAAATATGGAATCGCCTCTTCCTCTGACAATTCAGCACATGCATTACATGCTTCATATCTCATAGCAGGATCGATGCTATCCAATTCCTCAACAATTATAGCCAACCATCCTATATCACAATTCTTACCCATAGAATAAACAGCACTACGCCTCATGGCAGGGTTTTCATGTTGATAAGCTTCCTGAATAATATCATGAACCTCTTCGGTATCAAAAATTGATACAGATTCCATGGCTCTTCTCCTAACTTCCAAATCTTCAGACAAATCCTCAATGACGCTTAACAGTGGGTACATGATCCTGTCTTGGTCATTAGACAGCATTTTCCCGTTCTCACACAAAGTAGCAAACTTACCTATTCCCAACGCTGCGGAAGTCCGAACCTGAGCAGAAACATCATTTTCGAGCATACTGCACAACGAATCTAGAAAAGATCTATCTTCGCACTCCCAGAGACCGTCTATTGATATACATCGAATTTCAGGATTATCATCGTACAAACAAAATTTAAATATAGCATCGAAATCAACATCTAAATTATGTTCAGCCAATTCAGTAAGTTTTTTTAGAATTGTGATTCTCTTGTCGGCATCAAAATTCACCCAATAGTCAGTGAATAAATTCATATTTTGTTCACTCATGCCTGACAACTCTATGACATCACTATCTTTGATGTTTGACTCACTGGTCACCAATACATCTAAAAAATCCCTTAGACTCAAAGTACACCTTCCGTTATCCATCAAATGAATCAGCTATGATTCCCAATTCTATATTTAGCAAAATAAACGGTCAACATATAGAAGATGACTGGTAATTACAAATAGTGTAGAATGTTCCTCAAACATATAAATATACCTGAATTAAATGAATTTATTGCCAAGGAGATTCACAGTTGAAAACGTTACTTCCCGTTCTGTTACCTCTATCGTCGTTCTTAGTAGTGGCCCTAGCCATAGTTGCTCTGGGTAATATATTCCTTAGCATAGGTCAACAAGGAACAATAATCCTAGGATTGGCTATAATAATACTGGTTCCACTTATAGGGCTCATCATCGTCAAAATGGGTGGAGACGACTAAGCTTAGACAATCATCCAATCTTGGTCACTCTCATATTGCATTTATCTCTGACAGCATGGATATCTCGGCCTTGCTCATTGACATTTCGTCACAGTAAACTTGTTCATTATGCTCACCTATCAGAGGAGCTCTCCTGCCTATCCTCCACTTTGTAGAACTCCATATTGCAGATGACCCAGGATAAGAAAAAGTCTTTCCAAGTTCAGGGTGTTCTACATCCACCCAAAACCCACGATCTAACAACTGCCCGTCGGTAACCAATTCTTCGTGAGTTCTAACAGCTCCCCAAGAAAACCCCATCTCTTGGGCGCCTCGATATATATCTTCCCTGGTCATATTGTTTATAAACTTTCTAACCGTCTCACTGATGTGATCTGCCATTTCTTGAATAACTGCAGTATCTTTGTATTTCTCATCTAGCAGATCGTCAGCCATGCCGTATTGGTCCATCCAATTAGCCAGCGTTTCTAACTGCTTCGGAGGTAATCGCATAGGAATTAATTGTATATTAACGTACTTACCATCCTTACAGAGAGTCTGGGTCGGAGCACTCGGAGCAACACCCGCATGTCTCCCAGTCTGTCTAATCATTGTTTTGCCCATATATATCCAGGAAGACATAGCTCCTTCGGTAGTAAGAGCACAACTTTCATGTATAGAAACGTCCACATATTGACCCACTCCAGAGTCAGCACGATAAATAAGCGCTGATGCTATAGCCATAGACGCATAATGACTACCCATATGCCATGCTTGCCCCCCACCCGGAGCAATAGGCGGAGCACCATCGATATCATCATATCCGCAAGAACCCATCTGTCCTCCTGCAGCTAGATGCAAAAGGTCACTTGTTTGGAAATCTCGCCACGGTCCGCTCTGACCGAATGGGGTTATGGAACAAAAAATAAGAGATTTATTATCTTTCTTCAAAACATCGTAACCCACTCCCAACGAGTCGAGATGTCCGGGTTTAAAAGTTTCAATAATGACGTCAGCCGTTTTGGATAATTCCTTAAAAATCCGTCTACCATCTTCAGTATTTAGATTCAGAGTCACACCTCTCTTAGAGGTATTATAGTGCCAGAAATATAGACTTCTTTCTTTGTGGTATTCATCATCGTAGAAGGGTCCAATAGTTCTTGTTTGTTCTCCTCCTGGTGGCTCTATTTTTATCACATCAGCTCCCAAATCACCCAATATCTTACCGCACCAGTGACCTTTCTCATCAGCCAATTCTAATATACGCACACCCGAAAAAGGACCATCATTAATCTGATTTACAATCATGATAGAAACTCCTTCTGATACGGAAATTTATCCAACTCTTGAGGCCAAAAAGTCCCATCGTCGTATCCTGACCTCAATTCTTCGTGTGTCATACCTAATATGCCTTCTATAACCTCTACATTATCCTGACCGATAAGAGGTCCATGACGATAATTTACAGCAGGACTTTCATGCATCTTAAAAGGAGCATTCTGGAGTCTCCAAGTACCCAATACAGGATGGTCAACTTCCTGATACATCCCTCTGTCTCTCAATTGAGGATCGTTCTCTGCTCTGTCCTCATTACTTTGGACTGGCATGCATCTCACTCCAGATTCTTGGCATTTCTGCATCACATCATACTTCTCTAAGGTTTTAGTCCAACTTTCTATTCCAATATCCAATTCCTCTTGGTTGTTCAGACGCCCCAAAACCGTATCGAACTTTTTGTCCAGCGCCCATGTCGGACTACCCATTAGTTCAACCAAAACTCGCCATTCTTCGTCAGAAAAACAGGCTATAACACACCAATCGTTGTAACCTTCGGGTTTCGTCCTGTACGTATTGTGAGGTGCAACCGTCCTATCTCTATAATTATTTAGCATTGGTGAACCTGGCCAGTGACTCCGATTACCCGAAGGATACCCTTCACGCTCTGAACTCCTACCATTTATCGTTATATCCAATAATGCTGATCCATTTAGAGTGGCCCCCATGATCATTTGTCCCATATCCACATGTTGACCTTCACCTGTCATTTTTCTATGGTATATAGCTGATAAGACATTGAATGCTATATACATACCACCAGTATCATCTAAATATGACCATCCCCATCCAGCTGGTTGTTCTCCAGGAAGACCTGAAGCGAAGGTCATGCCAGATAATGCTTGAGCAGATGGACCAAACGTAGTGTAGTGTTTATCCCTACCAGTGTGCCCAAATCCTGACATTGACACATAAACTATATCGGGCTTTAATTTTTTTAGCTCTTCATAACCCAACCCCCAGTTTTCCAAAACCTTGGCACTGTAATTTTCCACAACTACATCTGACACTGAAATTAAATTACGTATGATTTCCATGCCCCTTGGACTTCTTACGTTCATGGAAAGACTTAATTTGTTGGCGTTAGTATCATTGAAATGACCATTACTATTGAGGCTAGGATCTATACCTGGTGGAGTACCTTGTGCGCCAAATCCTCTACCGAATTCCCTCAGAGGCCACTCCACTTTTATAACTTCCGCCCCAAGTGCACCCAACCACCTAGTAGCCCATGGACCAGCTCTAACCCAAGTAAAATCTACTATCCTAATTCCTGACAAAACCTTAGCATTATTGGTCGATGTGCCTTGTGAAGACATGACTACCCCTCCAATCTAAGAAGTAAGGAACCCAGCGAAAAAAGAATCGAACAACACTTCTATTATAATGATGATAGAGTTCTATAGTCAATTTTATGTTACTGTAATAATATATGAAATCTATAGATGTAAACGACCCCTTCCATTTCATCTAAATTATTCTCCTGCCACCTATCATGCTAAAACCTCATGTTTAATTTGAAGATCAATATATTCTACGGTTACTGGGTTCTCTCAGCTGGTTCATTCGTGATGGTAGTTCTAGGCATCGCAGGACTACATGGTTTAGGAGTTTTCTTTTCAGCCCTGCAACGAGACTATATGTGGAGTAGTGCTCTATTATCCGGAGCATTTGCCTTATCAAGAGCCGAATCTGCTTTCCTTGGACCTGTGGAAGGGGTGTTGGTAGATAAATTTGGCCCTAGAAAAATGATTGCACTCGGCTTAGCAATATTAGGACTGGGTTTTATATTGTTAAGTCGTGTGGATTCACTGTTATCTTTCTATTTAGCATTAATCACAATAGCCCTGGGAACAGGGATAGGCGGTTTCCTTGCAGTTATGTCATTGCTAACTAATTGGTTCGAAAAATTCAGGGCCAGATCAATGGCAATTGCTACCATAGGAGTCAATGTTGGTGGATTGATGGTAGTGGCACTTACTTGGTCTGTAAGTTATTTCGGTTGGAGATCTACTGCATTGTTTTTCGCAATCATAATTTTCATGTTGATAATACCTATTACAAAAGTAGTACGGGATAGACCTGAAGATTACGGATTGTTACCTGACGGGGTCAAACCAGAAGATATTGAATCATATACAGAAACTATGACAGAAGAAAAGTCAAACAATGACGATATAACTGTCAGAGAAGCCCTTAGATCTCAAGCATTTTGGGTAATTTCTTTAGTGCACGGAATAGCTGTTATGGCACTATCTGCCTTGGCCGTGCACCAGATAGAAAGAATGGTTCAAGTCGGGATATCAATGGAAATGGCAGGCTTAGTAGTATCTGTATATACAGGGTTTGGTATATTTTTCAGGATACTTAGTGGATATCTAGCTGACAAGATAGATAAAAGATACGTTATAGCAGTCTTCCTAGTCTTTCAAACTCTATCCCTCTTGGTCTTTGCATTTGGTGACAGTGTTTTTAGTTTTATGATTTTTGGCCTACTGTTCGCACCTGGTTGGAGTGGAAGAGGCGCAGCATTAACGGCGTACAGAGGTGAACTTTTTGGTCGAAAAAGATTTGCCAGTATAACTGGTTTATCAATGGTTATTACGAACGCCTTGTCATTGACAGGCCCAATATTCACCGGTGTATTGTTCGATGCTACTGGTAGTTATGAAAGTCCCTTCGTGATAATGGCGGGGCTAAGTCTTGTGGCCGGAGTCCTTATATTATTTACTAAGAAGCCAAATCCTAAGTCTCAGATCGACAACCCCGATTAAATTTAGGAAGGCACCTAGTTTACTGGGTGCCTTCCTAATAATTTACAGAACAAAATACAATAGTAACTTGTTATTAATACTGCCTGACTTGCCTAGATCTTCCTCCCATGTCCCCGTATGAAACATCTGGGTCAATAACAACATCGAGCAGCGCAGCTTTTCCAGAACCAAAAGCTCTTTCTAATGCTGGTCTTATTTGAGATGGTTCAGTCACTCTTTCGCCATATCCTCCAAAACCCTGCATTATCCAGTCGTATCTGGTTTCCTGAGATAACCATGTGGCTAGGGCTCTTCCTTTTCTTCTTACAACACCTTGTGTGGTTTGATTCCAAGCCCCGTTATTTCCCAATATACTGACAACTGGGAGGTTATGCCTGACCATCGATTCCATATCCATACCATTCAGGCCAAAGGCTCCGTCTCCATATATAATGGCAACCTGTTTACCTGGCCTTGCTATCTGAGCTGCTGCTGCAAAACCTGTTCCTGGACCCAAGCAACCAAACTGGCCTGGATCCAGCCAATGAGCTGGCTTATTTATACCTAAGACTCTGGCAGCAAATGTCACTATATCTCCTCCATCACCCACCACTGTGGCATCTCTATCTAAGAAATCCCTCAATTCTTTCATCAACCTCATTGGATGAATCGGGCTTTGGTCACTATCAAGCATGGCCTGATCTGGTTCTTTTAATGCTTTGTCTTCAGTCATCACTGCCTCTAACCATTCTCGTCCACCAGATTTATAATTCAAACTTTTCAATTCATCCATAGTCTGTTGTAATGTAGCCTTAATATCACCAACCACGCCTATATCTACATGCCTATTCTTACCGACTTCTTCCGCCTCCATCATCATCTGGATTACTGTAGCATCCTTATTGAAAAGCACTTCCCTGCCAAAACTAAGACGGAAATCTACAGGAGTACCTATAAGCAATATAGCATCTGAATTTACCAAGGCATATCTTCGGCCCGTTGTCCCTAGGTTAGGATGATCCGACGGAAGTGCACCCCTGCCCATTGAATTTAGGAAAACAGGAGCACCTATCATCTCAACAAATTCTCTTAATTCCTCCCATGCTTTTGACCACCAGATATCACTACCTGCAACTACTACAGGGTGTTTTGAGTTCTTAAGACTCTCTGCTACCTTTCGTATATATTCAGGATCAGGGAAATAGCGTGCTTGAGTCCTGTATCCAGTAGGCAATACTAATTCACTGTCATCTAATTTTCCATTTACAATATCGTTAGGTATTTCAAGGTAAACTGGCCCAGGTTTCCCTGTAGTAGCGTGCCTAAAAGCAGTGGCTATGTAATCAGGAATTCTTTTCACATCCTGACATTGTTGAGACCACTTTGTAATAGATTGCATCAAAGATACCCCGTCAAATTCCTGTAGAGCACTCATTAGTCTTTGACCCACAGCGGAATTACCACCAATTACTACCATGGGACTATTTGCCTGATATGCATTTGCAACGGCGGTAACTGTTCCTGTTACACCTGGCCCTGCAGTGACTATACACACCCCAGGTTCGCCAGTAACTTTTGCCCATCCTTCTGCTGCATGGGCTGCTACTTGTTCATGCCTGAAATCTACTATGTCTATTCCATTATCTGCACAACCCTCATATAACTCATATATATGTCCACCATTTAATGTAAAAACTTGTTTTACACCTTCTTGTTTAAGGGCCCGCCCAAACGCGTCACCACCATCAATTTCTGCCATGATTACCTCCTAAAAAAATCGATATAAGGTACCGAAAATCGCGAGGACAACAAACCGCGGGGAAATACCTTTCGGTCCTTTCAGACTACAAACCCTATGCACTGGTGTCAATACCTATTGCGGTATCTTTCTAGGATCATCATAATGGATACCACCATCAACTGATCGGGGGTTTTTCGACATGCGTATCGTCTTGATAGGACAGGCGGCTTTTGGTGAGGCAGTTTACAGAAAACTCTTAGAGCAGCAAGAGGAAGTTGTAGCTGTTTTTTATGAACGAGAAGGAGATCCTCTTCATGTTTTAGCAACCGAACAAGGTATAACATCTCATCCAACTAATATGCTAAGAAAAGAAGATTTCTTCTCAACCTATTCTGCATTAGCTCCAGATCTTAACGTAATGGCTTTTGTAACAGTCATAATACCTGAATCGGTTATAGAATTCCCTACTCAAGGAACAATCCAATACCACCCTTCTCTCTTACCTCTACATAGAGGTAGAAGTGCTATCAACTGGGCAATCATAAACGGAGAAGATGAAACTGGGATAAGCATATTCTGGCCTGATAAAGGTATAGATACAGGACCAATCCTTATGCAGAAGACATCTCCTATATCCCCAGAAGATACGGTAGGTACTTTGTACAGAAATCAACTCTTCCCTCAAGGGGTAGAAGCACTGGCGGAATCAGTTGATCTAATTAAGGAAAATAGAGCACCTAAATTAATACAGGATGAGTCTCAATCAACCTATGAACCACCATGTGAAGGATCATTAGCTAAAATCGAATGGTATCGCCCTGCTACCCAAGTGTTCAACCACATACGTGGATGTGACCCTGCGCCCGGGGCCTATTCTGTAATAGGAAATGAAACTGTGACACTGCTCAATGTGGAATTTGGCACAAGAAAGAATGCAGCCATGTATGGAGAAGTGATTGCAATAGAAGATACAGGCATCAGAATAGCATTGAACGGCGGCTCGATATTGATTAAGCGGGTTAGGCGTCAAGGACAAAGGGCCATACAGGCAACGGATTTCGCCACTGAAATAGGTTTAAAAGCTGGTGATAGATTCACAAACTGATAAGATTGAGTTACTAGACATATTCTATAATATTGTAGCAAGCAACCTTATGTCCCTCAGCTACTTCTACCAAAGGTGGTCTTTTGTT
>Ga0310344_10002748_pt1 | contig 13180 bp, 16 predicted proteins | sample HC15DNA20200_MG_FD_203801 | JGI IMG/M metagenome (GOLD analysis project Ga0310344, IMG submission 203801) | Marine microbial communities from station ALOHA, North Pacific Subtropical Gyre - HC15-DNA-20-200_MG | ecosystem: Environmental > Aquatic > Marine > Oceanic | place: Pacific Ocean: North... | reverse complement strand
GTCGACTCTTTAAGCAGTATTCTCACGCGCTTGACCAATGTTTGCAGAATAACTGTCTTAATTTTGTCACGGGCCGTGCGACGGAAACCGGCTTTAGGATCTATGAATTGTGGCCGGTTTAAAGGCACGTTCGTCATTGGCTGCCAATCCAAATGCCGTTAACAAGATGACAGGAATATCTCGCAGTATCTTATCCGCCTTGAGTAACTGGGCAGGATAAGATTCGAAAAGAGCCAAGTAATCGCTTATAAATTATTCTGTTATCTGTGTAATAATAATCCACTGTCTTGATTACGTAGATTTTGTCCGGGGTTGTTAGTGTGATGGCCGCTGGTTATTGCTTAACCCTTTTATAATAGCTGGTTTATACGTGCCTCTTCACCATCGGTGAAATCCATTTAGCCATACTGTGCAGTGACAGGCGACGTTGTCTCGCGCCAAGTGTCCAGGCTTGGCCCTGGATAACGTGGGGTAGAAGCAAGTTTAAGACGAGAGCGTAGAGCTATGCCATATTTTCTGCGCGTTTCCTTTTAGCTGGGTTAAGGAGCCACCGACGTAAGCGAAATGGGTTGATTAGCGCGCAAGCGCCTCAAGCGCGGCTGCCGTTACAGCATCGGCAGTTATACTGAAATGAGCGTAGAGATCGTCCGCCGGTGCTGATGCTCCGAAGCTGTGCATGCCGATTATTATACCCTCTGAGCCGAGATAACGTTCCCAGCCAAAGGGCGTCGCCGCTTCGATAGCGATTTGGAGCGCGTCGGGGGCGAGCACCTCATCGCGATAGGCCTGTTCCTCAGCATCAAAAAGCTCCCAGCAGGGGAGCGAGACGACACGGGTTGGGTAGCCCTCGCTTTCTAGTTGGGTCCGGGCTTCCACCGCGAGGCTGATTTCTGAACCGGTTGCGACTAGGACGACCTTAGGCTCTCCGCGGGACGCCTCATGTAGAACATAGCCACCCCGCGCCGATAGGTTATCGTCGCGATGCTCGCTTCTCTGGGCCGGAAGGCTCTGGCGGCTCAAGGCTAGGACTGAAGGGCCTGAGCGGTTTTCCAGCGCTGCTTGCCAGCATTCTGCAGTCTCTACGGCATCTGCTGGGCGGAAAACAAACAGATTGGGCATTGCGCGCAAGCTTGCTAGATGCTCAACCGGCTGGTGGGTCGGACCATCCTCACCGAGACCGATGGAATCATGCGTCATGACGTAAATCACACGCTGTTTCATGAGTGCCGATAGCCGAATCGCCGGGCGGCAATAATCCGAGAAGATTAGGAAGGTGCCGCCATAGGGAATGCAACCGCCATGCAGTGCTATGCCGTTCATCGCAGCTGCCATGCCATGCTCGCGAACACCGTAATGAACATAGCTACCGGCGAAATCACCCGGTGAAATCGCTTTCATACTATTGGCGCGGGTGCCGTTGGAGCCGCTTAGATCAGCCGAACCACCGACCAATTCGGGTAGTGCCTCGGACAGAACTTCGAGGGTTTTTTGGCCGGCTACGCGGCTTGCTATTTTGGGCTGCTCAGAAGCGAGAGCGCGCTTGAACTTGGTGATGACGTCAGTCCAACCGGTCGGCATATCTCCGCGTGTCACCCGCTCGAATTCTGCGCGCACATTCGCGTCCGCGGCATTAAGCCGCTGACGCCAAGCGGCGTGCCGTTCGGCGCGCAAAGCGCCGGTCTCGCGCCAGCGAGCGAGAATATCTGCAGGCACGGTGAAGGGATTATGAGGCCAGCTAAGGTTCTCCCTCGCGCCGGCGATCTCCGCTTCGCCAAGGGGCGCACCATGGCTTGATTCCGAGCCCTCTTTGGTCGGAGCACCAAAGCCAATCTTGGTACTGCAGACGATCAGCGCCGGTTTGCAGGTTGCATTTGCCGCTTCGATTGCCTGGGCCACAGCAGCGGGGTCGTGGCCGTCAGCACCGAAAGCACACCATCCAAGTGCTTCCGCGCGTCTCTTGGCGTCATCGGAGAGGGTTAGGTTGGTCTCGCCGTCAATCGAGATCTCGTTGCTGTCGTAAAGCACGGTCAGCCTAGCGAGGCGTAAATGGCCGGCGAGTGACATCGCCTCGTGGCTGATGCCTTCCATCAAATCGCCATCGCCGACCAGCACGTAGGTACGGTGATCTACCAGTGCATCTCCAAAACGTGCCGCCAGCATACGCTCTGCCATCGCCATGCCGACCGCGGTGGCTAGCCCCTGGCCAAGCGGCCCGGTGGTGGTTTCGATGCCAGCGGCAGCGCCAAATTCGGGATGTCCGGCGGTGCGGCTGCCAATCTGCCGGAAGTTCCGGAGCTGATCCATGTCGATATCCGGATAGCCGCAGAGATAAAGCAGCGAATAGAGCAGCATCGAGCCATGTCCGGCGGACAGTACGAAACGGTCGCGGTCCGGCCAATCAGGATGCGCCGGATCATGCTTGAGAAATTTCCTGTAGAGCACGGTTGCCATATCGGCGGCCCCGAGTGGCATACCGGGGTGGCCTGATTTGGCCGCCTCCACGGCATCCATGGAGAGGAAGCGTATTGCATTTGCCATGTCCCGGTGAGTGAGGGCATCCCGATCGGAAGGCGTGGCCGAACCCGTCATAATTCATGGACCTGCTGTCAAAAGTCTGATCGCCCGGCGGATGCCGGTGCAAACGCGATGAAAGCACCATGACGAGGCGCAGCGGGAGCGTCAACAGCCTGTGTAACCGTCGCCCTCGTGGTTGACTGCTCTGCCCAGCTGGTCTAAGTGTCTGCAGGTGAGAAGTCAGTTTCGGATTCCGGGCCAACACTCTGAAAATAATAATTTATGCCGAGTCTTGATGAATCTGTCGCTCGTCTGGGGAGGGCCGTTGAACAGTTGACGCGTGCGCTCGAAAGCGGTGCATCAAAAGCCGGTGGCGGGCAGGCTAGTGGCCTTGCCGAGTCGCTGCGCATTGTCCAAAAAGAGCGTGACGATATCCATAGGGACCTCGAAACCTTACGCGCCGAACATCGTAAGTCCGCCAGCATCCTGCGCGATGCCCAGGAGAATTACGCGGCTATGCAGGTGGTCAGCGAGGCCGTCGCTGGCAGACTTGACGGCGCAATCGGCGATCTCAAGGTTTTGCTTGATCAATAAGTGCGGGGAGATATGGCGCAGCTAACCGTTTCCATTCATAACCGTAACTACCCCATTGTCTGCGACGATGGCCAGGAGGAACACGTTTCTCGCCTGGCCGCTTATATCGATAAACGTGCCAGCGAAATTTCGGAGACCGTCGGCCAGGTAGCCGAAGGCCGGCTGCTGGCAATGACCGGCCTCCTCATTGCCGATGAACTGCAAGAAGCCTATGATGAGATGGAACGCCTCAGAGTCGAAGCGAAAAGCTCAGAGGACGCCATTCGCGACGAGACTCGCGCAAGAATTGAGGCGAAGGTTGCGCCGGTGGTGCAATCGCTTGCAGAGCGAATCGAAAATATTGCCGCCGGTCTGGAGAAGGATTAGTTTCCGCTTGGGCGGTCGCTGCGGAGTATGACGCGCCGTAGTTTCCCGGGGCCAATAAGTTCCTCTAGGGAGCTGTCCCTGCCGAAGCCGTGGTTTCGGTATACGGCACCCACCTGCTTTGCAGGCCTAGAGGAAACTTGCAGCGTGACGGCTGCTGCGGCGCCGTCCACCTTTTTTCTCGACGATACTTTTTGCCGTGACTGAAGCGGACGATGTTTGGAGAGCGAAGAACGCGTTACGCGAGTATGCGGGCGCTAGACGCCGTCTCGCTCACCGGCAATGTGGCCCGGGCGCCGGGGCCCGGGCGGCTGATCATTTTCTCGCCAATGTGCCCGTTGCACCGGGCGAGATCATATCCGGCTATTGGCCAATACGTGAGGAGTTTGACGTCATGCCGCTGTTGCGCCGGCTTTCCGGTGCTAGCTATCTCTGCGCGCTGCCCTTTGTCCAGAAGAAGCGCCACGCTCTAATTTTCCGCGAATGGCGCCCCGGCACGGCAATGCTCGAAGGACCGTTCCGCATTCCGGAACCCACTGAATTAGCGACGGTACTAATGCCTACGCTCTTGCTTGTGCCGCTCTTGGCCTTTGACGCCGAGGGCTTTCGCCTCGGCTATGGTGGCGGATATTATGACAAGGCTTTGACTGAACTGCGCGGCGCCGGAAGACCGGTGCTCGCCGTAGGGATAGCTTTTGCTGAGCAGATGGTCGAGCGTGTACCCCATAGCGAGACCGACGAAAGAATGGACTGGATAGTGACCGAAAAGGGTGCCATGCCGTTCAGTAGAGGGACCGGAGAGGAAGATCTATGAAAATTCTCATGTGTGGGGACGTCATGGCGAGGGCCGGGCGCGAAGCAGTAATCGAGCATCTGCCGGCTCTGCGTCAGTCGCTCGGGCTCGATTTTGTCCTTGTCAATGGCGAGAACTCAGCGGGCGGATTCGGCATAACCGGTGATATCTGCCAGTCCTTTTATCAGATAGGCGTTGACGCTATTACGCTTGGCAATCACGCCTGGGACCAGCGCGAGACAATTTCTTATATTGAGGGCGATCCTAAGCTTATCCGTCCGATTAATTTTCCACCCGGAACGCCCGGGCGCGGCAGCAGCCTCTTTACTCTTGCTGATGGACGAAAAGTTCTCGTCGTTCAGGTAATTTGTCGGCTGTTCATGGATGCAATGGACGATCCCTTCCGGACTCTGGAGGCGGCGCTCGCACCCTATCGATTGGGCACTTCGGTGAATGCGATCATCGTTGATATTCACGGCGAGGCGAGCAGTGAGAAGCAGGCTCTGGGGCGTTTCGTTGATGGTCGTGTTTCGCTCGCTGCGGGCACTCATACCCATGTGCCGACAGCGGATCACATGATTCTGCCCCAGGGTACTGCCTATATGACAGATATTGGGATGTGTGGTGCCTATAATTCAATCATTGGCATGAACATCGATTCCGTTCTCGAGCGTTTTATCAGAAAGATTCCTGGTAAGCGCTGGGAGCCGGTGATGGATGAAGCCACCCTAGCGGCGGTATATGTAGAGACGGACGATAAGAGCGGCCTAGCCATGAAACTCGCGCCGGTGCGTATCGGGGGAGTGTTGTCGCAGGCCTTGGTCGACTGAATTTGCCGTCTATTTGCGCACGCCAGTTGCTAGCGGCGCTAGGGGAATACCCGTCATGCCATTTGGCGCCGCCATCGGCTTGACCGTTCCCGCAGTGTGTGGTGCGTTTTCATCGATCGTCGCTACTGCGCTCGCCATGTCAATCTCGATCACACGGTTGATCGCACTCACGGTTGCCACCAGACGCGCCGCGTCGTTGCCGCAATGGTCGATGGCGAGCTCTACCAATATCTTCAGCACATGGCCATAGGCGCCTAAATACCAGCGTGGCTCAAGACCTACCTTTTCATGTGCTTGGCCCATGCGGCTAACGCGGGCGAAGTAGCCCTCGTCGAACCGGCATGAGAAGAGATTTAGTAGATGCCGGCCTTGCTCTTGTCGGAGGCAGGCAATGCCTTCGGCGCTTTGCGTCAGGAGGCGCATCTCCGGCCAGGCCGTGACATATAGCAGAAATTCGGCGATGACATCGTCGATGCGCGCTTCCACCACTGGGCGAAATTCAGCTAGCAGCCGCCGCGCCTCCACATCTAACTTTGAGTGCACCAGGCGTTCCATTTCAGCTGTCTCTGCCAATTTGAATCTCCTATCGCGCGCCGCCATGTTCTCTCCAGCGATTAGTAGCTTATGTTCTGATATCTTATGGCATTGTGGGTTTGGTGCGGGTGGCGAATATTTAACACCAATGCCAGTCGTTCAGCCATAGCCAAACAATTGCCTGGTAGAGGACATTATCGGCGTGAAAAAAAATAGCGTGGTCGGCGCACAAAGTTGGGATGCGACGCTTTATGATCAATCCTTCGGATTCATTTCCAATTTTGGCGCCGGACTGATTGATTTGCTTGCTCCCATCGCAGGCGAGCGTATCGTCGATCTTGGCTGTGGCATCGGTCAACTCACCGCTGACATTGCGGCGCGTGGTGCCGAGGTGGTCGGCGTCGATGCTGATCCGGGGATGATTGCGTTGGCACGCGAAAAGCATCCGAAAATCGATTTTGTATGCGCCGCAGGCGAGGAATTTTCTTTGCCCGAGCCAGCTGATGCGGTGTTCTCTAATGCGGCGCTCCATTGGATGACAAAGCCCGAACCGGTAATTGCTAGCGTCAAGCGGGCGCTCAAGCCGGGCGGTCGCTTTGTCGCCGAGATGGGCGCCTATCGAAATGTTGTCACCATCACTGAGGCGCTCTACCAGGCGCTCGAAGAACAATCTGTGCCGCGCGAGGCAGTTGAGTTTCCGTGGTATTTCCCGCGCACCTCAGCCTATGTCGCGCTATTAGAATCGTGCGGTTTCGACGTGACTCAGCTTATTTATTTTGCCCGGCCCACACCGCTTGATGACTGCCCCAACGGTTTGTGCGACTGGATCCGCATGTTCGGGGCCAATTTTCTCGCCGCGGTGCCCGAAGGTGGCGAGGCGAAACTGATGTCGCGCACAGAAGAGTTGTGCCACGACCGACTTTGTCCAGACGGCCGCTGGGTAACGGATTATACCCGTCTCCGGTTCCGCGCTCAGCTCAGCATCGATTAGGAGCGGGTCAACATGAAAATATTTTTTTCCTCGTGCGCAGCGCTCGCGTTGGCAGCTGCGTTGATATTCGCGCCAATCTCTGCGCCGCGCGCCTATAAGGCAACGACGGGTGTCGCACTCCACAAGGCATGCGGCGGCGTCGCGCCACATGTCTGTCTTTCTTATCTTGCCGGCATTGTCGACATGCACGAAATCGGCCTGGCCAACGGAGAGGCTCGGCTCTTCTGCCCGCGTCTGGAGGAGCCGGAGAAGGTTGGGCGTGGTGTCTGGCTCTATTACGAGACAAAGCCAGATGCCCTTTCACAGCCTGCAGTGCTCGGAGCCATCCAGGCTTTGGCGTTCATGTTTCCTTGTGAATAGGCGGCCTCCGCCCCATTTCGGCCACATTGCTCGAATATAGCTAAGGCTGTGAAATTACACGAGATTTGGTATGTTATCGAATCAACATTACCAAATACCGTATAGAGGCGGTCATGGCTGGACATTCAAAATGGGCCAACATTCAACATCGCAAAGGGGCCCAGGACGCGAAGCGTGCTAAGCGCAATGCGAAACTGGTGCGCGAGATCATCGTCGCTGCGCGCCAAGGGGCGCCAGATCCGGATCATAACGCGCGACTCCGCACCGCGATCGCCGCTGCTAAGGCGCAGAGCGTGCCAAAAGATAATATCGAGCGAGTGCTGAAAAAGGCCCAGGGCGGTGAAGACGGCGAAAATTATGACGAGCTTCGCTATGAGGGCTTCGGACCCGGTGGCGTTGCACTGCTGGTCGATGCCATGACTGACAACCGCAACCGCACGGCGGCCGAGGTGCGCTCGATCTTCAACAAGCATGGCGGTGCGCTTGGCGAGAGCGGTAGCGTCAATTACATGTTCCATCGTATTGGTTCGATCCACTATCCGAGCGCGGTGGCGAGCAAGGACGATATGTTTGAGGCAGCGCTCGAAGCTGGCGCGAGCGATTGCGAATCGGATGATGACGGGCATGAAATTTCGTGCGCGCCGGAGGATTTTGGTGATGTCAGCGAAGCCCTGAGCAAGTGCTTCGGCGTCCCGGAAAATGCCGGCCTTAATTGGAAGCCGCAGACCAATATCCCGATCGATGAGAAGGCGGCGGAGACGCTGTTCAACCTGATGGAGGCGCTCGACGATTGCGACGATGTGCAGAACGTCTCGGCCAATTTCGAGGTTAGCGACGAGATCATGCAGAAGCTTTCGGCATGAGTTTAGCAAGGCGCTACATCGGCTTAGATCCGGGCCTGCGCGCGACCGGCTGGGGCGTAATCGAGACCAAGGACAACTGTTTGTGCCATCTCGCGAACGGCTCGGTAATGACCGACCCCGCGCTGGATGTCGCTGAGCGCTTGCGACAATTGCATGATGGCCTTGCTCGTATCTTCGCTGAATGGTCGCCCGATGAAGCGGCGGTCGAGGAAACTTTCGTTAACCGCAACGCACGCTCGACCCTGAAGCTTGGCCTGGCACGAGGTGTAGTGCTGCTGGCCCCTGCCCTCGCTGGCCTCCCAGTCGCCGAATATTCGCCCAACAAGATCAAGAAATCTGTTGTCGGTGCTGGCCATGCTGACAAGGGTCAGATAGGGGTCATGGTGCGCCATCTACTCCCGGGATGTGTTCCGGTGGACGCCGATTCCACAGACGCGCTGGCGGTAGCGATTTGTCATGCCCATCATGCTGCGACCGGCCAGCATTGGCCACCTCTCCGCACCGTAGCTATCTGAGGCAGCGTGACATGATCGCGAAATTGAGCGGCACTTTAGATTCGGTAGGCGCTGGCTGGGCGGTGATCGATGTTGGCGGTGTCGGTTATCATGTGTTTTGCGCCGTACGTACCCTCTCAGCACTGCCTGCCCCTGGCACGGCAATTTCGCTCGACATTGAAACCGTGGTGCGTGAGGACCAATTTCATCTATACGGCTTTCTTGATGCTCATGAGCGCGAGTGGTTCCGTCTGCTACGAAAGGTGCAGAGTGTAGGCGCAAAAATGGCTCTTGCCATTCTTGGTCTGTTGTCGCCGGAAGATTTATCTCTGGCGATCGCCGTGCGAGACCGCGCAGCGTTGACCCAAGTCTCTGGAGTTGGCCCCAAGCTCGCCGACCGCCTGCTTACAGAGTTGAAGGACAAGGCGCCTGTCGATGGCGTGGCGGCAGCGCTTGGCGGCGGAGCCGCTAAGGGTGCGCCACAAGGATCGACGACCGGAGATGCGGTTTCCGCCCTGATCAATCTCGGCTACCGTCAGAGCGAGGCGTTTGGTGCAGTAGCCAGTGCGGCACGGCAACTTGGCGAGGATGCGAGCATTGAGGCTCTGATCCAGACTGGGCTGAAGGAGCTTGGCGCATGAGTGAGGAGCGCATCCTATCCGCCGAGGCCGGCAAAGAGGATGGCGCGGAGGCGAGTCTCCGTCCACAGACCCTCGAAGAGTTCATCGGCCAGCCCGGTATTTGCGAAAACCTGGAAATCTTCGTTGAGGCTGCGCGCAGCCGGGGGGAGGCGCTTGATCATGTGCTGTTCTATGGCCCTCCCGGTCTCGGCAAAACGACGCTGGCGCAAATTGTCGCGCGTGAACTCGGCGTTGGTTTCAGAGCAACCTCCGGTCCAGTAATCGCGCGAGCCGGCGATCTCGCGGCGTTATTAACTAATCTTAATCATTATGACGTACTATTCATCGATGAAATTCATCGCCTCAATCCGGCGGTCGAGGAAATTCTCTATCCTGCCCTGGAAGACCGCCAGCTCGATCTTATTATCGGCGAGGGCCCGGCAGCCCGCTCGGTACGCATCGATCTGCCGCCCTTCACCCTGGTCGGCGCGACGACCCGTACCGGGTTGGTAACGACGCCCTTGCGCGAGCGCTTTGGCATTCCTCTCCGGCTCGATTTCTACAGTGCCGAGGATCTCGAAGAAATCGTTCGGAGAAATGCGCGGAAATTGCGGTTTGACCTCACTGACGAGGGTGCACGTGAGATCGGTCGTCGCTCGCGCGGCACGCCAAGGATCGCTGTCCGTCTAATGCGCCGGGTGCGTGATTTTGCCGCTGTTTCCGGGGGTGCGCGAGTTGACGCCAAAGCAGCGGACGATTCTCTCGGCCGTCTCGAGGTTGATCAGCGCGGCCTCGATTCCCTTGACCGACGTTACCTTCTTTGCATAGCGCAAAATTATGGTGGAGGGCCGGTCGGAGTGGAGACCATCGCGGCGGCGCTCTCGGAGCAGCGCGATGCTCTGGAAGAAGTGATCGAGCCATTTCTTATCCAGCAAGGTCTGGTGCAGCGAACGCCGCGCGGCAGGGCTCTTACGGCGCACGGTTTTCAGCATCTTGGTCTTGATGTGCCAAAGCCGGATTCGCCCCTTTTTGAACTTTTGGAGGAGGGCGGTGATGAGTAGTCGTACTGGCGCCGAGCCAGCGGCGGGCGCCAAGTCACACCTCGTCGCACATTTTGCTGGGGGTGTTTTCGCATATCCCTTGCGCGTCTTTTACGAAGATACCGATGCGGCGGGTATCGTCTATTACGCCAATTATTTGAAATTCATGGAGCGCGCCCGTACTGAGATGATGCGCAGCGCAGGCATCGATCACAGTTATGTGCGCGAAAGCCAAGGCGTCATCTTCATCGTCAAGCGCTGCGTACTCGATTACCGCAAGCCGGCACGACTAGACGACTTGCTCGAAATTCACACCCGTATCGTTGCGCTCATGGGCGCTAGCCTTGAAGTGGAGCAAAGCGTGCTGAAAGAGGGCGAGTTTTTGGTTAATGCGCAATTGCGCTTAGCCTGTATACGCGAAAACGGCGCGCCAGTGCGCTTCCCGCTCGACCTTCGGTCCGCGCTCAAAAGCTTGCATCACGGATCTCAACAAGTTGGAGCAGGTTCCTGAACAATGGAAAACGAACTCGTTACTGCCATGGAAATAGGGACTAACGCTGTCGCCCACAGCCTGTCGCCATGGGAGCTCTTTCTCCAGGCCGACATTATCGTCAAGGCGGTAATCATTCTATTGATTGTCTGCTCTTTCTGGAGCTGGGCAATTATCTTCGAGAAGGTGACAAGGTTTCGCCGGGTCTCTCGCCAGGCGACAGCCTTCGAAAACGATTTTTGGTCGGGTGGCTCGTTGCAACAGCTGTACGATGGCATCGAAAATCGGGCGACGCATCCCATGTCGCGCCTCTTCGCTTCGGCGATGCAGGAATGGCAGCGCTTTTCCGAGGGCGGCAATCAGCGGCTTGACGCGTCCCGCCTGGAAGGCCTGCAGCGACGTATTGCTCATGCTATGGATGTATCACTTGAACGCGAGCTCGACCAGATGCAGAAATACCTCGGTTTTCTGGCAACAGTGGGCTCTACAGCGCCATTCGTTGGACTGTTTGGCACGGTATGGGGCATCATGAACAGCTTCCAGTCGATCGCTGCCAGCAAAGACACTTCGCTCGCTGTCGTTGCACCGGGCATCGCTGAGGCGCTGTTTGCTACAGCCCTGGGCTTGGTTGCCGCCATTCCCTCGGTGGTCGCCTATAACAAGCTGAGCGGAGATCTCGAACGCTATAGTGGGCGCCTTGAATCCTTCGGCACCGAGTTCCGTTCGCTGATGTCTCGTCAACTCGAGGAGCGTGTGACCTGATGGATGCCGAACTGCATGGCGCGAGTCGCCGCCGCAACCGCCACCGCTCGCCAATAAGCCAAATCAATGTCACGCCTTTCGTCGACGTAATGTTGGTGCTGCTGGTGATATTTATGATCACAGCACCGCTGCTTACCGTCGGGGTTCAGGTCGACCTGCCAGAGACCGAGGCCGGTTCGATCCGCGGTGATGACGAGCCCCTTGCCATCACGATTACCAAAGAGAACGTCATTTTTCTGCAGGAGACCGAAGTACAACTAAGCGAATTAATACCGAAGTTGATGGCGATCTCTGAGCGTCGTAAGGATATGCGGATATTTGTACGCGCCGATGGCGACCTTGCCTACGGCCGCGTGATGGAGGTAATGGGCACAGTAAATCGGGCGGGTTTCAACAAGGTTGCCCTCGTTACCAAAACCGATAAGGGGGAGAAGTAGCGGCGGTGGACCGGCGCGGCTGGATATTTTCCGGCGTGTTGCATGGCGGTGTCATAGCGGCGGCGGTGCTTGGCCTGCCATCTCTTTTCGACGCAGACGCCGAGGCCATCAACGAAAGTATCGTCGTCTCCATGGTTGCTGAGGAGGATGTTGTTGGCATCTGGGGGCGGGAGCCAGAGCTCGAATTGGAAGAACCGCGGGGGCCGAAGCTTGAGCCTGAGCCCAAACTTTTACTTAAAGAGGTGCCTGAGAATAAGTTAGAACCACTGTTACTGGAGCGGGAACAGGTCGAAGTAAAAATGCCCGAGGCGCCGCTGCGCGAGCCGGATCCCGAGCCTGAGCCTGAATATGCAGTGGTCGAGCCCGAACCACTTCCCGAGCCCGAGCCTGAATATGCAGCGGTCGAGCCCGAACCACTTCCAGAGCCCAAGCCAGAACCAACGGTTGAGGAAACGCCACCTGAGCCGCCGCTGGCAAAGCCGGAGCCCGAACCAAAGACGGCGCAAGATCCGCCGTCCAAGGCCTTGGCGCAGGTGCCAAAGCCCACCGTTAAGCCGAAATCGAATTTTGATTCGTTGCTGAAGAGTGTGGTCGAACAAGAGAGAGAATCGGAATTACAACTTGAGCCCGCCTTCGATAAATTGCTCGCCAGTGTTGCGGACGAGCCGACATCGAAGGCAGAAGAACGCGACTTGCCGCGGCCGGCGCGGGCGATGTCGCTAGCCCTATCAAACCAGATAGCGTTAGTGATCAAGGACCGCGTAGAGGCGAACTGGAGCGTGCCCGCCGGCGTGCGCGATGCGGGCGATTTGGTGGTTACTATCCATATCCGTCTGGGGCGCGATGGAGTGGTACTGAGCGCGGAAATTCTCGATGCCAACTATGCCGAGGACCCGAATTTTCGGACTATGGCGGAAAGCGCTCGCCGTGCGGTGCAGAAGGCGAGCCCTATCAAGGCGTTGCGGCGCTTCGGAGATGACTATAGTGAATGGCGCGATGTGACGATGACGTTTCGTCCGCCGGTATGAGAAGTAGGCTTAACCATGACAAACGTCGCGAGCCGATGACAATTCGGAGTGGATGCGTATGAATATTTTCAAGGGCAAGGAACTGGACTGGCCGCGCCGTTACAGGGTAATGCCAAGGATCACTGCCTGGGGAATAGCTCTTCTATTCGCCCTGACTTTGCCGCTAGCGGAAACGCAGGCCGATCTTCGCGTCGATATCACGCGCGGCCAGATTGAGCCCATGCCGATTGCGGTATCGAATTTTTTTGGCGCTAGCGAGGAGGCAGACGAGTTTGGACGTAAGATTTCCGAGGTCATCGCGCGTAACCTAGAGCGTTCTGGTCTCTTTCGTCCGATCGATCCGCGAGCGTTTATTCAGCGCCCGGATGCTATGCAGAGTGGACCGCGTTTCGCCGACTGGCGCCAGATTAACGCTCAGGCCTTGGTCACCGGTAATGTGCAGGTTGCTGCTGGTGACCGCATGGAAG
>Ga0310344_10002746_pt1 | contig 13185 bp, 12 predicted proteins | sample HC15DNA20200_MG_FD_203801 | JGI IMG/M metagenome (GOLD analysis project Ga0310344, IMG submission 203801) | Marine microbial communities from station ALOHA, North Pacific Subtropical Gyre - HC15-DNA-20-200_MG | ecosystem: Environmental > Aquatic > Marine > Oceanic | place: Pacific Ocean: North... | reverse complement strand
GGTCGTAATCGGCGATGACCTTCTGCGCGCGGCCGACATTGGAGAAGGATGTCGTGATCGCGTTGCGCGTGGCGTAGAGATAGACCTTGGAATTAGGATAAAGCAGCGTCACCGCCTCCACCTGGCTGGGGCGGACGCGCACGACGATATTCTCTCCGCGGGCCAGGCGATCGACGGCGTCCTGCCATAGCATCTCGCGCGCGGGGCGGTTTTCCGGGTCCACGGTGGCGGCGGTGCGGGCGATACCGTCCTTGCCCACTTCGATGATGGCGGATCGGTTCAGCTTTCGCGTGACGACCTGATAGATATAGCCTTCGGCGAAACGAGGGCTGGAGACCGGGGATTCACGCAGATAATTGCGCAGGTCATCGGCCATGGTGACGGTTTCGTCGCTGACTTCCCGCAAATTTTGCTCATAATAGCCGCGCGCCAGATCGCTCGCATTCTGCAACATGCCGCGCGCGCCGTCCGAGAACCAGAATTGCACGCCATATTGGAACAGCAGCGACGCGAAGATCACGACCAGCAGCATCGGCACGCTGGCGACGATGGAGAAGATCGCGACGAGGCGGACGTGCAACTGCCCGTCACTTCCGATGGCCGATTGCGCCGCGCGCCGCTTGGCCACGCGCCTGCCGAGCAGGACCAGCAGCGCGATGGCAGGCACGAGATTGGCGACCAGCAGCAGCGCGACGATAGGTGGCGTCAGTAGGCTGTAAGAATCGACGTTGCCCGACAGCAAATAATAAGTCAGCCCCGCCATGCCGACGAAAAGCGCAAGCGTCAGAACCTCCACCACCGCCGCGAACCGTTTGTGACGCGGCAGAAGGCGCAGCCGTCGCTGCCATGCCGTCGCTCGACGCGGGGAATTGCTCACACTCATCGTGGCTTTGTTACAACAACCCCGTGCCCGCTCAAACACAGTATTTCATCAGGCAGCCTGTCGCTGATCGATGACCGGAGCCGGTTCATCCTGAATAGCGGGCGTCAGTCGGCCACGCGCAACGAAAGCGGGTCCAGCCCATAGTCGGTCAGCTTCTTGCGGAGCGTGTTGCGGTTGATCCCCAATATCGCCGCGGCGCGGATCTGGTTGCCATCGACGCTGGCTAGAACCTCGTGCAGCAGAACAGGCTCCACCAGCGCCAGCAGATCGTCGTGCAAGGTCCGGTTGGGCTGGCCGATACCGATGCCCAGTTGCCGCTTTGCCCATTCCCGGATCGCCTGCGCAACATGGCCATCGGGCGCGGCCAAGTCCGCGGGCACCGCATCGAGCGGCAACAGGTGGCGGAGCATGTCGGCGTTGATGACATTTTCGCGGGTCAGAACCGATAACCGCTGCATCATATTTTGCAGCTCACGGACGTTCCCCGGCCAGTGCCAAGCCATCAGAAGTTGAGCGGCGTCGTCGGACAGTGTCTTGCGCGGCAACCCCTCCTGCGCGGCGCGCTCCAAAAAATGACGGGCGAGCAGGATGACGTCCTCGCGCCGCTCGCGCAGCGGCGGAAGCGGGATCGGCACGACATTGAGCCGGTAATAGAGATCCTGCCGGAAACGGCCATCCTCGACCAGCGTCGGCAGATCCTTGTTGGTCGCAGCGATGATGCGGACGTTGACGCGAACCGGTTTCGACCCGCCAACGGTCGTCACCTCGCCCGACTGGAGCACGCGCAGCAGCCGCGTCTGCGCTTCCATCGGCATATCGCCGATCTCGTCGAGGAACAAAGTCCCGCCCTGCGCCTGCTCGAACTTGCCGGCGGTGCGGGCATGAGCGCCAGTAAAGGCGCCCTTTTCGTAGCCGAAAAGCTCCGCCTCGATCAGCTCGCGGGGGATGGCGGCCATGTTGATCGCGACGAAGGGTTTGGTGCGGCGCTGGCCCAGACTGTGGATCGCCTCGGCCACCAGTTCCTTGCCCGTCCCCGATTCGCCCAGCACGAGGATCGACAGGTCGTTGGAAAGCACCCGCGCGATGGTGCGGTAGACCTCCTGCATCGCAAGTGACCGCCCGACTAGCGGCAGGCCGTCGTGCGGCAGGCCCGTCTCGCTTGCGACTTCGCTTTCCCGTGCGCCGATGGCGTCGGACACCGCGCGGGTCAGCTCATTGAGGTCGAAAGGTTTGGGTAGATATTCGAATGCGCCCTTTTCCGTCGCCCGGATCGCGGTGTTGAGCGTGTTTTGCGCCGACAGGATGATGACGTTGAGATCGGGGCGTGCCGACAAGATGTCGGCCACCCCGTCCAGTCCGTCGCCATCGGGCAGCATCACATCGGTTATGAGTACATCGGGCGCGAAACTGTCCATCAGCGCCGTGCGCTCGCGGATCGACGCGGCGGTCTTGACCTTGTGCCCCTGCCGCCGCAGCGCTTCGCCCACGACCACGCAGATCGCCGGATCGTCGTCCACGACCAGAACCGCGCCGGTCGCGGGCATCAGCCTATCCCCATCGGCAGCAGGATGCGGAAACAGGATTCGCCCGCCTCCCTGTCCCGCGAATATTGGACGAAGCCGTTCATGTCGCGCACCAGCTTGTCGACGAGCGCCAGGCCCAGCCCCTGCCCGTCGCGCTTGGCCGTGATGAAGGGGTTGAACAGGTGGTCGAGAATATGTTCGGGCACGCCCGGACCATTGTCGATCACCAAGATCTCGATGGGCAGCACCGCGCTGCCCTTCCCCCCGCCCACCATCACCGACACGCCGTGGCGAAAGGCGGTCTCCACCCGGATGCGCGGCTTGGGCACATGCTCCAGTGCTTCGGCCGCATTTTTGAGGAGGTTTATCATCACCTGCACCAGCGCATCGTCGTTGATATTGGCCGATGGCAGGGATGGATCATATCGCTTTGTGATACGGACATTCTTTGCAAAGCCCGCCGCCGCAATCCCGGCCGCCCGGTCGATCAGCGGATAGATATTTCCGGGCTGGCATTCGAGCGTGCGGTCGGTGGTGAAATCCTGCATCCGGTCGATAAGCGCGGCGATCCGGTCCACCTCGTTGCAGATAAGCTGGGTGAGCGCGCTGTCGCGTCCGTCATGGCTCGATTCGAGCAACTGCGCCGCGCCGCGAATCCCCGATAGCGGGTTCTTGATCTCGTGGGCGAGGATGGCCGCCGCTCCCATGGCGGATCGCGCCCCGCCCGACGATCCGCGATGACCGATCTTGCGCGCCTGGCTCTGCGCATGGAGCGACACGACGCGCCAGCCATCATGGTCGACGATGGGCGCGATCATCAGGTCCAGCTCCATTTCGGCGGTGCGCCCGGCATGGACCTTGATGTCATAGGCGGCGACCGCCTTGTTGCTGTGCCAGATGTCGAAGCGCGCGCCCGCTTCGGCGATGCGAATGGTGCGCGCCACATCGCTGCCGATGATGGCGGAGCGGGCCATGTTGAGCAGCGTCTCGGCCCGGACATTCGCGTCGGCGATGCTGTTGTCGGGCCGCACCACCAGCGTGGCAACGGGCAGCGCGGTCATCTGCTCGGCGAGCGAGGGCCCTTCCTGATCGGGGCGAAGGCCGGGCATGGATGCTAACAAAGCGTTCACGCCGCCCGGCGAAGTTCGGCCGCGTCCGCTCCGCTGGCGATCAGCGGCTCGTAGAAGCGGGCCAGCATGTCGAGCACGCACGCCGCTTCCGGCTCCTTATTGACCATGTTGCGGAACTCCGCCGATCCCGGCAGGCCCTTGGTATACCAGCCGATATGCTTGCGCGCCATGTTGACGCCGGTATGCCTGCCATAATGATCGAGCATCGCATGATAATGCTCTATAATCACCCGATATTGCTCTTCCAGGCTGGGATCGGGAAGTCGGCGACCGTCGGTCAGCCATGCCATCAGCTGCCCGATCAGCCACGGCCGGCCATAGGCACCCCGCCCGATCATCAGCCCGTCCGCTCCGCTCTGGTCGAGCGCCATTTCCGCGTCCTCGATAGAGCAGATGTCGCCATTGACGATGACGGGCAAGTTTACCGCATCCTTGACCTTTCGCACAAACGCCCAGTCGGCGGAGCCTTTATACATCTGGCAGCGGGTGCGGCCATGCACGGTGATGAGCTTCGCCCCCAGATCCTCGGCGATATGGGCGAGTTCCGGCGCGTTGAGGCTGCCATGGTCCCAGCCCATGCGCATCTTGACCGTGACGGGCACGTCCACCGCTTCCACCGTCGCCTTGATGAGCGAGGCGGCAAGCGGCAGGTCGCGCATCAGCGCGCTGCCTGCGTCGCCATTCACCACCTTCTTGACCGGACAGCCCATGTTGATGTCGATGATCGCCGCGCCGCGATCCGCGTTCAGCTTCGCAGCCTCGGCCATTTCGGTCGGCGAGCAGCCGGCAAGCTGCATCGACACCGGCTCCTCCAGCGGATGCCAAGCGGCCTTTTGCAGCGATTGGCGCGTTTCGCGGATCATCGCGGCGGACGCGATCATCTCCGTTACGTTGAGGCCGGAGCCATAGCGGCGCACCAGCGTGCGAAACGGCATATCGGTCACGCCCGTCATCGGGGCGAGCACCACCGGCATGTCTATGGTCACAGGGCCGATGAAGATGGGAGCAAGGGTGCGCATGGTCTGAACGGATGATCTGCCTAAAAAACAGGCAGCCCTTAGCCCAAATCCCCGGTGGCGGCAAGCGAGCGCCGCACCCTCTTCCGGTCCGGCATTTGAGCGGCTATGCGCCCCGTCATGACAGTTCCTCCCAGCACCGTCGCCCTGATCGTCGCAGCGGGGCAAGGCAGCCGTGCGGGCGGCGACGTGCCCAAGCAGTTCCGCATGATCGCGGCAAAGTCGGTGATCGCCCATGCCGTTGACGCGCTGGCAGCGCATGGGGGCGTCGATGCCATCCATATCGTGCTTGGCGAAGGGCAGGAAGCGACCGCCCGCGCCCTGCTGTGCGATCGCCGGGTCGCGTCCTTCATCACGGGCGCGGACAGCCGGCGTGGATCGGTGCGCGCAGGGCTGGAAGCCATTGCAGCGTCAGGCGGAGCGGACGTCGTGCTGATCCACGACGCGGCGCGGCCCTTCCTGCCTGCCGCCGTGGTGGATCGCCTGCTGGACGCGCTGGCGGATGCGGAAGGCGCCACACCCGCCCTCCCCGTCGCCGACACGCTGGTGCGCGGGATGGACGGACGGATGGCCCACGCCGTTGACCGCGCGGCGCTGCACCGCGTGCAGACCCCCCAGGCATTCCGCTTCGCTACGATCCTCGCCGCCCACCGGGCATGGAACGACGCGGAGGAAGCGACCGACGACGCGCAGATTTTGCGCCGTTGGGGTCATGACGTCATATTGGTGCAAGGCGATGAAAGGCTGGCGAAATTGACCTTCCCGGAGGATTTTGCGCGCGCTGCTCAGGCGCTGCCTCGGACGATGCGCGTCGGCATGGGCTATGATGTGCATCGCCTCGCCCCCGAAGAGGAGCTATGGCTGGGCGGCATTCTCGTTCCCCATGACCGGGGGCTTGCCGGGCACAGTGACGCGGACGTGGCGCTGCATGCCATAGTCGACGCGATTCTGGGCGCGCTGGCCGAAGGCGACATCGGCAGCCATTTCCCGCCCAGCGACCCGCAATGGCGTGGCGCGGCATCCGACAGGTTCCTCGCCTACGCCCGCGACCGGGTGGCGGCACGCGATGGCACGATCGAACATGTCGACCTCACCATCATCTGCGAAGCGCCCAAGATCGGGCCGCACCGCGACTCCATACGCGCCCGCGTCGCGGAGATACTGGCGGTTCCGCTCGACCGGGTCAGCGTCAAGGCGACGACGACCGAGCGGCTGGGCTTTGCCGGACGGGGCGAAGGGATCGCGGCGCAGGCGGTTGCCACCGTCTCCCTCCCCGCGCTATTCTGAAACCATGCCCGACACCGTCCTTCCCGCCGATCTCGTCGCTCTTGCCGAACGAGTCGTGATCGCCAATCGCCGAGCGGGTCGCACCGTGGCCGTCGCGGAAAGCTGCACCGGCGGCCTCGTGTCGGCGGCCCTGACGGAAATCGCCGGCTCATCCGATGTGTTCGAAGCAGGTTTCATCACTTATTCCAACGATATGAAAACGGAACTTCTGAAAGTTTCCCAGGATGTGCTGGAGACCTTCGGCGCAGTTTCCGTCGCCACGGCCTGGGCCATGGCGCAGGGCGCGCTCAACAAGAGCCACGCCCATGTCGCGGTTGCGATCACGGGGATCGCCGGGCCGGGCGGCGGCTCCGAACAGAAGCCGGTGGGCACCGTCGTCTTCGCCCGCGCCGAACGCGGCGCCAGCCCCGACAAGATCGTCGCGGACATGCGCCATTTCGAAAATAACGGCCGGGGCGGCGTGCGCCTTCAGGCGGCGCTGTGCGCGCTGGAACTGCTGTTGCCCGACGCGCCGTAAAGCTGCACGGCGCGGCTTTCGAACGCACCGATCATCTTGCGCAGCGCCTTGTCGAAAAATTGTCCGGCCAGCATTTCAAAGAGGCGGTTCTTGAATTCGAACTCGACCTCGAAATCGATGAGCACCCCGCCCTGCCCGTCGTCGCGGAACGCCCATTCATTATGCAGATGCTTGAGCGGCCCATCGAGATAATCGACCCGGACATGGCGCGGCCGTTCCTTGACGACCCGCGACGTAAAACTCTCGCGCACCCCTTTGAAGCCTACGATCATGTCGGCGACCATTTCGGTATCGCTGTCCGACCGGATGCGGAGCGCGCTGACCCATGGCAGGAATTGCGGATAGGCGCCGACATCGGCGACGAGGTCGAACATCTGCTCCGGCGTATAGGGCAGATGCCGGGTTTCATGATGCTTGGGCACGGACGATCAGACCTTCGCCGCCGCCTTCGCAAGCTGCGCTTCGCGCGCCGCCTTCATTTCGGCGAAATCCTTGCCGGCATGATAGCTCGACCGCGTAAGCGGGCTGGACGCGACCTGGAGAAAGCCCTTGGCCCGCGCGATGCCGGCATAGGCGTTGAAGGCGGCGGGCGTCACGAACTCCATCACCTTGGCATGTTTGGGCGTGGGCTGGAGATACTGGCCCATGGTGAGGAAGTCGATGTCGGCCGAGCGCATATCGTCCATCACCTGATGCACTTCCAGCCGCTCCTCGCCCAGTCCCAGCATGATGCCCGACTTGGTGAAGATCGACGGGTCGAGCCTCTTCACCGTCTCCAGCAGGCGGAGCGAGGCATAATAGCGTGCGCCGGGGCGAATGGTGGGATAAAGGCGCGGAACGGTTTCGAGATTGTGGTTGTAGACGTCCGGGCGCGCCGCGACGATCATCTCGACCGCGCGCTCATGCTTGTTGCGGAAGTCGGGCGTCAGGATCTCGATAGTGGTATTGGGAGTCGTGCGGCGCAGCGCCTCGATCACCTTGACGAACTGCGACGCGCCGCCGTCGGGCAGGTCGTCGCGGTCGACCGACGTGATGACGATATGCTCCAGCCCCATCTCGGCCGATGCGTCCGCCAGATTCTGCGGCTCGTTGGGATCCACCTTGCGCGGCATGCCGGTCTTGACGTTGCAGAAGGCGCAGGCGCGCGTGCACACATCGCCCAGAATCATGACCGTCGCATGCTTCTTGGTCCAGCACTCGCCGATATTGGGGCAGGCCGCCTCCTCGCACACGGTGGCGAGGCCCTTTTCCCGCATCAGCTTGCGCGTTTCGTGATAGCCGGGGCTGGTCGGCGCCTTGACACGAATCCAGTCGGGCTTGCGGACGCGCTCCGGCTTGGCGGGAACGGAAAGCGGGCTGATGTCGTTCATGGCCCCCAGATAGCGATCCGGGGCGGCTCTTGCCAGTCCGGAGTTGATGGGGCAGAGCGACCGACCATGACAGACTTTACCGACATGCTGGCGGGGTACCGCCGCTTCCGCGAAACCGGCTGGGCGCAGCAGCGCGAACGCTGGGACGAACTCAACGAAGGGCAAAGCCCGCGCGTCATGGTCATTGCCTGTTCCGACAGCCGCGTCGACCCGTCGCAGATCTTCGACACCAGCCCCGGCGAAATCTTCGTGGTACGCAATGTCGCCGCGCTCGTGCCGCCGTTCGAAACGACTCCGGGCCTCCATGGTGTCTCGGCAGCACTGGAATTTGCGGTTCAGGTGCTGAAGGTCGGCGAGATCGTGGTCATGGGCCACGGCAAGTGCGGCGGCTGCAAGGCCGCGCTCAGCCATGACCTCAAGGACGCGCCACCGGGCGAAGGCGGCTTCGTCCACAACTGGATCAGCCTGCTCGATCCGGCGCGCGCAATCGTGATCGGCGAATATGGCGACGACCGCAGCCGCGACGCGGAACGGGCGATGGAGCAGGAAGGGGTCAAGGTCAGCCTGGCTAACCTGCGCACCTTCCCCTGTGTTCAGCAGAAGGAAAAGGCCGGAAAACTCAAGCTGATCGGCAGCTTCTTCGCGATATCGGACGGCCAGTTGCATATTCTCGACGAGGCGGCAGGGACCTTCTCTCCCGCCTGACCCCTTTGCGCATGGAGACGGCCCGATGGCGACACGACAGGAAGGCCGCGGCAACATCGCCCTGCTGATCGACGCGGACAATGCGTCGGCGGCGCATTTCGACCCGGTGATGACCGTGCTGGCGGAGCTGGGCACGGTCAATATCCGACGCGCCTATGGCAACTGGAGCAAGACCACGCTCAAGACCTGGGCGGCGCTGTCCGTCGCGCAGGCGATCGAGCCGCAGCAGCAGTTCGACCTCACCAAGGGCAAGAACGCCACCGACATGAAGATGACCATCGACGCCATGGACCTGCTCAGCAGCGGACGCGTCGACGGCTTCGGTCTCATGTCCAGCGACAGCGATTTCACGCCCCTGGTGACGCGGCTGCGGCAGGACGGCATTCCCGTCTACGGCTTCGGCACCGCCAACACGCCCGAAGGATTCCGCCGCGCCTGCACCCGCTTCATCGACGTCGCCGCGCTGAAGCCTGCGGACGTGCCCGTGGCGAAGAAAGCCGTGCCCGCCCGCGCGAAAGCGCCCGCCGCTGCAAAAGCCGAAACGCCCGCCTCCCCGCCGCCCGCCCCCGCGGCACCGGCCAAGACCGTCGATCCCGAAGTCGTCCGCCTCCTGATCGACGCCTATGACGAGGCGAAGCGCGACGAGCGCGGCTTCGTGGCGCTGGGGCCGGTTGGCCAGCGGGTGGGCAACCGGTCGAGCTTCGACGTGCGCAATTACGGGTTCAAGCGTCTGTCGGACCTCGTTGCCGCGATCCCCAACTTCATCACCGAAGTGCGCGAAGGTGGTCAGACCTGGATCAAGCGGGTCCGCTGATTTCGGCATAAAAAAAGGCCGATCCATGAAGGACCGGCCGGAAGTTTTTAGGAGAGGATGCCTGAAAGGCCCCTCCGATATGCTGTGGTAGCGTCACCATCGCAAGTGCGAAAGATCATCTCGCAGTTGCAAAGATTGCAATCGCGAACTTATCGGCTCACCGCGTCAGCTTCTTGTAGGCGAGACGAGTCGGGCGATCCGCCGCATCGCCCAGACGGCGGCGCTTGTCTTCTTCATACATCTCGAAATTGCCTTCGAACCATTCGACGTGGCTGTCGCCTTCGAAGGCGAGGATGTGCGTGGCCAGCCGGTCGAGGAAGAAGCGGTCGTGGCTGATGACCACGGCGCAGCCCGCGAAATTTTCGATGGCTTCTTCCAGCGCCGCCAGCGTTTCTACGTCAAGGTCGTTGGTGGGCTCGTCGAGCAGCAGGACGTTGCCGCCCTTTTTCAGCATCTTGGCGATGTGAACCCGGTTGCGTTCGCCGCCCGACAGCTTGCCGACATTCTTCTGCTGGTCCTGCCCCTTGAAGTTGAACGCACCGACATAGGCGCGCGTCGACATGTCGTGGCCGTTGACCTTGACATAATCGAGGCCGTCCGAGACTTCCTCCCAGACATTCTTCGACGGATCGAGATGATCGCGGCTCTGGTCGACATAGCCCAGACGCACGGTCGAACCGATGTCGATCTCGCCCGAATCGGGTGTTTCCTGCCCGGTGATGAGCTTGAACCGCGTCGATTTGCCCGCGCCGTTCGGCCCGATCACGCCAACGATGCCGCCGGGCGGCAGCATGAAGGAGAGATTCTCGAACAGCAGCTTGTCGCCATAGGCCTTCGAGATATTCTTCGCCTCGATCACCTTGCCGCCGAGGCGCTCGGGCACCTGGATGACGATCTGCGCCTTGCCGGGCGTCCGGTTCTCCTGACTCGCGACAAGCTGCTCGAACTTGGCGATACGCGCCTTGGACTTGGTCTGGCGGCCCTTCGGACCCTGCCTGATCCACTCCAGTTCGTCCTTGATCGCCTTCTGCCGACCCGATTCCTCCCGGGCTTCCTGATCCAGGCGCTGGGCCTTCTTCTCCAGATAGGTGGAATAATTGCCCTCGTAGGGGAAATATTTGCCACGATCGAGTTCGAGAATCCAGCCCACGACATTGTCGAGGAAATAGCGGTCGTGGGTAATCATCAGCACCGCGCCGGCATATTCCTTGAGGTGGTTTTCCAGCCAGGTGACGCTTTCGGCGTCGAGATGGTTGGTCGGTTCATCGAGCAGCAGGATGTCCGGCTTCTGAATCAGCAGGCGGGTGAGCGCGATCCGACGCTTTTCACCGCCTGAGAGGTTCTCGACCGACCAGTCCGAAGGCGGACAGCGCAGCGCCTCCATCGCGATTTCGAGCTGATTGTCGAGCGTCCACCCATCGGCGGCGTCGATCGCCTCCTGGAGCGTGCCCATCTCTTCCATGAGAGCGTCGAAATCCACGTCCTCCGGCGGATCGGCCATAATCATGCTGATCTCGTTGAAGCGGTCGAGCTTGTCGGCCATCTCGCGTGCGCCGTCCTTGACGTTCTCCAGCACCGTCTTGGTCGGGTCGAGCTGCGGCTCCTGCGGCAGGTAGCCGACGGTGATATTCTCGCCCGGCCACGCTTCGCCGGTGAAATCGGTGTCGATGCCGCCCATGATCTTCATGAGCGTGGACTTGCCCGCGCCGTTGGGACCGACGATGCCGATCTTGGCCCCGCGATAAAATTGCAGGTTGATGTTGGAGAGCACCGGCTTCTGCGCGCCGGGGAAGCTCTTCGTCATGTTCTTCATGACATAGGCATATTGCGATGATGCGGACATGGTTCGCGCAAGGCTCCAGGAAGGAAGAGAGAAGGGATTTGGGCGGGAGTTAGCGAAGGGCAAGCGCATTGGCAAATGGCGACGCGCCGGTTAAGCCTTGACCCATGCACAAAATCCGATCGGGTCCGCTCGCCGCCCTGCTCCTTGGCAGCCTCATCGCCTCTTCCCCCGCCCTCGCCGACCCGGCCGACAGCGGCGCGATTCGCGACGCGGCGCTGAAGGACGATGTCGCATGGTCTTTCACCGAAGGGCTGACGACCGAGGTAGGCCCCCGCCCCGCCGGCACTCCGCAGGAGGCGCGGGCGCGCGACTGGGCGGTCGCGCGACTGAAGGCGCTCGGCTTTTCCAATGTGCGGGCCGAACCCTACATCATGCCCGTCTGGCTGCGCGGGCGGGAAGAAGGTCGCATCCTCACCCCCTTCCCGCAGAATCTGGTGCTGGCGGCGCTGGGCAACAGCGCATCGACCGGCGAAAAGGGCATCGAGGGCGAAGTCGTCTACTTTCCCAGCCTCGCCGATCTGGAAGCCGCTCCCGACGCCGCGCTCCGGGGCAGGATCGCCTTCGTCGATCATGGCATGAAGGCGACGCAGGACGGGTCGTCCTATGGCTATTTTGGCGCGGCGCGGCGGCAGGGACCGAGCATCGCGTCGAAGAAGGGCGCGATTGCCATCCTCATCCGCTCCATCGGCACCGATCATCATCGGGTAGCCCACACTGGCGTCCAGATGTGGGCCGACGGCGTGAAGCCGATCCCCGCCGCCGCGCTTTCGGTGCCGGATGCCGAGCAGCTTGCGCGCATCATGAAGCGCGGCCAGCCCGTCAAAGTCCATCTGACGCTCCTGTCGAAGATGTTGAAGGACCAGCCCTCCGGCAACGTTATCGCCGAAATTCCGGGCAGCGATCCGGCGGCGGGCGTGGTCGTTGCCGCCTGCCATCTCGATAGCTGGGATCAGGGCACGGGCGCGATCGACGACGCCGCCGGATGCGGCATCGCGGCGGCGTCCGCGCTCCAGGTGGCGAAGGCCGGAATGCCGCGCCGGACCATTCGCGTGCTGATGGCAGGAGCGGAAGAAGTCGGCGGCGACGGCGCGCGCGCCTATTTCAAGGCACATGGCGCAGAACGGCACGCCCTCGCCATCGAATCCGATTTCGGCGCAGATCGGGTCTGGCGCGTCGATTTCAAGCTGTCCAAGGGTCATGACGCTCTGGCGACGCGAATCCGGCAGGGCCTCGCCCCACTCGGCATCGGATCGGGTGAGCAGGTCGCGGGCGGCGGCGCGGACATTGCGCCGCTGGTGCAGGCCGGCGTTCCGGTGATCGACCTTCAGCAGGACGGCACGCGCTATTTCGACCTGCATCACACGCCTGACGACACGCTGGACAAGATCGACCTCGTGCAACTCAGGCAGAATGTCGCGGCCTGGGCAGTGACGCTCAACCTCGTCGCCAATGCTTCAGAAACATTGGGCGCTAACTGAACTTTTCGGGTAGACAACATCCTGTCGCGTGATTCTGCCGCTTCACCGACGCAGAAAAACATTGATTTGTGCATCGCACACGTTAATGCCGGTCGCTCGCGTAGGGCCACTTATGGACGTGCCAGACGCGGCATAATGCTATGGGAGCCGTACACAATGAAGAAGATCGCTGTTGTTTTCGCTTCGGCCAGCCTGATGGCCCTCGCCGCTTGCGGTGAGAAGCCGGCCAACGAAACCGCGAATGCTTCGAACGCCGTTGTCGAAAACGTCGTTGAGAACGCCACCAACGCTGCGGACAATGCCGCGAACGCTGCAAACGCTGCCGCCAACTCGGCGAACGTTGCCGCGAACGCCGCGAACGCGATGTAATCTTCGCGTCAGCAAGATTTCGTGGAGGGCGGGCCGTGCATGCGGTCCGCCCTTTTCGTTTGCCCGCAAGCCGGGGATATTCGCGCCGCTGTCGGCGCTTTTTCGCGGAAACGCGATTGACGGATCGAGCGCAGCACCGCTAAGGCCACGCGGCGCGGGGAGTAGCGCAGTCTGGTAGCGCGCCTGCTTTGGGAGCAGGATGTCGCAGGTTCGAATCCTGTCTCCCCGACCATTTTTCCTGACGTTTAAA
>Ga0310344_10002745_pt1 | contig 13189 bp, 7 predicted proteins | sample HC15DNA20200_MG_FD_203801 | JGI IMG/M metagenome (GOLD analysis project Ga0310344, IMG submission 203801) | Marine microbial communities from station ALOHA, North Pacific Subtropical Gyre - HC15-DNA-20-200_MG | ecosystem: Environmental > Aquatic > Marine > Oceanic | place: Pacific Ocean: North... | reverse complement strand
TTTGAAAAACGGAAATCGGTCATCGAAATTGCTGAGCGCGTACTGTCGACAGGAGAAGATCAGTTTTTGAAAGATCTCAAAACGGCTGTAGCGGAAGAAACTCCACGCCGAATCAGACCAGATGAACACGGCAAATTACCAGAACACTTCGTAGCCGACTTCACCTATTTCAGAGACTATGTAATTCCTGAGATGACTCGAGTACTGCGAGGTGATCAGCGGGCTTGTATGTCCTGCCATGGCGAACCAGGACGTGTTCCATCTATGGAACTACACCGCCCGGATGATGTCGGTTATCTTCCGGTCCCTCAATTACTGAGTAATTACCGGATTCTTCAAGAGCGTGTGGATCGGAACAACCTAGAATCCAGCAAACTATTGCGTAAACCGCTGAACCTTCAGACAAAAACGGAAGACGGACACCAAGGAGGCCGACGATACAAACCAGATGACGAGGGTTACTTGATCCTGCGTAAATGGGCCACAAACCAGATCAATCTAGCCGGTAAGCCCGCTTCCGGCTCCTCAGATACAGAATAATAGCTCTGCAATGTGGCAGTAATCCTGATAAGGTGCTCCGATCAGCTCTTTATTGAAACCATCTATGAAGAATTCATTATTCCTCAGGTGACTTTTTGTATCTCTGAAGCCAGGAAACCGCAGCTGAAGCGATACCCTCGTGCCCTCCTTCAAAAATAGTCACACGAGATCGTCCCGCTTTACGCCTTAAATAAATTTCACGTCCAAACGATGCATCTTTCACACAGTCTGAGGAACGAGGCTTTTCCAGTCGTCCGGAAACACGACTGATTTGATCCATTTCTTTTTCTGAAATCCCTTCATTTCCAGATGCGCGGGCTATGATATTGAACGCATCCAAAGAATGCCGGACGGGCACACTGCCTTGATGACCATCATGAACACCCGCCGCAATGTCTAGAGGTACTTTCAGGGATCGATGGAGCCAGGTAACCGGTGACCTCTTTCGATACTGCTGACATATTTCATTGCTCGCTTCGGGACCATCACCAAACACCTGCCTCATCATTGCACCATATTCTCCTTGGCGATGTTTCTGATACCACATAGCAAGATCGCTGATCCCGACCCATGCACTTGCCGCAGCCCAGCGATCGGGATACCGCCCGACCATGAGCATCGTCATATGCCCACCACCGGAGACCCCTGTAAGGTAAATCCGGTTACGGTCAACCGGATACTCTTTACTAGCCCAGTCAACCGCATCCAAGATATCCTGTTGTGCCTTCTCTGAACCACATGCATCCCTCTGAATATTCGGGCCCCGAAAATGAGGAAACAAATAAATCCAACCAAGGCGATTCGCTTCTTCTTCCAAAGGCAAATTTCTCTGTTCCACATCACTGCTCCACGAATGCAATGAAACCAACAGGGGTACTTTTTCGTGATTCGGTACTTCATCTGGAAAGATCACGTACGATGGCTGATTCGTCCCGTCTAGAGAACTCGTGACAAAAACTTTCTCACGGTCACTAGCCTGAACAACTATTGAACCGACCAACCAGACCATTACCAGTTTCCATTTCATGCTGTACTCCACCATTTTTCACCTGACTGACTATTGATCGTTCATTATTAAGGGGATCCTGCCCTGATGTTCCGGTTGCCCGAAACATCTCTTGTCAGAAGCAATTCAACACAAACCTCCCCTACGCAGCAGCACCTAGCCCTTCGATTGAAATTTCAGCCGTATCCCGCTAATGCGTTATTCGGCATGAGGGAACAAGAGCATTGAACTGACGAATACCGACATCTGTCACAGCGGTGTTCTCGAGTTTCATGCGATTCAACATTTGCAAGGGGCTCAGTTGCAACAGCCCATCATCATTAATCGAAGCACCTGTCAGATCAAGCCACTCAAGACGCTCAAGCTTTAACAGAGACGGCAGTCCTTTGTTAGTCACAATGGGCCCTGCCACTCCCTCGGAATAAACCAGCTGCAGACATCTCAGCTGTTTCAAGGTGGAGAGATGGAAAAGACCACTGTCTGTAATCGGTAACAAACTTAGATTCAGAACTCTTAGATTATTCCAGTTCTTGATCCCGTGAAGTCCAGAATCCGTAACACGATTACCATACAAATCCAGTACTTCCAATTGGGTTAATTGCTGTAAGGAACGCATTCCGGAATCGGTTATTCGCTCCGATTCAAAACCCGATTTTCGAAGAATCAAAACTTGAAGGTCATGCATCGACCCCAAAGCGGTGCAACTTACGTCCGTCACTCCATCACAGAGTTCCAGATCGAGTACCTGAAGATTGCTCCAGGAAGAAAGTCCGCTAACACCGGAATCGGTAATGCCAGTACCTGTAAGAACCAGTATTCGGAGTTGTACGGCTTCTTTCAAAGCGGTCAATCCCTGGTCGGTCAGTGACTGACAAAACTCCAGTTTTAATCCTTTCAAGTTCGAAAGCCGTGCAATGTCTGCTAAAGCGGCATCGCCTACGCGTGTACCAGAAAGGTCCAAAATAAAACTTGCCGGAAACACAGCAAGCTCCTTCAATAAGGAGCCTGGAATCAATCCTTCCTGAGTTAACTCTCGGTCCGTTAGTGAAAGCATTACAGGAGACTGTTCTGAAGAGTCCCTGTCTCGAAGCAGATAGGAATCTATGATTGACTGCTTTGACCACTCCTCATCACGGCTTGATTCCAGCAATCGGACCGACACTCCCTTATTAATCAGAGGCGATGAAAAATCGGGAAGTCGCGTGTTACGTGTCTTACCACCTGCCAGAGATGTTTCTTGCTTGATCGAGTAAACGTAAAGATGATCTTTCTCTCGGAGAAACAGTCGACCATGGGCGATAGCCGGATGGGCCCAACTATCACCTCCGGCGCCGGGTATCTGAAATGCCCCTTTGAAATGGTATCCTTCAGGATTCGCTTCTATTAAAGCCATTACACCATTCTGGTAACGGAAGTAAAGGTGTCCATCGGCAAATATTACCGAAGCGGAACCGGTTCCAGGACCGCGACGTTTCCATGACAATTTACCCGTTTCCAGATTAACACAAGTCGGTAAACCATTGTTGCTACCATGGCCCCCATACACATACCCATCTATGAGAACAAAACCTCCGTGGTGATTCTGAAATCTCCCTCCGCTTAAAAAGTATACTTCCCGAGCTTCGATTCCCTCATTCCCATCCGGATGAAGCTCCAGTAAAACACTACCCGCATGATAGCCGTTAGCAGCAAAGACACGATTGCTGTAAACAACGGGAGTCGGAATATTGGCCGTTCGATTAGCAATCCGGTTATATCCCCATAGAAATCGCCCATTATCTGCATTGATTCCAACCAGACCTCGTCCAACGAGTTGAACGTACTGTCGAATTCCTCCGGCCTCGGTTATTACGATGGATGAAAAACCAGCTCCATCTCGCCCGTTCATTCCCAGATCGGGTATTCGTGACTTCCATATCAGGTCTCCAGTGTATTTGTTCAGTGCGACAAACATCGCATCTGCACCTCCGGGTGTGCAGATGAGTGTCTGTCCATCAATCAACGGCGATTCACCATAGCCACGCCCCGACTGCATGCGCCCTTCAAAGTCCTTCATGAAGCCGCGTTCCCATATCGTCGCACCGGTTTCAGTATCGAGACACAGAAGCTCGCCGTCAGGATCCAGAACATAGATTCGGTCGTCGTCTAGAGTTGGTGTGGAACAAGGTATCCGGGAAGTCACACCCACTTTCCGTATCCACTCCTGGCGACCATTGTGTCTGTTCAGTGCAATGCAAAACAGGTCCTCCTGTTGTCTACCAATAGTAAATACGCGATCGTGACTGACCACCACACTGGAATAACCTGTTCCGAGTCCGGATGCTTGCCATACCAGTTTAGGTTCCGAGTGAGACCAATCAGAAAGCAGGCCCATTTCTTCGGAAATAGCGTCCCGATTAGGGCCTCTCCACTGCGACCATTCCTCTGCCGTAATATCTCTCTGGATCGACATCGTCGCAGCCAGAAACACACCTGTGCACACAAGCCCTTTCTTTATCTGTTTTCGCATATTCGCAACCATTTCCATGCAATCTGAAAACTCAACTTGTCAAGCGATCCAAAACCACAAGAAACCTCCCTGCAACACCCAATCATAATGGCTGCACCGGCTTCTCAAGAAAAGAACTTTTAAACACAACACATCCAGCTAGTCTGTCCGGGAGAAAAGGACTCTCAAACGGAGTTTCCCATTCTTATCTGAATAATGGAAAACAAAACCTAATTTGTGAAGCAGCACGCAGACTGACTTGAAACCACACGAGTCTTTGGGTGCAGTATTGAAGGAATTGTAGTCTTGGTCAAGTAACAATGCCGAAGGTGGGACTCGAACCCACACCCGGGGTAATCCGGACCGGATTTTGAGTCCGGCGCGTCTGCCAATTCCGCCACTTCGGCTATGTTGTTCCTACTGTACGACAGAGATCCCGGTGGGAACAGTGGCGTCTGTGAAAGACCGGGCACCTCTGTAATGGTAACACTCACTGAAACGACCGGTTCTTGAAAGTCGGTCTTGATGCCAGCAGTAGATACTGTCTCGAATTCTAGATTCTTTACCTATAAAATCTAGGTTTATTAGACAAAAATCGTGCAATTCGCCGTTTCTTTCCGACAACGAACACACAAATTAACCCTGAGCCATTCTTCTAAAACACTCAAGCACTGGACAACCCACTTTTTTCAGGGGCTGCTTACACGGCAAAATATACGGATCAGGCTCATCAACGATATGATCCTCTCACTCCAGTGTCAGTCACCTTATCAGAACGTCAGCGATACCAGGCTGTCACCGTTACCCATCCAGTAATCAGGACCACCGGTTTGTAGCCAGAAGGATTCAACTGACAAGGGCAGCGTCCAAAGGATGTCGAGAGCCAGAAATTCCGGATGTATCCCACTCACGCCTCAGCTCAAACTGCATTTGCTCTGCTTCACTGCTATACCGAATACTGAGGGTATCCTGTGCCCCCATTTCCTGAAGCAAGTCCCCCGATACCCAAGGCATTATTTCCGCAACTTGTGAAGCGTACAATCCTCGATAGCAACTATCTCCTGATATCCTTAAATGACTGATTTGAACACAAAAAGTTGGTTCCACTTTCCATTGATCTAATTCTGGAATTTCGCATATAAAATCCGGCAGTTCTCCCAATTCGCTCTCTATATTTTCGACAATACTTGTCGGAGACATTCCCGTCCATTTTCCAACAGATTCCCAGTAGTAACCGTTAAAAACTTCCACGTTCGCATACCAGGACAACTCCTTACTCACCGGTATTTTAATCCCGTTATTACGTATTTCAGGACCGATGTATCTTATCCTGCTTTGCATGATTATTCTCCTCTTCCGTGATCCATCTTTTCACTCCAATTGGTATATCCGTCACGACTCCAGTACGGTTATTAGAAGAATAGTGTTCAAAAAACACCGACAAAATCGCTTAGATTACTTTTGCCGGTAACGGTTCTTGTCTATTTCGACAAACCATTCATTAAGGTCTTTTTTTACTGTCATTTTTCACAACCACCGGAAATAACTCATCCAAAGCAACGCAGCTCAGACAAATCTAGCGACGCTAGGAAACACCGTGGTGATTAAGTAGACTATGACTATGGGAAATATAAATCTTGATGAAGGCCTTCCTGCGGAAGTGGAACCACTTCGCGTTTTAGTCGTTGATGACGATCAGCCACATGCTCAGGCCGTTGCTGAAAGTCTGTTACGTGTACAGTGTGAATGCACCATTGCCACAAGTGGTGTCGAGGGAGCTCAATTGATCGGCGAGCAAGACTTCGATATTGTTCTCACCGATCTGGTTATGAACGAGATCGACGGTTTTGAGATCCTGCGAAGATCCAAACAACAACAACCTGAAACTGAAGTAATCCTGATAACAGGGCATGGAAGCATTGACTCCGCTGTTACAGCAATGCAACAGGGTGCTTTGACCTACCTTACTAAACCTCTCGATCTAGCAGAGTTACGAACGGTTGTTCAAAAAGCCAGCAGAAGCCTTCAACTGACGCGTTCCAATCTTGAATTGAAACGCCGGTTGGATGAAAAGTTCGGTTTTAAAGGAGTGGTCGGATCCAGTCCACAAATGGATCGCCTTATCAGCACTTTGCGTCAGATCGCTCCCACCAGCGCCACGGTCCTCATCCAAGGGGAAAGTGGAACCGGAAAGGAACTGGTCGCTCAGGCTATACATAACAATAGTGATCGTAAAAACAAGCCATTTGTTGCGCTGAATTGTGCTGCCCTTTCCGAAAGTATTCTAGAAAGTGAACTGTTCGGTCATACCAAAGGTGCGTTTACGGGCGCTGTTTCAGAACGAAAAGGACGTTTTGAGTATGCCAATGGCGGCACACTTTTTCTCGACGAAGTAGGTGACATGCCTATGCCTACTCAGATCAAATTACTGCGAGTCATCGAATCGCGGGAAATCATGCGTGTGGGATCTAATGAACCTGTAAAAGTTAACGTACGATTGATCTCTGCCACGAATGCAGATCTGGAAGAGGCGGTTTCCAGTGGCTCCTTCCGAAAGGATCTATACTACCGACTTAAAGTGATGACCATTAATATTCCACCGTTGCGTGAACGGCGCATGGACATTCCCCTCCTATGCGACCATTTCATTCGTGAGTTCAGCCAGCTACACAATAAACAAATTGAATCGCTCGACTCGGAAATGCGAAAACTCCTGATGTCCGCCGACTGGCCTGGAAACGTACGCCAACTCAAAAACATCATCGAAAGTATGGTCGTCATAGACACCGACACCATACTCGACCACAATGACTTACCGAATCCAGAGGATCTGGGAGTTAAACTGGAAGAACTTCCCTCTTCCGCCACACCCTCGGCATTGGTTGGAAAATCTCTGGACGAGGTCGAAAAGTATTTTATTGCTGAAGCGCTGCAACTGACCAAAGGCAATCGTGAAGAGGCCTCTCACCTGCTAGGAATAGGTGAACGAACTCTGTACCGAAAGATCAAGCAATACCAGATTAACTAAACGCATAGCTATTCGCGCTTGCGGTAAGGAGTACCGCCCTGCCATGTCCAGGATTTACCCACTTCCCGTTACGTTAGTAAACCAGATCGCGGCCGGAGAAGTCATTGAGCGGCCGGCCAGTGTAGTTAAAGAACTACTTGAAAACTCAATCGACGCCAAAGCAACTCAAATAAGCGTGAAGATCGTTGATGGTGGCCGTCAGTTAATTCGAGTGAGTGACAATGGTTCGGGGATCTCTCCGGAAGATCTGATTCTTGCCGTCACGAGTCATGCCACCAGTAAGCTTCGAAATGCGGAAGATCTTTTTCAAATACACACCATGGGATTCCGTGGAGAAGCACTTGCTTCCATTGGAGCAATCAGTCAGTTACGTCTGCGCTCCCGACAGGAGTCCTTTGATGCCGGAGCAGAAATTGACGTTCACGGTGGGGAAGTACGACCCGTACAAGCTTGTGGAACTTCCCCTGGAACCATTGTTGAAGTAAACAACCTCTTTTTCAACACTCCGGCTCGGCGTAAATTTTTGCGTACGACACAAACGGAAATGAATCATATCACTGAATCCTTTCTGCGTATCGCGCTAGCCAATCCACACGTACACTTAACACTCGAACACAATAATCGTGTCGTTCACGACCTTCCCAATACCGATCATTGGCTGGAACGACTTGAATTGTTTTTTGGAAGGGAATTAATCGATCACTTGATGCCGATTGAATCCAAGGACGAAACTACCCGACTTTGGGGATATGTAGCCGATCCATCACAATCCAGACCTAATACACGCTGGCAACATCTCTTTCTTAACGGTCGTTTTATTAAAGATCGTTCACTCTCACATGCGTTGAACGAGGCTTACCGTGGATTGTTAATGACGGGTCGATTCCCGATTGCATTTCTTCAAATGGAAATGTCACCTGAACTGGTGGATGTCAACGTTCATCCCACTAAACTTGAGGTAAGATTTCAAGAATCCTCACGTATCTATAATCAAGTCGTATCTACTTTGCGACATCATTTTCTTGACAATGATTTAACGGCAACATTGGAAACTGAAAAAGACCAGAGACCCACATCAGCCGTCCCTCCATATAGAAAAAAAGAGTCACTTCCTTCCAGGCCTGCCCTCCCCGCAACATCAGGTTCCCATGAACCTTTTTCCAAGCAGTACACTTCACACGGCGGTCCCACCGATCCAAATCAGAAAGCTACTTTACCAACGGAACATCCATCCTCGGAAACGACGACTGCTCCTCAGTCATCCGATTCGGATCCCTTTCGAATCGATGCGTCTGAAAGGGCATCTGGCCCTCATCCCCAAAACGCTTTCACTCCCAAGCACAAGGCCATTCAGCTGCATAACGCTTATCTCGTGGCAGAAACGCCTGACGGAATGACCGTCTTTGACCAGCACGCACTACACGAACGCATTCTTTATGAAGAGCTACGTGAACGAGTACTGCAAGAATCCATGGAAACACAACGCCTGCTAATTCCTGAAGTCATAGACCTTACACCCTCCGAAGCATCTATCGTTCTAGAAAATAAAGATTCACTGGCTCCTCTGGGCATTGAGATCGAGCCTTTTGGTGGATCCAGTGTTCTGGTTAAAACTTTTCCTACCATGCTAGAGAATCTTTCCCCCCAACTGTTGCTGCGTGATTTGATTGATCAACTGGAACAGAAAAATCGGGCACTGGAATCACGTGATCTCATTGATTCCCTTCTTCATTCGATTTCATGTAAGGCAGCAATCAAAGCAGGACAGCATCTGTCTGAAGAAGAAGTCGACGCACTCATCAATCGACGACACCTGGTTGATGATGCGCATCACTGCCCACATGGCCGCCCGACCTCTCTTGTCTTCACCAAAGACCATTTGGAAAAACAGTTTAAGCGTACTTGATGTGCCGACGTGAACCTTTGGACACGATTCCTGCTATTTTCAAACGGGTTACGAGTCAAAGGATCCTGAAAAATGACGCTATCCTTTACGGGTCCTCAATAAAAACCAGAACATCCCCCCCATAGTCAGCAGTAACACAACAAACACGATGATTCCAAAAACACGAAAGCCATAAAGCATGGGGATGAAGAAGGACAACAGTGCTCCCATGGCTGCACCGAGTGCGTCCATAACAAATAACTCCAGCCGACCGCTGGGTACCTGATCAAAAACAACGGGGAAGAAGGTGCCGGCAACCATCGCAAGCGGAATCAATAGGAACAGTGCACGCATTCCTGAAGCAGGTTCGTAAAACCATCCTACGCTCAGCAGCAGCGATACGCCTATTAGTGGGATCAACCAGGAACGCGGGAAAAGAAAACTCCCCAGACCGGTGAGGGTTAAAAAGGCAACCATTCCTATAAGCAGCGAGTCATAGTACGCATAAAGGTTCTGGAACAGTTGAGTCACACAGAAATGCTCCAACAACATAAAATTCGCGCCTATCAGTAATCCAACCAGTAGAAATCCAAATGGATTCGTTGGACATGGACTTGACCTCATTCGATGGTGCATCACTAACATTGCAATAACACCGCAAATCCCCACCACCATTGACAGAATCAGAAACATGAACTGTATTTGTTCAGAACTGAGGATCTTACTTATGTTGCCACCCAGGTAGGGACGATCATCGGTAATGGGCTGAAAATCGGCTAATTTGAGTTCGTCTTCTGTACGTTGTACTGCGGATTCTTCCAGACGTGATCGAGCCTGCGCCCATTGATCTTTCTGGTCTTGACTAGCATCCGGACGAAACGCGAGAAGAAGGAAACTTTCCTGGTCAGGACGGGAGTAGGCATATACGTCCATTCCTAGACCGATCAACGTATGAAAATACTGGCGCAACAAAACCCCATCTTTATCGAGTTGTGCGCTATAACCGATGGCTAAAAGGCCTTGCTCAGAAAGATGGTCGACAAAAAGCTGAAACGCAGTTCGCGTACGTATCATGTTACCTGGCTCAAGCATCAACTGCGGGTATCCCCCAACGCTGATCATCATGATCAAATCAAACTGATCCTTGGTATTTTCAAAATAGCTACGTGCTTCTTCTGCCCGAACATCCACCTGTTGCTGGGAATATACGTGATCAAACTGATCTTGCAGATCGGTTTTTATGAGGTTGACAACCCTCGGCTCAATTTCAAGAGCCAGCACGTATTCTGCCCCTGCACGGCGAGCCATCTGAACCTCGCGTCCGCCGCCGGATCCCAAAACGGCAACTCGGCCTTTTTCCGGCAGGAATAACTCAGGTACCCGATCACGGGGTTCCAAGCGAAATCCTTCCGGAATTTGCCCTCCACCTTGATAGAGCCACATTGCAATGTCATTGTAATATCCAGCGGAAGTGACAGACCCGTCCTCCTGAGGCAATCTGACAATATCCACATAAGCATATTTACCCCACTTTGAAACCACCGTGGCATCTCGATTGTCTTTTAACACCCCGGCCACTGAGTCTGGTACGGTAGCAGGTGACTTGAATGCATTCATGAAAAAGGAGTCAAAACCTGGCCAACAGATAAGCAGAATCAGGATGACGGGTTCTATCAAGGCACGACCAAAGCCTTCTGTCGCCAAAAGCAACCGGCTGATTGAGACCGCAGCAACAGCCAGAATCAATAGTCGTGGTACCCCCAGTGATTGTTGCAGTCCGGCTGCGAGTGCAAAGGCCATGGCACCACCAAACAAGAACATGCCGTAAACCGGACGCATCCTTTCCCCAAAAGCTGATGTGCCAGCAAGATACCCCACGTATTCAGCTGCACCATAAGCAACAAAAAAGGGCAGATAAAACAGTGCAAACGTCATAACCTGCTTGAGGAGCTGTTCCGGATTAACTCCGAAAAGCAGACTCGCACGCATATGATCAACATGCCGAGCCATGAGCGTAATACCGACACTGACAATCATAATCGCTGCCAGAAACCCCAATACTCGCCGAAAACGCCGTGCATCGGACCGTTGTTTTCTTGAAGCGATAGCAGCACCAATCGGAAAACCGATCAGTAATAATGCAAAAAACATCGACGGCATGATGAAGAAGCTGAGCAATCGAAAAATAGCCAGACTGAACAGTACGGCACCAACGGAAGAAAGAAAGATCGCAGGAATTAATCTTCCGAGTGTGATCGCTTGCGGTGATAATTCTTTATTAGACGCATTCACAAAACGATATTTCCCCAAAATAAAGCTGAAACTGATGACGACCCTACCGCCAGACGCCGTTTTTACCGAAACTTAGAAAGAGATCTCCTCATTTTGACATCGGAAACTATCGTCCTCTCATTACTATAATCTTATTCTATTGTTTACATCGCACGGCAACGAGCCTTTACTACATCTCTTTTCAATACAAATTCAATGAACTTGATCCACATTACCGGTGGTACGGTCTACGACCCTGCCAATGAAATCAACGGCCAGATTACTGACATATGGATCTCCGATGGAAAAATTATTCCTCCTCCATCCGATCCTGAACTGCGTCCTGGACGAGTTATCGATGCCTCGGGAATGGTGATCATGCCTGGTGGTGTTGATATTCACTGCCACATCGCAGGCCCGAAAGTAAACACCGCCCGCAAACTCCGCCCCGAAGAAAAACGAAATCAGGTTGTTCCTCGAACAGAACACAATCGATCGGGAACCATTGGTTCGGTACCCAGTACCTTCGCCACGGGATATCTATACGCCGGACTTGGATACACAACAGCTTTTGACGCGGCCGTCCCTCCACTTGCCGCAAGACATGCCCATGAAGAATTCTCAGACACACCTTTAATCGACAAAGGGTTTTTTGTGTTAATGGGCAATAACCACTACGTGTTAAACCAGATACATGCTCAGGAACCAAAACTTCTCAAAGGTTATGTTTCTTGGCTTTTGAATGCTACGGGTGGATATGCCATAAAGATCGTCAATCCAGGCGGCGTTGAAGAATGGAAAGGCGGGAAAGGCAATCTTTATTCTATTGATGAAAAAGTAGATCACTTTGAAGTGACGCCACGTAATATCATACGATCTCTGGCCGAAACCGGAGATGCCATTGGCCTGCCTCATCCCGTACATATTCACGCCAACAACCTTGGACTCCCTGGAAACTGGACAACGACACTCGAAACAATGAAAGCTCTGGAGGGACACCGTGGACACTTCGCACACATCCAGTTTCACAGCTATGGAGGTGGATCGGAAGAGGAAGACAGTTTTGGCAGTCGTGTTCCGGAACTGGCAGATTATGTTAATCAGCATCCAAACATTTCACTCGATGTAGGCCAGGTATTGTTTGGTGAAACCACTTCTATGACCGGTGATGGTCCTCTCGGTTATTATTTGCATCAGGTCACAGGACGTAAATGGTTCAGTGGTGACACCGAGATGGAAACAGGGTGTGGAATTGTTCCCATTCGCTACAAAAACAAAAGCTACGTGCACGCCATGCAATGGGCGATTGGACTGGAATGGTATCTGTTAGTTAAGAATCCATGGCAAATCGCCATGAGCACCGACCATCCTAACGGAGGCTCTTTTCTGGCCTACCCACAAATCATCCGTTTTCTCATGGACCGAACGTACCGTCAGGATATTCTTAAAACAGTTCATCCGAAAGTTCTCAAAAAAAGTGTTCTGAAAGACATCGACCGGGAATACACCTTGAATGAGATTGCTATCATTACCCGTGCCGCACCGGCACGCATGCTCGGATTGACGCACAAAGGGCATCTAGGTCCCGGCGCCGATGCTGATTTGACTGTTTACAATCCCAACAAGGATAAGGAAGTCATGTTCCGTTTCCCCCGATATGTCATAAAATCCGGCATTGTTGTTTCAGAAGACGGCGACTTGCGGGGCAACTATTTTGGAAAAACACTCCATGTAACCCCTTCCTATGACCCGGGTGTAATCCCTGATATTCAGACATGGTTCGAACAACACTACACCATCCAATTTGCCAACTATCCTATTGATGAAAGCTACTTTCCTGATCACGAAATCACTGAATGTCATCCAAACCCTGAGTAGCCATTCTGCATACTGAAATCACATGCCATCACCTCGGAACCTGGTATTCGCGAAATCTTCATGAAAGCTTCCAAACATATGACGCAACCAGCA
>Ga0310344_10002744_pt1 | contig 13189 bp, 15 predicted proteins | sample HC15DNA20200_MG_FD_203801 | JGI IMG/M metagenome (GOLD analysis project Ga0310344, IMG submission 203801) | Marine microbial communities from station ALOHA, North Pacific Subtropical Gyre - HC15-DNA-20-200_MG | ecosystem: Environmental > Aquatic > Marine > Oceanic | place: Pacific Ocean: North... | reverse complement strand
CAGAACTTGATGAAGTTTTAGTTAAAGGCGTAAAATGGGCAATTGATAATGGCTATGGAACAAATGATGATGCAGATGTTTGTGAAGAGAATGGGCAGATGGCAAATGCAGATCCTAACAAAGTTTCTGATAAAGCAAGAAAGCGTGGAGCACCACAACTTGGAAGTCTTGGTTCTGGTAATCACTTTTTGGAAATTCAAAGGGTTGAAGAAATTCATGACGAAGAAGCCGCAAAAAGAATGGGTATACAAAAAGGAAACATTACAATACTAATTCATTGTGGTTCAAGAGGTTTTGGTCACCAAGTTTGCAGTGATTATCTTAGAATTTCAGAACAAGCACAAACTAAATACAAAATCAGTTTAGCTGATCGAGAGTTGGCATGTGTTCCAAATACATCAGAGGAAGGAGAATCATATAGAGCAGCAATGTTTGCTGCACTAAATTTTGCTTGGAGCAATAGGCAAATGATTACTCATTGGACAAGAAAATCATTTGAGCGAGTATTTAATCAATCAGAATCTGATCTTGATATGAAATTAGTTTACGATGTTGCACATAATATTGCAAAAGTTGAAAATCATAAAATCGATGGTAAAAATAAACGCGTTGTAGTACATAGAAAAGGTGCAACTAGGGCATTTCCAGCTAATTTACAGGAAGTGCCATTAAAATACCGTGATTTGGGCCAACCTGTTTTAGTTCCGGGTTCAATGGGAACTGGCAGCTGGATTCTATTAGGAAAAGAGAATTCTATGAATAGAAGTTTTGGATCTACAGCACATGGAGCCGGTAGAATGATGTCACGTTCAAAGGCAAGGAGAAATTTTACTGAACAGGAAGTGAAAAAGTCTCTCAATGATAAAGGTATTTTTATAAAATCACTTACACGTGATGGTGTGGTCGAAGAGACTCCCCAAGCTTACAAAGATGTTGATTCAGTAGTTAATGTCTCACATGAACTTGGAATTGCTACTAAAGTTGCAAAATTGGTACCTATTGGTGTGATTAAGGGTTGAGTGAAGAAGATAAAGAATTAGAAACCTTAAAGGCAAAACGTCTAGCTGAGATGCAAAAAAATCTTTCACTTCAAGAAAAACAAAAAGAGATTGAACAAGAATCAAGCATATCCAAAAAAGATAATCCAACTCCAAGGGAATTTGTGGTAAAAAGTCTAGGTCATCGTGGAATGGAGGTTTTACAAAATGCAGAATCACAATTTCCAAACGAAGCGAAAATCATCGTTGAAAAACTTGGCGAGTTGATTGCATCTGGCGATATCAATGAAACTCTTGATGGAGGAAAATTATTGATACTGTTTCGTTCTGTTGGTGTTAATATTAGAATGCAAAATAAAATAAATGTAGAGCAAGATGGCAAGTTTGTTTCTATTACAGATAAGTTTAAGCACAAATCACAATCAAGTGATAATTGATGACTTATTATATTCAGATCGGCACAACGAATTATGATGACAATAGATTATTAATTAGAAAAGCGTTGGGAAAGCTTGAAAGTAAATGTCAAGTAAGTGATGGTTATCTTTTAGGTGAACCAATGTCAAAATTTGGTTGGACGTTTTTTGATATGGTGTTAAAACCAAATCTTCATTTTTCTATGGAAGAAAACTTTGCAGATATGATAAAAAAATCAAAAGGAAGTAAACCTACTGAAAAATTTATAGATTTTTTATCTAATTATTTTGAAAGTAATGATTGCAATGTGAAATTAAAGTTTATTGAACTTACCTAAACTCTTCTTCCTCTCTTTCCGCCTTTCTTTCTTGTGGTATCATGAGGAATAGGTGTCACATCGTCAATTTTTCCAATTCTAAATCCACCTCTTGCAAGTGCTCTTATTGCTGCTTGTGCTCCAGGTCCAGGAACTCTTGAACCAACTCCTCCTACTGCTCTAACTCTAATATGTAGTGATGTAAATCCTTTTGATTTTGCCGATTCTGTGACAACATTTGCTGCCTTCATTGCTGCAAATGGAGATGATTCGTATCTGTCTGCATTAACGTGACAGCCACCAGAGCTAATTGCCACAGTTTCTCCTCCAGTTAGATCAGTTATGTGGATTATAGTATTATTATAACTGCTGTAAATATGTGCAATACCCCATTTTTCTTCAACAACCTTTGCCTTTGAAACTTCTGTAGTGCTTTCAAGCTCAGTTTTCACTTCTTCAGATTTTTCTGTGACCTCAGATTCAACTAACTCTTCAGATTTTTCTGTGACCTCAGATTCAACTATCTCTTCAGTTTTTTCAGTCTCAATAGATTCAGACATTGAAAACACCCAATTGTTTGGCTTTATAAAACAATGCACGTAATAATATCAATTCACTGAAAATGTGACCAGCCAACATCCATCATTTTGTGCTGTTTTCCATCATTTTCTAGAAAAACATGTTTACCTTTAGTGACAAATCCTATTTCATACAGATTAATCTTAAATCTTTTAGCAATTTTTTTGATTTTTTCTAAATTTTTTAATGGGCACGTACAAACCAATTCAAATTCTTCTCCACCATTTAAGATCAAATTTTTCAGATCAAGTGTGTTATTTTTTGCAAATTCTCTCACATCATCTTCTACTGGTAATTTTGTAATTACAATCTTTTTTTCACTACTTATTGATAATTCCTGAAGGCATGCTGAAAGGCCATCACTTGAATCAATTGATGAGGATAGAAAACTTTTACATGCTAAACCGAATTTGAGTCTTGGAACCGGATGAAAAAACTTAGTTTTTGCTAATTTTTTAAACCCTCTTTTAGATTCTTTCTTTTCTAATAATATCTGCAATGCTGAAGACGTGTATCCAAATGGTCCAGTTGTAATAACAATATCACCATTTTTTGCACCATTTCTAGTCACAATTTTACCTGCTTTACCAAATAAAACTACATGAATTACAAGCTCTTTACCTTCATTTGTATCCCCACCCAAAAATTCAAGTTGGAATTCATTACAAGATCTTCTAAATCCTATTGCCATTTTTTTAATTTGTTTTTTGGAAAATCGTTTAGGGATTGTAATTGATATTAAACAGAATTTTGGAATTACACCTTTTGCGGCAAAATCACTTATACTAGAAACAACACTCTTTCTTGCGATATCGACAAAATCTGATCTTGGTGGGATATCTGTACTTTCAACTAGAGTATCAATATTTGTAGCACAAAGCTCTTTACCCAATTTGAAAATTTCAACATCTTCAGAAATGGTTTTTTTTTGACGGAATAATCTTATGATATCTTTTTCATTTAATCTCTTCATAGCTTTCATTTACCAAATTTGTCATTTCAATTTGTTTCTCCTTTAAAAAATCTATATTATTTGATTCTAATGACAATCGTATAATGTCTTCAGTGTTTGATTTTCGTATCAATGCCCAACTTTCATCATCTATCTTTATTTTAATACCATCAAGTAAGCTCATTTCATATTTTCCATTCATTTTTTCTTTTAATCGTTCAATGGTAGAATTATGTGCGTGAACTGGTATTGAGATTTTCGTTCTCAGCTGAAAGTATTTCTCAAAAAAATCTATGGCATCATGAAATTCTTCTTGATCAAGCATTGATGCAACAAGTCCGCTTGTGAGAATTCCATCTCTACACATAGTAAACTTGGGTAGAATAAATCCACCACTACTACCTTCACCGCCAGCATCTGCATTATTTGACATGATTTCTTGCATTACATTTGCCTCTCCTACTTTTGATCTCAGAACTTGACAATTATGTTGGATAATGTATTTTTCAATTGCACTACTACTGTCTGTACTTAAAACAAATTTTTTGTAACCTAATTGTATTGCTTTGACAATACCTAATCCTAATGTTAAATCTGGAGATCTCTTTCTTCCACCACTAACTATAACCATCCTATCAGAATCTAAATCAAAAGCAAAACCAATTTTTTTGGTATTTTTAATTAACGTAGAAAGATCATCTGATGTTGGATCTGGACCCCTTGTTGAATTTTCTAAATATTCATTAATTATTTTGACTTTACATCCTATCTTGGTTAGTAATTTTGGTACAGTGTCTTTTGCAGCTCCACCACCTATATCTACTGTCACTTCAGGATTATTTTTTACATTTCCAATTACTTGTGAAGCCTCTGAAATGTAATCTGATTCTATTAGAATTTCCTGACCAAATTTTTCTTTTTTCGTAATTTGCTTTGTTTTTACGATGTCTAATTCATCTTCATTAATTCCTCTTCCTTCCAAAATGAATTTCAATCCGTTTGATTCTATTGGATTATGAGACGATGTGATAATAACACCTGCTCCATATTTTTTTGCCTCTCTAAAAACAACCGGTGTTGGAGCAATTCCTAAATTATATACATCAACACCATTTTCCATCAACACAGCAGATACATTATCGAGAATCATCCTTCCTGTGGGTCGAGTGTCTCTGGCAATAACACACTTTCGTGATTTTATCAAAGTGGAAAAATTTGTACATAATTCAAATATGCTTTTAGTAGAAAGATCCTTTCCATAAATCCCTCTTACACCCGAAATAGATATTTTCACTTGATACAAACCAGAAAGGCTTTTTATAAACTCTGAGCAGAAATCGTTCGTGCCTCGATAGCTCAGTCTGGTAGAGCGAACGCCCCGTAAGCGTTAGGTCATGGGCTCGAATCCCATTCGAGGCTTAAATTTTTTTAAAACTTGTTAATATCACGAGTCGTCATCCGAAATGGTTTCTATATCAACTTGTAATTCATCAATAAGGTCTTTCCACCATTCTATCTTTTCTTCCATACTCCCCAGAAATTCAAGTTAGTAGTCCTTTATAGATCTGCCGATATAATTTTGGTTGAGTTAATGATCTACTATGATGAATTTTTTTCATCAAGCTTCTTACGTTGTCGTTTTCGATAAAGTATAACTGCTAATGCGCCTATAGCACATGTCCAAAAAACTGGCCAACGAAGTTCCGAATCCGACATACCAAGAAAGGAATAAATCGTTCCTCCAATCAAGGCTAAACCAATCAATTCTAATATTTTTGACATTCTACGTTTGGATAAAACAGATAAATGATTTAACGATTTAGATTAGTTATGGGTAAATACCTATCAATTGTGTTAGCCATGATGATTGTTTCTATGGCAATTTCATTTTTTTCGCCACTTGATGGTAGTATACGCGAGGAACCATTCTATCCTTTATTCTGGGTTTCAGTTGGTGGTGCTATTGTTGTAATAATTTACGGTTCTTATCAAAACAGAAAAGCACAGCAAAAATTAAGACGAGAAAGACGTAAAAAATACAAGAAATAATTTTATAATTCTAAACCAAAAGTACCTGCAAGATCTGAGAATTGTTTATAAGATTCAAGGTATTGTTTTCCTTTTGGAGTTATGACAAAAACATGTTTTCCATCATATTCAATTTTGTTAATCAAACCAGCACCTGTCAAATTTTTTACAAATTTCTCTAGTCTAGAATGTGAAAGATTTGCTTTTGTTAGAAGCGATGTTGTTTTGATACCTGTTCTACCACACTGCTCAGTTTCATATAGCATATCTGCTACAATTTGCATGCTAGTTCTATAAGCCATGTTATAATGACGTTAGATATATGATATAAGAGTATTTCTTTACAATCTACGATCAGATAAATAGGTATTTTTTACTTTGAGTCATGTGTCTGAAAATTCACCAATCTCATGGTATGATGAATTCCTAGGCATAGCTTTTCGATATTTTGATGTTAGAATGAATATAGTCTTAATGTTTCCTGAAAGAAAACCAGCTTCATCATTGTGGTTTGATACAATACATGCATGGAACGATCATACAATCAAAATTAGATTTGTTGAAACCGGAGATGATTATTGGTTTGTAATGGGTGCAGATTCTAGAAAACCTGAAACTAACAAATATTTCTACAAAATTTTAACAAGATCGGAACACTATGAGCGATTCAAAAAAGGACATCAAGGAAGTGCATATCTAAGATTTGGAATTTATAAAGAAAAAACTATGGATGAAGTAAAGGATGCAGACGTATGCAACTGTGGACATAGAAAAGATGATCATGATGAAGAAAAAACTGACTGTTTATACGAAGTATGTGACTGTAAAGAGTTCGCAAGTTTTCAACTGAATTATTTTAAAAAGAAAAAAGTTGTCACGGACATGCAATTCATCACAGAGGATGAGGTGAAGGATGACTCACTAGCATGGAACTGTTTGAATCGTCACAAGTATTCCAAATCTGAATAATAATTACTCATCAGTTAATCTATTTGTTCTAATATGCTCACCTGGATAGTGTTCTTCGAGTTTTTGTGAATAACATTGACCACACATTACACCCTTCAATCTCCATTCATCCATTGGTTTGTATTGTAATTCAATCTCATTATTACAAACACAGCATTTTTCAGTCATTTTAGATTTCAGTATGAATTTGGTTATAAAACCATTTGCTGAAATGATGTTAAATACTACTATATCATACTGAGATCAGTAATAGTCTGGTCAATGTAACCTCCTGCAAGATTTTACACTGGCCGGATTTTTACTGTATTGAATTTTTAGATAATACTTTTGATTTGCTCAATTTCAGAGCTTTCTAAAACAATGTAATGTTCAATCACTTTTTTCATATCATAATTGTAAATGCTTTTTGAAAACAGGTTATGTGGTGAGTTGTTTACTTTTTCTAATTCCTTTCCCAAGTCAGGACTAGCTAGTACCTGGCCTACAATTTTATCTGTTAGTCTCAGAATTCTTTTGAATAATGTGACATTTCCAATCAATTTTTCTAATTTAGAAATATCATTATCAAAATCATCTTTTGTCTCTAGGATATACTCATGAATAATTTTTCCAACTACCCCAACAAAAAATATTGTTGAATATCGCTTGTATGGGTGTGTTCTATTCTTTGGACCATAATCAAGTTCATTCTTAGCAAATTCCATAATTAGGGTTGGAAACAAGAATATTCTATAGTCATCCATGAGTTCTTCAGTAAAGATTTTTTCATATTCTGTCCCACCTGGTAAGAATTTGGAAATTGATTGATATGCACCAGAAGGATTTTGCTGGAAATATGCAACATAAGTTTGGATGGCATCCTTTGAGGCTAGTTTCTTTCTATGTTTTTCTGGAAGATATTGATTAAAAATTTCATTGCCTTGGAATTTTGCTCTTTCACCAGCGTCAAGTCTATGATCCCAAGAGCCTGATTGATATTCAAAAAAGTATCCTGTTCGTGTTTCCATCTGATAACTAATTGATTTCCAGTAATCTTCTAACGCTACAAGGTCTTTACCCTTTACTGCATTTTGAGAATTACTGAATCGTGTAATATTTTTCTGATGTTCCTCATCATTTGTTTTAATTATCTTTAATTGAGTTTCAGCACCCAAGTTTTTCCTTTTCTTAGATACATCAAGTATTTGATGGGAACTTTGAGCACCATTAACGATTATTGGGGAATCTAAGTGAATCTGTTTTTTATCTTTGTCAATCTTAAAGTCAACAGCAGTCATTGTAGAACCGTTATTGTATTCGGCAAATTTTTCAGGACATTCCTCCAATGTGTTTCTAATTCCCTTATTCACTTTCATTCTATGACCCAAATGGTGGCGAATATTGTTATCGAGAATGTATTTATTTTTCTCTAATAGGTTTCTTATTTCCACTCCATCTACTGTACAGTGAAAAATGTTGTTTCTTTCATAACCATCTAGATAGGTTATAGTAGCTTTATGCCCTTTCTCAGGTTTCATTTTTCGTTCAGATAAAATCTGAATAGTTTGTGACATGCCTATCACATCAACAACATCACTATCATAGTCAGCATATTGATCTGTGACATAGGCTAGATGTATTTTCACGCCTTTTTGGTTGATCTCATTCCAAAGATATGATAAATCATCACGTTTGATATTTGTCTGTTTTGCGTTTTTGAATCTCTCAATATCTTTGACAAATTTATCAATCATACCTATATCGTGAGACTCGCCAAATTTTGACTGAATAAGTGTAATTTCTTTTTCATATCGTAACACTGCATCTATTCCGCAATCATCTGGTCCATCAATAATTGCATTCTCTGCATTTTCCACTGATTCCTCGAAAACATTTGTCAGCATCCAGATAAGATAGTCATGACCTTTCTGAACGGTATTTTGTGCTTCGCTAGTAGCTTCTTTTATTGAATCTTCTATAGACTTTGAAAAACCTTCAAGTGGTTTTTTTTGCGAAAGAAGAATACGCCCTTCTTCACTAAAAAGGCGGATGTCCGCTACTCTAGAGGGCAAATTCAACTTTCGTCTTTTCTGCTCCTTATCAAGTGTCGGGTAATTATGAGATAACCAAGAAACATAAAGAAACATGTAAGATCAAAAGCGTGAATAAAAAAATTGCAATCATTCCTGGAATAACTATCATAGCCATAATCGCTGCTATTTCACAAGTAAATCTTGAAGACGCTCCAGAAGAGATACTTGAGGTTGAGATTGTTGAAGAAATTGAAAATATCATTGTAATGCCAGTAAAGTCTGCACGTCCTGATTGTGGTCCAAATGATGAGTGCTATATTCCATCATATCATGTTGCAAAAACTGGTGAAACTGTATATTGGGAGAATCAAGACTCTGCATTTCATAGCGTAACTAGTGGCCAGCAGGAAAATCCAGACGGATTATTTGACAGTGGGCATATTGATCCTGATGAAAAATTTTCTTATACGTTTACTGAACCTGGAATTTATTCATACTACTGCACTTTACATCCATGGATGAATGGAATGATAAAAGTTGAAAGGTGACGAAGGGAGTCGAACCCCTTTAGATAAGCTTTGCAGGCTCACGCATAACCGCTCTGCCACGTCACCGCAATTTAAAAAATGAATATTCAGAATTAAACTCTTTACTCCAAAACACACATGGAAGATTATTATCGATTTTTGCTCTTGAGCCCAATAATTAGAACAATTCCAAAAATCACTGCAAGAATAATCAATACACGTTCTGATATTATTAGATCTGAAACAAATGACTGTTCACTTACTGAATCAGGCTTAACCACAACTACATCATAAGCACCAAATGTGTTTTCATCTGTTTTGATATTTGCCTCAATCCAGTATGGTCCCGATTCATAAATTTTCAATATTGAATCTTTTTTTGGTGTTAGTGAGATAGAAGTCTCTTTTAGAGTTTCTTTGTTAGTAGCAGTGATTTTAGTATATGTCCAATCTTGTGGTTCTATTATTCTAAATGATAATCCATCATCACTTTCTAAAATTTCCATAGAAGCTTCTGAAACTCTAACATGAATTGGAATTTGGTGTTTAATTCCTTTATGAGTGACAAACATACGCTCTTCCAATTCCAAAGCTTCGTTTGTGATTAGATTCGTGGTAATCTGTAATTTATCATCAATTTGTTTATATTCAAATTTTACATGATCAGATTTTGGAAATTCTACTTCTAGATCATTAATTATTTGATTTGTTGATTCAAGTAGTATATTTTTTGTCTGTGAAATCTTTTGGGTTGATAGATCAAATGTCAGGTTAGGTGGAAGAAATATTATATCAGACTTGAACGCGGTTGTGATATTTAGCCTTCCTGCACCACCTGTATTGAAATCAAATTTTTGACCATATTCATCAGTAATTACATCTGAAGTTGTAACTAAGATTGACTTGATCTGTTCTGGTGAAAAATCTGGATTTTTGTTTAGTAATAGTGCCACCGCACCTGAAACATGAGGTGCGGCATAACTAGTACCACTAGTTATATTGTAAGCATTTTTCATTGAGGTTGTATTTACAAAAACACCAGGTGCTACTAGATCTGGTTTAAAATAAAACGGGGAGACGGGTCCACGTGAACTAAACATTGCAATAAAATCAGGATGATTAAACACGTTGACAGTTCCAATGACATCTTCTGTAAGCATTTGTTTTATTGTTAAACCATCTTCTTGAGTCATTGATAAGGATGGAATTGATGGATTATACCCTTCAGGAGTAAATTCATGAATCAATTCACCAAAAAACATACCTGGTCGATTATTGTAAACGATTATTGCTTTTGCATCATTCATTGCTGCAACTCTTTCTTTCTCAGAAAAATACACAACTTCATCAGGTAATTCACCTCCCCTTACTGCAAGTATGATCTTTCCGGACACATCAATATCATTCAGATCTTGCTCTCTACTAAATTTACCAAATTCTATATCACCAACAATTGGTTTTGCTATAGTTTTGGTTCCGACCATTGGTAAAACTTGGAAATGTTTTCCATCTATTTCCAGTGTTGAAACCATACTTGCCTCTCTATTATTGTAAGTGGCACCAACCGTTATTGCATTTGGATTACTTCCAGGACTTCCAATTGATTCTGGATCAGGTCCACTATTCCCTGCAGCAGCTACTACTACAATACCATTTTTTATTGCCTCATTAACACTACTTTCAATTTGATTATGAGTCATGTTTATTCCTAAACTTATGTTAATTATGTCAACATCATCAAGTATTGCCTGGTTAATTGCATTAACAATTAATGTTGATGGTACTGATTCACCATCTTCAGATACTCTATATGCAAAAATTTCTGCTTCTGGAGCAATTCCCCTAAGCTGACCATTAGCAGAAATTATACCGGCAACTTGAGTGCCATGGCCATTCAGATCCTGTGGAAAGTTATCCATATCAACAAAGTCGTATCCTTTCAAAAGATCTGGATTTTTTTTGGCTGTCGAAAAATCAGGATGTGCAAAATTAACTCCAGTATCAATCACACCAATTTTAATTCCTTTACCATCAACACCTAATTCAAAAGGATAGTTCACACCAACATAGGGTCCACTATTTTCTAAAAATAAGCCACCATATTCGTCATGATAATACACATTGACAAAAAGTACCAATACCAGAGATGCAATTAAAGGCAGAAATATTCGATGTCTCCACATGTTTTTACTAATTTTAATGTCTAAAAATGCCTTCCTTGTAAAGCAATAAATTGTATTTATGAAACTACTCTGTATGGGAAAATACACACTTCCTGAGATGCCTTATGCATACGATGCATTAGAACCTCACATTGATGCTCAAACAATGGAGATTCATCATACCAAGCACCATCAGAAATATACCGATACAATGAATGGTGCATTGGAAAAATTGAGTCCAGAATTGCAGAGTAAGGATATAACTGAGATACTCTCTAACATCAACGATGTTCCTGAAGATATTCGAGGTGCAATCAATTTCAATGGTGGTGGATATGATAACCACAAACTATTTTGGAATAACATGAAACCAAATGGTGGCGGTGAACCAGGAGGAGCATTAGCAGATGCAATCAATGCTTCATTTGGATCTTTTGCTGACTTTAAAGAACAATTCTCTAGCAAAACTGCTCCAATTCAAGGAAGCGGTTGGGGATGGTTAGTTTACAATCCATCTTCTGGAAATGTTGAGTATAAGGCAATGCCAAATCAAACTAGTCCTAGAACAGAAAGTCTTGTACCACTATTAGGATTAGATGTTTGGGAGCATGCATACTATCTCAGATATCAAAACAAAAGACCTGATTACATAGCAGCTTGGTGGAATGTTGTTAATTGGGACGAAGTAGATAGTAGACTATCAAAAGCAAAGTAATTTTTCGCTTTTCTCCTTTTTTATTTTCTATACTGTTAAATTTATACATCAAAGATTATTCCATAAGTTATGAGCGAAGAACAGGCACAACAATTAGCATACCAAATGCAAATGTTAGAGAACCTTTTCGCAGAATTAACACAAAAGGAGAATTCGATTATTAACATTATACGAGAGGCAAATACCGCAATGCACACTATCAAGGGAGTAAGTACAAATTCTCAATCTGATAGTCTAGTTCCTCTTGGATTAGGTGCTTTTATGAAAACAAAAGTTAACTCCGATGAAAAGATAATCATGAATATTGGTTCAGGTGTTGCAATAGAGAAAACCCATGATGAAGCAGTAAATTATCTTGAATCAAGACTTAAGGAATTAGAAATTGCATTACAAGATACAAACCAACAACGTCAGCAAATAGCTGCAAATCTTGAACAAGGAAAACAGCAGATGCAAAGTTTTATGCAAAAATCACAAAATCCAGCGAAATAAACAATGTTTGATAATCTCAAAAGAGCATTTTCTGATGTCTCAAAGAGCTTTAGTGAAAAAGAATTAAAAGAAAATGACATTGATGAGGTTCTTTTTCAGCTTGAAATCAGTCTACTTGAATCAGATGTTGCTATGGAAGTTATTGATTCAATTAAAAAAAATCTAAAAGAGAAACTAATTGGTGTCAAAGTTGATAAGAATACCATAGAAAATTATGTCAAACAAAGTTTAATCCAATTCATCAATGAAACCTTTGATGGAGCAGGGAGTATTGATTTAATATCACGTATTCAAGCGAAAAAAGAAACTGGTGAACCATTCATCATAGTATTTGTAGGCATTAATGGTACTGGAAAAACCACATCTCTCGCAAAAGTTGCTAATTTGTTAAAAAACTCAAAATTTTCTCTAGCTATTGCTGCTGCAGATACCTTTCGTGCTGGTGCGATTGAACAACTTCGTGAACATGCTAACAAACTAAATCTTAAAATCATTGCACAGAACTATGGTTCGGATCCAGCATCAGTTGCAAGGGATGCTGTTTTATATGCAAAATCACACAAAGTGGATTGTGTTTTAGTTGATACTGCTGGTAGAATGCAAACAAGTTCAAATTTAATGGAGCAGATAGCAAAAATCACCAAAGTTGTTCAACCTGACCTGAAAATTTTTGTTGGTGATTCTTTAGCTGGAAATGATACTGTTAGTCAAGCACGTGAATTTCATCAACATGTACAGTTTGATGGTTCAATTCTTACCAAGAGTGATGCAGATGCACGAGGAGGTGCAGCGTTATCAATTGTCAATGTGACAGCTACACCAATTATCTATGTAGGCGTGGGGCAAGAATATGATGATTTGATTCCATTTGACAAAAATACTTTCTTAGAAAATGTCTTTGAGCAGAATGAAATCAATTTACCAGAACCAACACCAGAACCAACACCAGAACCAACACCAGAACCAACACCAGAACCAACACCAGAACCAACACCAGAACCAACACCAGAACCAACACCAGA
>Ga0310344_10002743_pt1 | contig 13190 bp, 12 predicted proteins | sample HC15DNA20200_MG_FD_203801 | JGI IMG/M metagenome (GOLD analysis project Ga0310344, IMG submission 203801) | Marine microbial communities from station ALOHA, North Pacific Subtropical Gyre - HC15-DNA-20-200_MG | ecosystem: Environmental > Aquatic > Marine > Oceanic | place: Pacific Ocean: North... | reverse complement strand
TTGCATCTATATTTCTCATGAACATGAAGATCATTTTCAAAAAGAAACATTACAAGAGTTTAACAAAAACACCCAAATCTATGTTTGTAAGTTTCCTACAGACAGATTCTACAAAAAAATTATTGAGTTGGGATTCAATAATGTCACTGAATTATCTTCCTGGAAATCTGAGGAGTTAAATGAAAATTTGAAAATAACATCAATTAAAAATCAAGACTTGATGTTTGAAGATTCTGCATTACTAATTCAAAGTAATGAAGGAACTGTTTTTTGCCAAACTGATTGTAAAATGGATTTTGAATCATTGAAGAAAGTTCATGCTGCAAAACCAGATATCGGGTTTTTTATGTATTCAGTTGCAAATTGGTATCCAGATGCATACAATTATTCAAAAGATAAACGAGATCAAATTGCTAAAAAGAGAAAATCGAATAAAATTAGTGGGTTTGTAAACTATGTAGACATCATCAAACCAAAATATGCAGTTGCATATGCTGGTGGACCTCTTTTTCCACACAAATCACAACTAAAACTCAATGATCCAGTTATGGGTGTCTTTGGATGCCCCGATGAAGCAAAATATGCTTGGGATGATAGTAAAAAAACTGGAACTAATGTTATAGTTATGGCAGCTGATGATGAAATAGGAATTGACGGGCATCATGTTAAAAATGATGAACCAGTTTTGTCCACAAATAAAATGGATGTAATAAATGAATTATCAATTGAGGTTGAGGATGATCTAAATCGAAGACGTAAAGATGAAGGTGAGGCATCAGAAAAACTACCTTCAATGATTATTGATTATTTCAACAAAATTATTTCAGAAAATCCAATTGCAAGAAAATACATAGATATGAAAATTCAATTAATTGCAGAGGGCAAAAACGGAGGTGAATTTGTTTTTGATATGACTAAACAAAATCAATCAGGCAATTTTGCAACTGAAGGAAAAATAGATAATTGGAATTATTTTATGAAAATACCTGCACAGTTGGTACAAAAATCAATAAATGGTGAAATGTTGTGGGAGACATTATTTTTGTCATGTCGATGGCAGGGAGATAGAAATCCTGACCAGTGGAATGAGCATTTTATCAATCTGTTATATGATCCTGATCCTGATAGAATAGCTAACATTTACAAAATTTATGAACAAACGCATTAGAAATGGAAATAAGAATTAAAAAAGCAAAGCTAGAAGAAGGCAAACTAATTGGAATATCAGATAGACCAAAAATTATTGCATATTTCAATGGAAGTGAATATTTTGCATTTAGTGGAATTTGCCCTCATGCAAAATGGCCATTAGAGTTAGGAACTGTTGATGATTGTGTTTTAACATGTGCTGGACATAGTTGGGGATTTGATATTACGGATGGAATGTGTAAAACAAATCCAGGAAGAGGTTTAAAATCATACATGGTGTTAGATGATGGTAAGGAACTAATTATTAAAGAGAAGGACGAATAGCTGGGCGAAGTGACTTTTTTGAATTTAATGAATTAAAAGCATCTTCCAAACCTTCTTTTGTAAAATCAAATATAGGTTCTGCAATTTTTCGAAATGGATATTTATTTTTATATTTTTGAACAAGTTCGATAGCTTGTTTCAAATAAATGGGATCGTAATTATGCATTCCACTAATGTTTAGACATTTAGTAATAATGTCAGAGCTATCTATTGTTAAATTACTATCAGGATAAATTGCTCCAAGTAAGATGTATGTACCACCTACTCTCAAAAATTTTATTCCGTCTGAAATTACTTTTGGAGTTCCAGTTACTTCTATTGCATAATCAGCACCACGATCACCTGTAATACTCTTGATTTGTGAAACAATGTCTTTCTCCGAACTGGAATTAAATGTAAAATCTGCTCCGAATTCTTTAGAGAAATCCAGTCTACCCTGATCAATGTCTATTGCTATCACATTTTTTGCACCCATTTCTTTTGTAAATGCACAAGCATACAACCCTAAAGCACCGCAGCCCTGAACAACAACATAATCACATTTGGTAAAGTTTACAGCGCCTAATCCACTTGTAATAGTTGCACCTGCACACATTAATGGTACAGCTTCTTCATCTGAAAGATCGTTTGGAATTTTGAAGATGCTACTACCACTTACAATTTTAATAAATTTTGCATATCCACCAGTGAAGTGAGGAGATTCATTACTACTAACATGACCGTATTTGAATAATTTTGTGCATTTTTGAGGTAATTTTGCTGTCTTGCAATAATAACAGTTACCACAGCTTGCTGTCATAGACCAAGTTATGCTATCACCAACTGAGATTGTATTACCAAGAAAATCATGAGTTAATTTTTTCCCTAATTTTGTAATTTTGCCCACTGTTTCATGACCTAAAATACTAGGTGTTGGAAAAGCTCTTTGGCCTAACCAAGTATGTACGTCTGAACTACATACTGTTGATATCGAAATTTCCACAATAGCTTCATCATCGTTAATAATATCAGGCATCTCGTAATTTTTTTCTTCTAAAGGTTTTCCTGCGCCACAAAATACAATTGCATTAGGATCATCTGTCACATCATTGAATTTTTTAAATTAAATAATAACTTTTAGTATAAATCATAGAAAATGATTAATTGAGAGTGAAGGATTTCTTAAATTATCATTCTCAATGAATGTATTATACCAAATTTCGAGATTAAATAAAAACATAATTTGACGTAGAAGTCTATCATTTATCTCAATATCTTTAGATGTTATGCTCCTATCTTCAGTTTTTAATACATTAGAAAATAAATCCTTAACATAAGTTCTATTCGAATTGAGAAAAGGTCTTTTCAGAGTTACTGATTTGTCTAAAATACATTCAGCTATAGGGAGAAATTCCTTTGTAAAATAATCAAAATAAGGAATGCCCCAAGGGAATTTTTTTCTTTGTGCTATTTCTTGTGGGAGATATTTTTCAGCTAGTTTTTGAAGAATGTATTTTTTTCTAGTCTCACCATTTTTGCTGATTTTTAAAGATGCTGGAATAGAGGCACAAAATTCAACCAAATTGTGATCAAGAAATGGTTCTCTTAATTCCAAAGCATGTGCAGATCCTGCTCTATCAATTCTCCATGTTTGTGCACCAGGAATCTCTGTTTTCAATTCAAAAACTAATACCTGATTTAGTAGATCTGAATTTTTGTTGGAATTTACAATTTTTTTAAATGCATTTTCAGGTTTAGTGGAATTTGGAAAACTATCTAGAACATCTGATGAGAAAATTTTCTCTTTTTCATTTGAATTATTAAAAAAACCAGATGGTAGATTGTTAATTTTTTGAATTGTCATTTCTGAATTATTATCAGAATATTCTAGATAGCGGTTATAACCTCCAAATAATTCGTCAGATCCTTCACCAGTATATGCTACAGTAACATGTTTTTTTACTTCTTCTGCAACAAGAAAATTTGAAAGGATTGATGGTCTTCCAAATGGAAATTCCATATGCCATAATATTGTAGGTAAAGAGTTTGTTAATTTTTTAAATGAGAGTTCTATTTCTTGATGATTAGTATTACAATGCTCTGCAACAAGTTTTGCTTCTTTGTATTCATCTAATTCATGACCAAATCCAGTAGTGAATGTTTTGACGGGTTCATCAGTGATTTTACTTAACATTGCAACCATAATACTTGAGTCAAGTCCTCCAGAAAGTAAGGCACCAATAGGTGCATCACTTTCTAATCTTAACTCAATAGATTTTTTTAGAAGCTTTTCTAATTTTTCAAGTACTACTGCCTCTGAATCATTTTGAGTGTGTAATGATAAATCCCAATATGAAGAAATAGTGAATTTTTTCGTATCTGAAAAATATACTAACTTATGACCTGGTAAGAGTTCATGAATATTCTTGAAAAGAGTTTGTCCATCGATGGTATATGCATAAGTGATAAACTGAGATAGTGCTTCATGATTTAATTCTCTCTGTATCTCTTCAAGTTGTAAAAGTGATTTTATTTCGGATGAAAAAAGTAATTCACCATTTGAAAAACAATAGAAGAGTGGTTTTACACCCAGTCTATCTCTTGCTAGGAATAGTTTTTTCCTCTTACTGTCCCAGATAGCAAATGAAAACATGCCAGTTAGGTGATCTGCACAATCTTCGCCATATTCTTCATAAGCATGAACTATAACTTCAGTATCAGAATTTGTGTAGAATTTGTGATTTTTTTCTAAATGTTTACGTAATTCTCTAAAATTGTAAATTTCACCATTTAGAACAACCCAAACTGAAGAATCTTCGTTATGCTGAGGTTGTTTAGCTTTTTCGCTAAGATCTAAAATTTTTAATCGTTCACAACATAATGATATATGATCATCAAAGAAAAATCCCTCTTGTTCAGGTCCTCTATGCTGTATCTTCTGACCCATTTTTCTGATTAGATTGGAATCATTCCAAGTTAGTCCACATATACCACACATCAGGAATCAACTCTATTCATATTCTGATAAATTTTCTTTGCTGCTGCAAGATCCTGTTCTTCATCAATATCCATCCAGGGAAAATTATTGGTTTCAACAAAATTTATTTTTTCGTCTTTTTTTATCAAAGATTCAATAGCTGATGTATAATATGACTTGAGATTACCATTATCTACTAATAATGAAATTTCTCCGAAAAGAACCGGAATCATTGATTTTTTGAATTTTGCCATACCTATGAAGTTTCCATCAGCCAGATCTTGAGAAATACTCTTGTTTACTTCGACAATCAAATTATTTTCTATTTTGACTTTCATGGTTTCACTCCGTACATTTTTTTCAATAACTAAACAAATATCATTATCATTTTGTATACAGTTTTCAAGAATTTCTTTATGAAATAAGAGGTCGCCGTACACACAAATAAAATCATCATCAAGAGAATCTTTTGCGGCCCAAACTGAATGAAGGTTATTTGTATTGGCATAATCACTATTATGTAAAAATATAAAATCACCATTTAGATGCGAATGAATCAATTCTGAATTATATCCAGTCACAATAAATATTCTATTAATTCCTGCATTCTTGAAATTTTTTATTTGATTGTTGATTATGGAGGTTCCACCAATATCAAGAAGACATTTAGGTATGTCAATTTGCCCCATCCTTGTTCCACGACCAGCAGCAAGAATGAGTGCATCCATAGATACAATTCGTTATTCAGCATTACTCTATTAAATGTGAGTGATAATTCATCTCAATCATTACTATGATGGCAAACCAGTATACTTCCAAAATGTAAAATAAATTATAAGATATTTTTAATTAACAAAGAATATTTGACTAGTTATAATGTTAACATCAGAAATTTTGCAAAAAGAGTTGAGAACGAAGCCAATACTGAAAGTTGGTGGTGCTTTTGATGCCATGTCAGCAAAATTAATTGAGATTAATGGGTTTGATGCTATCTGGGCAGGAAGTTTTGCAATTTCAGCTACTCATGCTTTACCAGATGCAAGTATTATGACAATGACTGAGTTCTTAGCCGTGGCAAGCAATATGGTTGAATCATGCAAGATTCCAGTTATCGCAGATTGTGACACAGGTTTTGGTGGACCAAGTAATATCAGTCATATGATAAAAAAATATGAAAATTCTGGCATTGCAGGTGTTAGTATTGAGGATAAAATATTCCCAAAACAGAATAGTTTACTTGAAAATGGAAGACAGGAATTAATTTCTGAAAAAGAATTTGTGGCAAAAATTATTGCTGCAAGGGAAGCTAAACAGAATAAAGAATTTATGATAATTGCAAGAACTGAGGCACTGATTGCTGGTATGGGCATGAATGAGGCTCTTAAAAGAGCACACGCATATGAGGATGCAGGAGCTGATGCAATTTTAATTCATTCAAAAAAAAATACCCCAGATGAAATTTTTGAATTTTCAGATATGTGGAATGGAAATATTCCATTGGTAGTAGTTCCAACATCATACCCATCAGTTAATTTAGATGAATTAGTTTCTCATAAAATTCGAATGGTGATTTATGCAAACCAATCACTTCGAGTTGCCCATGCAGCAATGTCACGAGTTTTACAAGAGATTAACAAAACAAAAAGTTTGACTGATGTTAAAGAGAAAATGTCAACTATGGAACAAATATTTGAATTACAAGAGATGTATAATATTAAAAAAGAAGAAGAAGCAGTTGAGGAAGAATTAAAAAAATTAGGATATACTAAATGATTAAAACGTATCAGAAACAAATTTTTGAGTATTTTTATAAAAAAAATATTAGGGATTTTATTGGTGTACCAGATTCTACACTAAAACAATTTATTGATAATGCAATAAAAAAGAAAAAAATAATCATTACAACAAAAGAAGAAGAGGCTATTGGCATAGCCGTTGGAATTTCATTATCAGGATCTGTTCCTATAGTTTTTATGCAGAATGCAGGTTTTGCAAATTCTCTAAGTACAATTACGTCTCTTGTACAAATGTACGAAATACCTATAATTTTCCTTATAGGATGGAGAGGATATAAAAAAAATGATGCGCCAGAACATATCAAAATTGGAAAAATTCAACCAAATCTTTTGATTTCTCTTGGGTTAAAATCTAAGATTGTAACTGAAAAAAACTGGAAAGATTGTTGTGAATGGGCATTAAAAACTATCACAAAACAATCATGTGCTTTAATTTTTAGAAGGATGTCTGATGAATAGAAGAAATGCAATCAAACTAATTTCGCATCAAATAGATGATGAAATAATCATTTCTGCTAATGGGTTTCTAAGTAGAGATCTTTTTGATTTATTTGAAAAACCTTCAAATTTTTACATGTTAGGATCAATGGGATTAGCATCATCAATTGGACTTGGAATATCTATAAAAAATCCTAAAAAACGTATTTTTGTTTTTGATGGTGATGGAAATATTCTAATGAATCTAGGTTCTTTAACAACAATTGGTAGTTTAAAACCAAAAAATCTGATTCATATTGTTTTTGATAATAATAGTCATGAATCTACAGGAGGACAGCCTACAAGTACAAAAAAAATTCAAATTAATAAAATTGCAGAAGCTGTTAATTATAAAGTCTTCAAGGTTGAGAATGAAATACAGTTAGAAAGTACTATTAAAAAAATAAAGAATGTTGTTGGTCCTATTATGATTCTTATAAAAATTAATAAAAATAAAAAAGTAGGTAAAAGAGTTGGAATAAAACCTATAAAAATCAAAAAAAGATTTATGCAGTCAATTTCATAAAACTAGAAAATTAATAAATTTAAAATTAAAATTCTACTGTTTTCCCGCAAGTTCATAATTTTTTTTGATCTCTAGTGAAAATTCAGAGTTTTGTCTAGTATATTTTGTAAAGTGTGGATCTTCAGTATAATTTTCATCTTTATGTCGTGAATAATAATAAAGGTTGAGTGCTCGTCGATATTCACCTGGTGGAGTTTGTAATGGTACTGGATGTCCGTGTAAACTTATTCCACTAGTTCGAAAAATAACTAGACGATTAAATTCAGGATACACCATTTTTACAGGTTTTTCACCATCTTGTTCCCATAATTCTAATGCACCTTTCCATTCTTCTTTCCATGATTCAGTTAAGTAAATCAAAGCATTTACTCGACGATGTGCCTGAATCATATGATTCCAGTTAAAATCTGCATGGACACCTAGATAATCACCGGTTTTAGACATATGAATGCCACCGTTAATGAAATAAGGATCAGGGATAAGACCTTCAATTCCTGTTAAGGCTTCAAGAAATAGGAGGAATTGTTTGGAATTAAATTCTCGTAGCATTAATCGAAGAGTTTTAGGTAGTTTAGTATCATCAGCTTGATATCTTTTTTTGATATTTTCAGTATTTCGAATATGCCAAGAAATATCGTCATTATAATCAGGAAAATCTTTTCTTAATTCTTTTGTTAAATCAATATCTAAAAAATTATCAAAAACAATATGAGGAAAAGGTTTAGCGTTTTGAAAATTATTAGCGTTTTCGATGGCTAATTTATTATATTTAGGATCATCAAAAATACCAGTAGGGTCTATCACAAAAACAATTCAAATAGAATTTTTATAAACCTATTTACGTCTTCGAATAAATCAAAAAGATCTCTACTTAGAAATACATAATATGATTGGAAAGATTTTGATCAAGTAGACAAATTAGTATTTTTATGTAGAATTGTTAAATAGTGTAAAAGTCTCTTTTTGAAAAATTTTATTTCTTCAGAATCAGGATTAAAGATATTATTTTTTTCTAAGGGATCATTTTGTAAATCATAAAATTCCCAAGTTTGGGGAGAATCATTATAAATTAATTTTTTAGAATTGTTGCGTACACAAAAAACATTATGTTTTTTTGGAGAAGGATAATATCCATGTAGACCGCCTGTTTCAACAAAAATTTCTCGATCTTCAGATTCCAAATTATAAATAAAATTAAACAGGCTTTTTCCTGGTTTATGTTTACAGTATTCATTTGTATCCAAATTTGCTAATTCTACAACTGAAGGAACTATATCAAGATGACTGCACTGATAATTGATAATTTCAGGGGTTTCGTTAGGAATATACATTATGAGAAAAACTTTGATGGTATAATCATACGTATATGTCCCATAGAATCTTTCACCAGTTTTTTCACCTATAGAAGTTCCATGATCTGAAGTAAAAATAACAATTGTCTTATTTGATAACGATAATTCTTCTAGACTTGTGAAAAGACTCTTTACAACATCGTCCATTTCTTCTAAATGGGAATCATTTCTAATTTTATTATCTTCTAAATTATCATAGTATTCGTCTTCATTTGAGTTTAAATCATATTTTTCCATAACTTCCTTAACTAAATGAGTATGAAGTTTTGAGTACTGTAAAAAAAGGAAGAATTTTTCTTGTTTAGAAATTTCTGTGAGTGTTTTTTTCCATCTAATCTTGTAATCAACATTATATTCATCAAATAATTCAAATTGATCAAATCCTTTGTCGGTCATTAATACTTTTTGAGCGCAGTCACATCGAGTGAAATAATTTGATTTCTTTAGTATTTCAGGTAATGTACTTACTTCATCTTTTTTAAATTTAAACATACTATGATAAGCATCTATACCATGTTGTGACGGATATAATCCTGTAATTATTGAATGATGAGCTGACAGGGTATAAGGAGAAACAGTAATCATGTTTGGGAAGTAAAAACTATTATCTTTTATTGATTTAAGATTTTTACAAAGTTCTACCTGATCCTGCCTTAATCCATCTAAATTTACAAGAATTATGTTATAATCAGAGAAAAGTTTTTTTTTCAATATTTAACATCTTGTTTGAAAAATCAATATAATAAATTATCATTTTGTAAGAAAATAACGTAATTCACCATCACCCCATAATTCATTAGAATTAGGTAAATTTGACATTGAAAGAATATCATCACTGCCTGTATGTTCAACCTGTTCAATTTTAGAATAATTTTTATTTTGAAGATATGTAACCAAATGTTCTCGAGATACATGTTGTTCTATTGGAACGTACCAACTATCAGCGAAGACATATCTCTTTGATGGTAAACCAATTGTTTCTAATACAATATTGGTATAATTCATAGGGATTTTTTGCATTACCTTTCTCATTTTAGTTCTTGAATTCCAAAAAAGACCTCCTGATCCATAAAGATAGATGAATCCATCACCACCTGTTTTTAAAACTCTATGAAATTCATCTAGACCTTGTTCAAGATTCCCAGTATGGTGTAAAACTCCTTTTGAAAAGACAAAATCAAATGATTCGTCTTCAAAAGGAAGTGATAAAACAGAATCTTGGATGAATTCAGTATTCTCTAAACCAAGTTTCTCACTAATTTTTTCCCCCACGCTTATTCCTGTTTTTCCCAAATCTATTCCAGTTACTTTTTTAACACCTAGTTGAGCAAATGCTAGAGTGAATCTACCTGAACCACATCCCATATCAAGTACTGTCTTTCCTTTTAGATCATCAATATTCTTTCCATTTTTTTCAAAAAGATTTGTAAGAACCTCTTTACTCTCATCTAAAACATAAGTAGATTCAAGAGATTTCCAAAGTTTTCCATAGACTGTTTGAGTAATTTGTTTTTCTTCTTCATTGTCTTCGTCTAAGCTTTTATATTTTTCAAACAAATCGTCTTTAGAATTAAAATAAGAACCCAAAAAATCAGTATGTTCTAAACATGAAATACAGTTTTTTAGACATAGTATGATATTTTCAAGTTTATCAGATGATAAAACCTCTTTTATGAACGGATCGTTTGGCCAGATGTTCCTAAAATATTCATGCATTAAGATTACAATTATGTATGGAGTTTTAGATACTCTTTGATCACATAGCTCCAAAAAATGATCTAATAGACGATAAACTTCTGTCATTTGGTTCATATTATCAGAACTATTTGGATTCATTTTATCATTCATGATTAAACGTATCCTAATTTTCTTAGTTCTTCCTCAATCTTTTCCGCATTATCTTCATTAACTTGCTGTTTTGTCTGAGGGGAAGATTTAAGAATATTTTGAAGAGTATTTTCCAGTTTAGTAACTATTTCTGGATTATTATAAGATATATTGTGATCTTCGTGAGGATCGCTTTTTAGGTTATAAAGGTGGACGTTGCTATTTTGATCATTTCTATCTCGAAAATATTTGAATTCAGATGATCGGATTCCTATTACATCATTAGTCTCAAGATCTAATGATAAGTGGCTACTTTCGATATATTGTGACAATTCTTCCATGTTTTTTCCTTCAATTAAAGATAACAAACTTCTACCATCAATTTTGTCATCTCTACTTGGTAAGCCAATAAGTTCTACAATTGTAGGAAAAATATCAATTGTTCTAACTTGTTGTGATATTATGTGTTTTTGATTTATCCCATATCCATAAAACAATAATGGGACATGAATTGTATCATCAAATAAGTAATGATCAACATCACTTCTTTGCCATAATAAACCACGTTTTTCATGAGGTTTCAGATCAAGGTTTTTTAATTTAGATACTCTTCTTTCTTTACGAACTTTTTCCATGGAAAAGAAAATTTTATTTTTTACAGGGCGGAGTTTCTTAGGAAATAAATTTCCTAAAGTTCTGGCTGTAGTTTGTAATTCACCATTAACTTCAAGACTAATTTGTTTACCATCATGTGTGATAGATGAAAGATATGATCCATGATCAGCAGTTAAAACAACCAAAGTGTTTGTAACATCAATTTTTTCTAAAATCTTCCCTAGCCAAAAGTCAATGTTAGATATAGTTTTGTCATAATTAGTTTTTCCATATTTCTCATCATTAAAATCGGGTTCTACAACTATAGGAAAATGTATATCATCAATTAATAAATAAAGAAACCAGGGTTGAGAATTTTTACATGATTCTAATAACTCAATACTTCTTGATCCTAAACCTTGTGAAAGTCTAAGATAATAATCAAATGTACTATTTTCATTCTGGAATTCTGGAAAAATTCCTAATTTTGTTTGAAGTGTAGGTAGGAGACCATAAAAATTATAATTTAAGTTCTTGAAAATATCATAATATGTTTCTAGATTTGGATTAATTTTTTGTAATCTTTCGGTGTTAATTTCAGTTTTGAATGGATGAAGTCCTGTAAAAATACTAGCCAGTGATAAAGGAGTGCCATCAGCTGAACTTATTGCCTGTTTGAAATATACGCCATTTTGAATCATTTTATCAATGTTTGGAGTTAGAGAACTTTTGTTACTTCCAAAAAACTTGTCTGCACGAAATGAATCAATGACTAAAAATAAGATATTAGGCTTCAAACATTTAAAAAAACTCAAATAGATATCTAAGCTTTTCGAGAAATATATACGAGGTAAACATACAAACAAAGTGGTAACACTATTTTATAACCTAAAAAATTCAAATTCATGTTTGAAGATAAGAAAATCCTAATCACAGGAGGAACTGGATCTCTAGGTCATGCATTAACTAAACGACTACTAAATACAAATGCATCCACCATCAGAATTCTGAGTCGAAATGAGCATAATCAAATTAAAATGGAATCACACTTCAAAGATGACCGATTAAGATTCTTACTTGGTGATGTTAGAGATTCGGAACGATTATCTCGTGCAATGGAGGATGTTGACATTGTCTTTCATACAGCTGCCTTAAAACATGTACCAAAAATTGAATATAATCCATTTGAAGGAATAAAAACAAATGTAATTGGATCTCAGCATGTAATAGATGCTTGTGTACAACAAAATGTAGAAAAAGTTGTTGCAATTAGTACAGATAAAGCAGCTTCTCCACTAAATGTTTATGGTGCTACAAAAACATTAATGGAAAAATTATTTGTTGCAGCAAATACTTTCTCAACCCCTGAAAAACACAGAACAAAATTTATCACTGTACGTTATGGAAATGTATTAGGAAGTAGTGGTTCAGTCGTACCTATTTTTATCGATCAAATAAAAAATAACAAAAAAGTAACTATTACAGATCCACAGATGACAAGATTCAGTATAACTATGGATGAAGCATTAGAGTTTATTCTTAAAGCAACAGAAATAGGACAAGGCTCAGAGATCTTTATTCCAAAAATGAAGGCTTACTCAATAATGGACATAAAAAATGTTTTAGCAGAACTCCTTGGTGATACAGGTGATGAGATAATCGGAATTAGAATGGGAGAGAAATTGCATGAGATCTTAATCAATCGTGATGAAATAAGATATGGATGGGACATAAACGATATGTATATGATCTCAAATCCAATTTTCCCTGATGATGTGATTAAAACAAAATATCCTGGAATAAAACACGTTGAAAATATTGGAGAATATTCATCAGATCAAGTTGAGAAAATTCCACATGACGAATTAAAAGACACTATTCAAAAGTTAAACATAATATAGTAAGTGGAAAGAGTTATCGCTAATCATGATTGGTTGTATTATCCAAGCACGAATGGGTTCATCAAGATTACCTGGAAAGGTAATGGAAAAGCTTGATCAAAATAATACTGTTCTGTCTTATGTTATTAAACAGCTAAAGCACTCTAAATTTCTAGATGATATTATTGTTGCTACAACCTCATTAAATCGAGATAAAGTTATAGTTGATTTTTTGAAGAGAGAAGGAATAAAATATTTTTGTGGAGATGAAGATAATGTTCTTGATAGGTATTATCAATGTGCAAAAAA
>Ga0310344_10002742_pt1 | contig 13191 bp, 13 predicted proteins | sample HC15DNA20200_MG_FD_203801 | JGI IMG/M metagenome (GOLD analysis project Ga0310344, IMG submission 203801) | Marine microbial communities from station ALOHA, North Pacific Subtropical Gyre - HC15-DNA-20-200_MG | ecosystem: Environmental > Aquatic > Marine > Oceanic | place: Pacific Ocean: North... | reverse complement strand
GTAGTTACAACGGGTAATCATGTTTGGGATGAAAAAGAAACTATGGAATTTATTACTTCAGAAAAGAGGTTATTAAGACCTCAAAATTTAGTAGAGGGATCTCCAGGAAATGGATACGGAATTTTTGTTTCAAAAAACAAAAAAAAAGTAGCTGTAATTAATCTAATGGGCAATGTTTTTATGAAAAAGTGTAATGATATTTTTGAAGAAGCAAAAAAAATTATTAAAGTTGTTCAATTAAAAAAAAATACTGATTTTATAGTAGTTGATATTCATGGAGAAATTACAAGTGAAAAAATGGCTCTAGGATATTTTTTTGATGGAAAAGCTACATTGGTTGTTGGAACTCATACGCATGTGCCAACTTCAGATCATATGATTTTAGAAAAAGGAACGGCATACCAGACAGACGTTGGTATGTGTGGAGATTATAAATCTGTTATTGGAATGAATAGAGATAACTCACTTAAAAAGTTTTTAAAAGATCCTTCATCGCAAAAACATCACCCTGCTCTTGGAGAAGCTACATTATCCGGCACGATGGTTACAGCTGATGATAGTACTGGTTTAGCAATAAAAGTTGAACCAATTATTATAGGAAAGTATTTAGAGAATAGAATATAATTTATGGCAGGTCATTCACATTGGGCTGGAATAAAACATAGAAAAGGTAGAGCAGACGAAAAACGTTCAAAAATTTTTTCTAAACTCTCAAAAGAAATTACTGTTGCGGCAAAATTAGGTTCAAAAGATCCTAGCATGAATCCTAGACTAAGATCAGCAATACAATCTGCTAGAACAGCGAATATGCCAAAAGATAATATTGAAAGAGCAATAAAAAAATCAGAAATAAATAAAAATTTAAATTACAACAGTCTTACATACGAAGGTTTTGGACCTGAGAAAATAGCAATTATTATCGAGGCTTTAACCGATAATAAAAATAGAACAGTTTCAAATATTAGAACATTATTTCAGAAGTTCGGAGGAAATTTAGGAGGGACTGGCACAGTTTCACACCAATTTAAACAAGCAGGTATTATTAGAATTGATAAGAAAAATATTTCAGATAATAATATTTTAGAATTAGCAATAAAGGCAGGAGCAGAGGACTGTTTATCAAATAGTTTTCATCATGAAGTAATTACAAAAAAGGAAGATTTTTACAAAGTTAAAGTTGAAATGGAGAAAAAAATTAAAGAGTTTATATCTTCAGGTATTGAATGGTTGCCTATTAATAAAATTTCTTTAAATAAAGAAAAAGTTAAATTCGTACTAGATTTTCTTGAAAAACTTGAAGATGATGATGATGTTCAGCATGTATATGCAAATTTAAAAATTGATAACAATTTTGTAAATAAAGTTTCAACATGATAATTTTTGGAATAGATCCTGGTGTCAGCGGTGCAATTAGCATATTAGAAAATAAAAAAGTTTTAGAAGTCTTTGATATGCCAACCATGATTGATGGAAAAAAAAATAAAAAACAAGTAAATGGTTCTCAAGTTACAAATATTATAAAAAATAACTTAAATAAAGATAAAGAAGTCATCGTTGTCGTTGAGCATGTCAATGCAATGCCAGGACAAGGAGTTACGAGCATGTTTAATTTTGGTCAATCTTTTGGTGTAATTAAAGGAATTTGTTCGGCATTAAATTTACCAATATATTTTGTTAGACCTACTAAATGGAAAAAATATTTTAATTTGATCAAAACAAATAAGGACGCAAGTAGAACAAAGGTCATTGAAGCTTATCCCGAAATATCGAGCAAACTTTCTAGAAAAAAAGACTCAAATAAAGCCGATGCAATTTTAATAGCTAGGTATTTCAACGATACACAACTTTAATATATAAAAATATCTGCTTTTAGTGCCAAATTCATGACACATTTAGATGCACATTAGCTTTAATGGAACAAGAAGTAGCTACACAAGTTGTTGGACTAGGTGGATCAACAGATTTTGGAATAATTCAACTTTTCCTAAGAGCAGATTTTATAGTTAAATCAGTTATTGTAATTTTAATTTTAGCATCTATTTATTCATGGGCTTTAATTTTTGAAAAATATAAGCTTTTTAAAAGAATTGAAAAAAGTACATCTAGTTTTGAAGAAAAATTCTGGAAAACAAGATCGGCTGAAAGTTTTTATAATAATTATACAAATAGAGAAAAAGATCCCGTAGGAAATATATTTCAATCTGCAATGGCAGAATTAATTAGAACAAAATCTAAATCATCAGCAGTGCAGTCAGCGAGAGTTAGTCGAGTTATTGAAATTTCAGCAGATAGAGAAATTAAATTAATAGAAAAACATTTTACTTTTTTAGCTACAGTTGGATCAACTGCTCCCTTTATTGGTTTGTTTGGAACTGTGTGGGGAATAATGAATTCTTTTCAATCAATAGCTATTTCTAGAAATACAAGTTTAGCTATCGTTGCTCCTGGAATAGCAGAAGCACTGTTTGCTACAGCTTTAGGTTTATTAGCAGCTATACCTGCTGTCGTAGCTTACAATAAATTTAATAGCGACTCTAAAAAATATAGCGCTAGAGTAGAAAATTTTTCTAAAAGATTTTTATCAATAATTTAAAATAATATTATGGGATTTCAAATTAATCGTTCATCAAAAGAACCAATGAGCGAAATAAATGTAACACCTTTTGTTGATGTAATGTTAGTTTTACTAATAATTTTTATGGTAACCGCTCCCTTACTGACTGTCGGTGTTCAAGTAGATCTTCCAGAATCTGCCGCAGACTCATTACCAGATGACCAAGAACCTTTAACTTTGTCAATTAATTCTAAAGGTGAAGTTTTTATTCAAGAGCATCAAGTTGCTTTTGATAAAATAATACCAAAAATTTTAGCAATTTCTAACAATAGAACTGATACAAGAATTTATGTAAGAGGTGACAAAACTATTAATTATGGAAGAGTACTTGAAGTAATGGGAATGCTTTCAGGAGGAGGATTTTCAAAAGTAGCTCTAATTTCAGAACCTTATAAAAATTAATATGACCCGAAGTATTGCTTTGTCTTTAGTTTTTCATTCAGTTATGATTATTTTAACAGCAATTAGTTTACCATTTATGATGAGAGACCCAGTAGATTTACCTCCAATCTTATCTGTAGATTTGATTCAAATTACAGATACAACCAACATTCCATTTGCAGCGAAAGCAGCAAAAACACTAGAAAAAATAAAAAAAGAAGAAGAAAAAAGAGTTGTTTCCGAACAAGCACCTCCAACACAAAAGAAAAAAGAAAAACCAGATAGAATTCCTTTACCTGAAGATTTAAATAAAGAAAAGAAAGAAATAGTAAAAAAGAAACAAAATCCAGAAGAGATTAAAGATGAAATTAGACAAGCTTCGGAATTTGAAAAAGAAGAACTTTTTGATCCAGAACAAATAGCAGCTTTAATTGATAAAGCAAAAGAAGAAACTGCCGAAACATTAAAAAAAGATAAAAAACTCACGCAAAGTAGCAAGAAAACCTCATTCGCTACTGGATTAACTTTAAGTCAAGAAGATGCACTAAAGGCACAGATCTTTGGTTGTTGGAGTTTACCTTTAGGATTGCCTTATCATAAAAATTTGCTTGTGAGAATTAAACTAAGATTAAAACCAGATGGAACAGTTTTGCGTTCTGAAATATTGGATCATGCACGTATGAACCAGCCAGGCCAAGGATTTTATAAAGTTTTGGCTGAAAGTGCCCTTAGAGCGATAAGAATATGCCAACCCTTAAGAGTTCCTCCTACTGGATATGAAAAATGGAAAGATTTACAATTAAATTTTGATGCCAACGAAATGTTAAAGGGATAATATGAAAAAAATACTTTTATTTATTTTTTATTTATTTGTTTTTAATAATTCAGCAAAAGCATTAGTCGAAGTAGATATTACAAGAGGAAATCTTGATCCTTTACCTATAGCAGTTTCACCATTATATGTTGAATCTGGTTCTATAGACATTAAACAAGGAGATAAAGTTATAAAGAATGTTGGAGAAAAAATATCTGAAGTTATTGAAGTAAATTTTAAAAGATCTGGATTATTTAATCCTTTAAAAAAAGATTCTTTTGTTCAAAAACCAGATATAGCGCATGTTAAACCAAGGTTTGAAGATTGGAGATTAATAAAAGCACAGGCTTTAGTAACAGGTAAAGTAAAAGTTTCTGAGGACAAATTAAGAGTAGAATTTAGATTATGGGATGTAGTTGCAGCAAAAGAAATGGTAGCATTAGCATTTTCTACAACACCAAACAATTGGAGGAGAGTAGCTCATATTATTTCTGATAAAGTTTACCAAAGACTAACAGGAGAAGAAGGATATTTTGATACAAGAATAATTTATGTTGCTGAGAGTGGGCCAAAAACTCAAAGATATAAAAAACTTGCTATTATGGATCAGGATGGAGCTAATATTAAATATTTAACTTTGGGAAATGAATTAGTATTAACACCAAGATTTAGTCCAAAAAACCAATTAGTAACTTATTTGTCTTATTTTAGAAATTTACCAAGAGTCTATTTACTTGATATAGAAACCGGTGTCCAAGAAGTAGTTGGTGATTTTCCAGGAATGACTTTTGCTCCAAGATTTTCACCAGATGGAAAGAAGATTATAATGAGTTTTGCTAAAGATGGTAATTCAGACATATATACAATGGATTTACAAAATAGAGTTGTTGAAAAGATTACCGATCATACATCAATCGATACCTCACCATCATATTCGCCTGATGGAAAATATATTTGCTTTAATTCCGATAGAAGTGGTTTGCAGCAAATTTATGTTATGAGAGCAGATGGATCTAACGTTAAAAGAATTACATTCGGTAAAGGTTTGTATGGAACTCCAGTATGGTCACCAAGAGGAGATTTAATAGCATTTACAAAGGTACACAAAGGTAGATTTTATATTGGAGTAATGAGACCTGATGGAAGTGGTGAAAGATTGTTAACCGAAAACTTTTATCAAGAAGCTCCGTCCTGGTCACCTAATGGAAGAGTATTAATATTTTATAGAGAAACAAAATCTGATTCAGAAGGTAAAGGTTTTTCCGCGAAACTTTGGTCTATAGATTTAACAGGTTATAACGAAAGGCTAATTAAGACCGAAACCGATGGTTCTGACCCATCTTGGTCCTCATTACTGTCAAAGTAAGGCTTTTTTTAAAGGAAATTTAACTTGCAACTTGAAATTTAATTTGAAATATTATAGGTGAATTACAATTAACGATATTAGGGAGCATTTATACATGACTTTAGGAACGAATTTGAAAAGATTTTTGATAGTAATCCTTGCTGGATTAGCACTTACTGCGTGTGCTTCTCAAGGAAAAAAAGGAGCAAAATTAGCAGGAGATGTTTATACAGGAAGTGAAACTGTAGAGTATTTAGCGACTGGTGTAAAAGATAGAGTTTTCTTTGCAACAAACAAATCAACACTAACAACTGCATCAAGAGATACATTACGTAAACAAGCTGCTTGGATGAGAAAGAAAAGTAAACTTAAGTTTACTATTGAAGGACATGCTGACGAAAGAGGTACAAGAGAATATAACTTGGCACTCGGCGAAAGAAGAGCAAATGCAGTTAAAGACTATTTAATGACTTACGGAATTTCTGGAAGCAGATTAAATGTAATAAGTTATGGAAAAGAAAGACCAGTGAATTCTGGTTCTAACCCTTTAGCTTGGTCACAAAACAGAAGATCGGTAACTGTTAAAGCAGAATAATAATTTAATAATATTTAAAAAAGACCCACAAGATAACACTTAGTGGGTCTTTTTTTTGCCTTATTTTTCCTTAAATATCAAAACTATTCATGAGAAGAATTTATATTTTATCAATAAAAATTTTACTAATATTTATAATTAGTATTTGTTTTTCATATAAAGTTTATGCAGATGAAACTGAATCATTGATAAATCAACTTCAAAGCTTGCAGGAAGACATTAAGACTTTAGAAAAAGCAGTTTATAGTAAAGATATTAATTCTTCTACAAATGTAAATTCAGGAGAAAACAGCGATGTACTTACTAAACATTTACTTAAGTTATCAGAACTTGAGGAAGAAATTAAAATTTTAACAAACAGTTTTGAGGAAGTAAATTTTAAATTAGATAAATTATCTAGTAGAATTAGTAAAGTTCAAGCTGATAATCAAGTTAGATTTCAAGATCTAGAACAATTTAGTGAAAGTAATGATAAAAAAAAATTGCCTGGTTCTGGTGAAGCGCAAGATTTAGGTAAAGCCTTGGAAATTGGAATTGAAGAATCAAGCACAGCTTCTGCAGAACAAATACAACAAACACAATCTATAGAATCAGTTGGAACGGTCGTAACAGAAGAAGCTGAAAGAACAGAAAAAATTTTACCCGATACTTCTCCAAAAGAACAATATGAATTTGCTGTAAGTTTTATTAAAGTTGGTGATTACGAAACTGCTGAATTAGCCTTAAGAGAGTTTGTTGACAACAATTCTAATCACGAACTAGCTGGCAGCGCTCAATACTGGTATGGTGAAACTTTCAGAGTTAGGCAACTTTATCAAGATGCGGCGACTGCATATTTAGATGGATATCAAAAATACCCAAAAAGTAAAAAAGCTCCAGTTAATTTACTTAAGCTTGGAGTTATGCTAGTTCAAATTGGTGAAAAAGAACAAGGGTGTTCAATGATTATAGGAGTAAAAAATCAATATCCAGAAGCTAACCAATCTGTTATTCAAAAAGCAGAATATGAAAAGAAAAAATTTAATTGCAAGAAAAAAAGCTAATAAAAAAAAATTAATCTTTAAAGATCCAAAAATTCTTAATTTTTATAAAAAATTTCAATCTATAGTTTTTAAAACAGTTAAGAAGAAAAATTTTGCAGTTGCAGTTTCAGGAGGTGCCGATAGTTTATGCTTAGCGTATTTTTCAAAAATTTACTCATATGATTTTAAAAATAAGGTTCATGTTTTAATTGTTGATCATAAACTTAGAAAAGAATCTAGTAATGAAGCATTAAAAGTTAAGAAAATATTATTAAAAAAAAATATATATAGTACAATCCTTAAATGGACTGGGAATGTCCCAAAAAGCAACATACAAAAGAAAGCAAGAGATTTAAGATACGCTCTATTATCTGATTATTGTGCAAAGAATAAAATAAAATATTTAATTACAGCACATCATAGTGATGATCAAATTGAAAATTTCTTTATCCGACTTTTTAGAGGAAGCGGTCTTTCGGGTTTATCGTCAATGGCAGAAAAAATTAAGTATAGTAAAAACCTAAAGATTTTGAGACCTTTTCTTAAATTTGAAAAAAAAGATTTAAAATATGTCACTTTAAATTATTTTAAAACTTATATTAAAGATCCAACAAATAAAGATGAAAAATTTTTAAGAATTAGAGTAAGAAAATATAGAAAAAATTTAGAAAAAGAAGGATTAAATACTAAGAAAATTATCAATACTGTAAATAATCTTTTTTCAGCAAATCAAGCTTTAAGTTTTTACAAAAATAAAGCGTTATATAAACATACATCCTTCATTTCAAAGGATAAATGTTTAGTAAATAAAAAGATATTTTACGATGAAGCTGAAGAAATAATTTTTAAATCTCTTTCTGATATTTTATCATTAGTTTCTGGAACATATTATCCCCCTAGATCAAAAAAGGTTTTATATTTAATAAGTAGGTTAAAAAGTAATAATTTCGTTAAATCTACCCTAGGTGGTTGTATAATTGAGGAAAAAGATAATTTTATTTTAATTTCTAAAGAATTAAAAACAAGAAAAGTATCTTACCAGCCTAGAACCTAAGATTTTAAAAGGATTTATTGCGATAAAATGCTACTTGTTTAAAAAAAAATAATGCTTATCTTTAACATATAATGAACTTAAAAAATTTAATGATGTGGGGATTAATAGTGATTCTAGTCGTAGGACTGTTTCAACTGTTTCAAAATCCAAAACAAAATACCGTTTTTCAAAAGACTCCTTTTTCTGAATTTTTAAAAAATATTGATGATGGAAGAGTTGTTCAAGTAGAAATAAAAGGTAATGATATAGAAGGTATTTTGTCAGATGGAACTGCGTTTTCTACATATGCTCCTAACGACCCAAATTTAGTTGAGAAATTAACAGCAAAAGGAGTAAGTATAACAGCCTCACCCGTTGAAGATAAAATGCCATCAATTTTAGGAGTACTACTTTCTTGGTTTCCAATGCTTTTGCTTATTGGTGTTTGGATATTTTTTATGCGACAGATGCAAGGCGGAAGAGGCGGAGCTATGGGTTTTGGTAAATCTAAAGCTAAACTATTATCAGAAGCTAGAGGAAAAATAACTTTTAATGATGTTGCTGGTATTGACGAGGCTAAAGAAGAAGTAGAAGAAATTATAGAATTTTTAAAAGATCCAAGAAAATTTAGAAGATTAGGTGGAAAAATTCCTAAAGGAGCTTTATTAATAGGTCCCCCAGGTACAGGCAAAACTTTATTAGCCAGAGCAATTGCAGGAGAAGCTAACGTTCCTTTTTTTACTATCTCAGGATCAGATTTTGTAGAAATGTTCGTTGGCGTTGGAGCTTCCAGAGTTAGAGATATGATGGAGCAAGGAAAAAAAAATGCACCTTGCATAATTTTTATTGACGAAATAGATGCTGTCGGAAGAAGCAGAGGCGCTGGTCTCGGAGGAGGAAACGATGAAAGAGAACAAACATTAAACCAATTATTGGTTGAGATGGATGGATTTGATACGAATGAAGGTGTAATTATAATTGCGGCAACTAATAGACCTGATGTTTTAGATCCAGCATTATTAAGACCAGGTAGATTTGATCGACAAGTTGTTGTTCCAAATCCAGACATTGTTGGAAGAGAAGCAATACTAAAAGTTCATATAAAAAAAATAAATATTGGACCAGATGTAAAATTAAGAACAATAGCCAGAGGAACTCCTGGTTTTTCTGGAGCTGATCTTGCAAATTTATGCAATGAAGCAGCATTACTAGCTGCTAGAAAAAATAAAAGAATTGTGACTATGTCAGATGTTGAGGAAGCTAAAGATAAAGTAATGATGGGTGCCGAGAGAAGATCAATGGTTATGACAGAAGATGATAAAAAATTAACAGCATATCACGAAGGAGGGCATGCAATAGTTGCTTTAAATGAAAAAGCTTCTGATCCAATTCATAAAGCTACGATTATTCCTAGAGGAAGAGCATTAGGAGTAGTTTGGACTTTACCAGAAAGAGATAAATATTCTCATACTAGAGAATACATGGAAGCAAATATTTCAAAAGCTATGGGAGGCAGAGTAGCAGAAGAAATGATATTTGGTCACGACAAAGTAACTTCTGGAGCATCATCAGATATTCAAATGGCTACAAAACTAGCTAAAGACATGGTTACTAAATTTGGAATGAGCAAAGATCTTGGACCTCTTTCTTATGGGGCAAATGAAGATGAAATTTTTCTAGGAAGACAGATTGCCAGACAAGAACATATGTCAGAAGAAACCTCAAAAAAAGTAGATGCAGAGGTTAAAAAAATAGTGGATGCCGGTTATCAAAGAGCAAAGAAAATACTTACTGAAAAAATTGAGGATTTACATAAAATAGCTAAAGCACTTCTTGTTTACGAAACTTTGAGCGGAGAAGAGATAAAAGGCTTAATTTTAAAGAATATTGAACCACAAAGATCCAAAGACGAAGATAACAAAGAAGAGTCATCTGCATTGGGTTCATTAGGGTTAAAACCTAAACCTGCACTATAATTTTTAATGCGAAAATATTACACAAGACCGTGTAATTTCCATTATGGAAATTACGCAAAGTATCTTGTTAAAAATAAAAAATCATTACCATTAGCTGGAAACAACCATATATCTTTTGACCAATTAGAAATTTTTGAAAGAAAAAAAGGAAAAAAAATAAAAACTTATCTTTATTCTATAAATGAAATAAAAAAATTAAACAAAGAATTAAAAAATTTAGTTAGAGCTGATTTAGAGAAAATAACGAGTAAAAGAAACAGTATATCTAAAATTAAATTTGATAATCCTAATATAATGGGCGTTCTTAATATAACTCCAGATAGTTTCTCGGATGGAGGGTTATTTTTTGATGAGATAAAAGCTTATAAACAAGGAGAATCTATGATTAATGCTGGGGCATCTATCTTAGATATTGGAGGGGAATCTACTAGACCAGGTTCAAAAGTTGTTGAAGAAAAAGAAGAATGGAGTCGAATAGAAAAAACCATTAAAACTTTAAGAAAAAATTTTTCAAATATAATTTTATCTTTGGACACTAGAAAGTCATACGTAATGCAAAAAGGTATAGACGCTGGAATAAATATAATAAATGATGTATCAGGTTTAAATTTTGATAAAAAATCTTTTAATATAATTAATTCAAAAAAAATTCCTTTTGTTTTACATCATATGCAAGGTACACCCGACACAATGCAGGACAATCCTAAATATGATGATGCATTATTAGATATTTTCGATTTTTTTGAAGAAAAAATTAAATTTTTTTTAAAAAATAAATATAAAAAAGATCTTATAATAATTGATCCAGGAATAGGTTTTGGAAAAAATTTAGATCACAATTTAAGAATCATGTCAAAAATTTCAACTTTTCATAGTTTAGGATGTCCAATATTAATTGGAACTTCTAGAAAAAGATTTATAGAACATATCGTAACAAAATTTGATACTCCAGATCGTACTGGAGGTACTCTTGCTTCTGTACTATATGGACTTTTACAGGGAGTTCAGTTATTCAGAGTTCATAATGTTAAAGAAATTAATCAAGGAATATTAGTTTTTAATAAAATTTTAAATACAAATTAGTTCATGACAAATAAATATTTTGGGACAGATGGTATAAGAGGCACCGTCAATAAAGGAAATATAACAGGAGAAAAATTTTTTAAGTTTGGATTAGCTGCAGGAACTTATTTTAAAAACCAAAATAAAACTAAACAAATAGCAATAATTGCTAAAGATACAAGATTATCAGGCTATACATTAGAACCAGCTTTAGTCTCTGGTTTGGTTTCGGGAGGCATGCATGTCTTTACATTAGGACCTTTGCCTACCAATGGACTTGCCATGTTAACAAAATCTATGAAAGCAAATATGGGAATCATGATTACAGCATCTCATAATCCTTACTATGATAATGGCTTAAAGTTATTTGGACCTGACGGTTTAAAGCTTTCAGATAAAATAGAAAAAAAAATTGAAAAATTAATAGATGCTAAAAATACAAAACAGCTAGCAAATCCTAATAAACTGGGTAGGGTTAAAAGGCTTGAAAATGGGAATGATAGATATATTGAAATACTAAAAAAGAATTTTCCAAAAAATTTTAAATTAAATGGTACCAGAATAGTTTTAGATTGTGCGAATGGAGCTAGTTATATAGCAGCTCCAAAATTACTCAAAAATCTTGGAGCGAAGGTTTTTTCAATTGGAGTAAAACCAAATGGATTAAATATTAATGAAAAATGTGGATCAACTTATCCTTATAAAATTCAATCTGCAGTTAAAAAACATAAAGCACATGCCGGTATTTCTTTTGATGGTGATGCAGATAGAATAATAATGTGTGATGAAAATAGTAAAATAATTGATGGCGATCAAATTATTGCAATGCTCGCACAAAGATGGAAATTGAAAAAAATTTTAAAAGGAGGAGTAATAGGGACTTTAATGTCCAATTATGGATTAGAAACTTTTTTAAAAAATAAAAAAATTAAATTTTTTAGATCTAGTGTAGGCGACAGATATGTTAAAGAAAAAATGAAAAAATTAAATTTTAATTTAGGGGGAGAACAGTCTGGACATATAATTCTTGGAAAATTTGCAACTACTGGAGATGGACTTATGGTTGCTTTAGAAGTTCTTTTTTCTTTAAGAAAAGGAAAAAAAGCAAGTCAGCTACTCAATGTTTTTGAACCTTTGCCACAAATATTAGAAAATATTGCAGTGATAGACAAAAATATTATTAATAAAGAAAAATGTAAAAAAGCAATAAAAAGAGCAAATAAGTTGATGAATGGATATGGAAGGTTGCTAGTAAGAAAATCAGGCACAGAGCCAAAAATTAGAATTATGGCTGAGTCTTATAATAAAAACTTAATTTTAAGATGTATAAAAATAATTAAGAGCTCATTAAAATAGTGAAACCAAAATCAAAGGTATTAATAATAGCAGGGTCAGACTCTTCTGGGGGAGCTGGAATTCAAGCTGATATTAAAACAGTTACAGCTTTAGGTTCTTACGCAATGACAGCAATAACAGCTGTTACGGTTCAAAATACAACAGGAGTCAGTTCTGTAATTTCTATAAATCCTAAAGAGATAGCAAAACAAATTTTATTTACATGTAAAGATATAAAACCAAATGGAATAAAAATTGGAATGCTTCATTCTTCTAAAGTTATTGTTTCCGTAGTAAACGCATTGAAAAAAGTTAAAAATTCCAAGATTATTTTAGATCCTGTTATGGTAGCAAAAGGCGGAACTAAATTAATCAATGAATCTGCAATTAAAACTTTAAAAGATAAATTGATAAAAAAAACTTACTTGATAACACCCAATATTCCAGAGGCTGAAATTTTAACAAAAATAAAAATTAAAAATTTAGAAGATATGATTCGTGCCGCTAATATTTTGCTAAGATTAGGAGCTAAAAATGTTTTAATTAAAGGAGGACATAGAAAAACTAAATATATGGAAGATGTTTTATTAAATAAAAAAGAAATAAAAATTTTTAAAAATAAAAAAATTAAAACCAAAAATACTCATGGAACGGGCTGCACTTTATCAAGTGCTATTACAACTTTTTTATCATGTGGAAAACCTTTAAAGAAGTCCTGTGAGTTAGGAATTAAATATGTTAATTATGCAATAGGATCTAATCTTAATTATGGAAAAGGTCATGGACCGATTAATCATTTGAACTCCTTTAAAATAAACAGGAAATTTAAATAATGAAAAATGTAGTTGTTGTAGGTTCGCAGTGGGGTGACGAAGGAAAAGGAAAGATTGTCGATTGGCTTTCAAGTGAAGCAGATGTAGTTGTTCGTTTCCAAGGAGGTCACAATGCTGGTCATACTTTAGTTATAGATGGTGTTACTTATAAACTTAGATTGTTGCCATCCGGAATAGTTAG
>Ga0310344_10002741_pt1 | contig 13197 bp, 16 predicted proteins | sample HC15DNA20200_MG_FD_203801 | JGI IMG/M metagenome (GOLD analysis project Ga0310344, IMG submission 203801) | Marine microbial communities from station ALOHA, North Pacific Subtropical Gyre - HC15-DNA-20-200_MG | ecosystem: Environmental > Aquatic > Marine > Oceanic | place: Pacific Ocean: North... | reverse complement strand
GGCGAACAGGAAAGCGGCGATGCCGGTTCCACTTTCTCCCCCCAGCAACGAGGCCAGAAACGCGATGGGACCCACGACGATCCCGGGACCCCAGGCCTCCCGACGCCACCGATCGTGGGCGATCAGGCTCGCGAAGCCGAAGGTCGCCGCCACCACCGCATTCCGGTTCGCGAGCCAGCCGGCCGAGATTCCGTGGGCGTCGTCCAGCGCGTAGAGCAGCACGGCAAGCCCCACGATGGATCCGGTCAGCATCCGGCGATACAGAATGCCCACCATCGTCACCATGGCTCCCAGCCATAGAAGACTGTGAGCGTGCATGGCCGGGCCTGAATGGGGCCAGAGGGTGTAGTCAACCACGTGCGTAAACGACGAGAGCGGGCGCCAGAATGCGAGCTTCAACGCATCGTTGCCCCACCACGGCAGGACGCCGAGGTCTTTCCACGCCCTGATCTCTTCGGCATCCCCCCTCAGGAAGTCGAACATCCGATTCGTCATATCCGATGAATCGGTCATGGGACCGACTTCCAGAAACTGCGCGCGGTGAGTCAGATCGTCCAGTTGCCATCCACCGCCAAGCGAAGGCAGATTCAGCAGGATGGCGATTCCGACCGCGCAGGCGATGACACGCGGCGACCGTAGCAGTTGTGTCAGACGCTCCCCGGCTCGCATAGGCCGTTCCTCTCCCTGGCTGGCTAAAGACCTCGGACAAGCTCTTCCCGACGCCTTCCAACGTAGCGCATCAGGTCACGTGCGTCCAGAAACAGCGCGATCCAGTTACCCGGCCCGCATCGGAGTCCGGTTAGGATGGGCTCCACCCCAATCGATCGTCCAACGCCTGCGTCCGTCCGGTTGCCCTCTCCAGAAGACCTTCGTTTCTTCGTAACGTTTTCGAAGTTCCCTTCACGTCTCCAGACGGTATCGCCATGTCACTCTATCTCGGAATCGATTCCAGCACCCAGTCCATGACCGGGCTCGTCATCGACACAGACGAACAAGCCATTGTCGCAGAGGCCTCAATCAACTTCGACGAGCATTTCGCTGAAGCCTACGACCTCGAAAGCGGTGTCGTCGACTTCGGGCACGGAGTTGTGCACGGTCAACCCCTCGTCTGGGTGGAAGCCCTGGACTTTCTGTTCGAGCACCTGCAAGCCGCTGGCGTCGACCTTGGGAGAATCGAAGCCATTGCGGGGAGCGGTCAGCAACACGGTACGGTCTACCTGAACGAGATGGCGGAGGAAGTTCTGGAGGGACTTTCGGGTGAGCTTCCGCTCAAAGACCAAGTCTCGAACATCTTCTCGCGCGCGACTGCGCCCGTCTGGAGAGACACTTCGACAACGACCCAGTGTCGGGAGATCGAAGCCAACGTCGGAGGCAACGGTCAGTTGCTCTCGCTCACCGGAAACACCGCCTTCGAGCGTTTCAGCGGTCCCCAGATCCGGAAATTCTGGCAGGAAGAGCCCGACAACTACGAGGAAACCGACTGTATCTGTCTGGTCAGCTCCTTTATCGCCAGCCTGCTCGCCGGACGGCTCGTACCCGTCGACCCCGGGGACGGCAGTGGAACCAACCTGATGGATATTCGAACGCGTCAGTGGGCGCCGACCGCGCTGGAGGCAACGGCTCCGGACCTTGCAGCCCGATTGCTTCCCGTAACCCCCTCGACGAAATCAGCCGGCACGATCAGCCCGTATTTCGTCCAACGATACAGGATGAACGACACCTGTCGGGTGCTGCCGTTCTCGGGCGACAATCCCTGCAGTCTCATTGGACTCGGGCTCGTTCAGCCGGGACAGATCGCCGTCAGTCTGGGCACGGGGGACACCCTGTTCGCCTGTATCCCCGATCCTGTCGTGTCCGAAGATGGCGAGGGTTGCCTCTTCGCGTCTCCGGACGACACGCATTACATGGCGCTGATCTGTTTTCTCAATGGAAGTCTTGCGCGGGAGGCCGTCCGCGATCGATATGCCCTCGACTGGGAGGGATTCGCCCAGTGCTTGAAGTCGACTCCTCCAGGGAACAACGGTGGGATGATGCTACCCTATTTCGATCCCGAAATCGTCCCGCACATACCGAAGGCAGGGGTCGTTCGTGAGAATCTAGAGGCGGACGATGCCTCTGCGAACGTACGTGCCGTTGTCGAAGCCCAAGCGATGTCTTCGAAAATTCACGCCCGGTGGATGGAGGTTCCCATCACGTCGATCAATGTCACGGGTGGCGCATCGGCTAATGAAGGAATCCTTCAGATCTTCGCGGACGTTCACGGCTGTCCGGTGCAACGATTCGAAACCACAAATGGCGCCGCATTGGGTGCCGCGCTTCGTGCGTCGCAGGGCCACCATCCCGAAATACCGTGGCCAGACATTGTCGAACCTTTTACACAACCCGCCAGTGGGTTCATCGTTCGGCCCGACCCAGCCGCCGTGGAAACCTACGCCGGGCTCATTCCGGACTACGAGGCCCTCGAACGGAGACACCAGGAAACGATCGAGTAGACAACCCTACACCGCCAGCTCCCACCCATAGGTCCAGTCCGTCACCCGGAAACCGCAGTTGGTGTAGAAAGCGTACGCACGGTAGTTGTTGAAAGCCGTGCTGATCCCTGCGTGCCGGTAACCCATACGCTTCCCCTCTCTCATCGCCTCCTGCAGAATGTAGCGTCCGTAGCCTTTCCCCTGGAACGCTTCCTCGACGCCCAGCCAGTTTACGAACAGCCGGTCGCCCTGGCTGGGGTGGCAGTTCGCAGCCGAGATCACGCGGGTTTCCCCGATAAGCGTCTCGCCCGACGTACATCGACCGTTGAATGACGGGATCGGCCCTGCACTTTCCTCCGTCTTCCACGTGAGATCGACTTCCTGCTCGATCTCGAAGGGATCCTCCAATTCGAAGTCGTCCCAATCGAGGTGTACCTCGCCGCCCCCTCTCCGGAAGCCCTCGCAGGTAAGCAGCGCCTGAACGTGTCCGATACGGTCGGACAGGTAAGCGTGATTCCGATGGTAAAAGGGGTACTGGTCATTATGATCAAACGCACGAATCGCCACGATCTTCTCTTCCCGAAAATAGTCGAGCGTAGTCCTCAGAAGTTCGATCCCCGTCCCCCGATCCCCACGGTTGTAACTCAGGAATCGAATGGCACCGCAGTTTCCTTCAAGATTCTTCGGATTTCGAATCACCGCGTGTGAGAACCCCAATGGGGATCCATCGCGGATCGCAACGAACACCCGCTCTCCCAGGACGGAATCCATCTCCCCGCCCAGGGTCCTGGTAAACAGGTCCCGGTCGACTGGATGACAGAGTGCACAATCCGAGGTCGTTGCCTCGTAAATCTCACACAACACTTCACTGTGGGCTGGTTGATAGTCGACAATCTGAAGATCGCTCATGTCGATTCCTCCTTACATGTCCTTCTCAAACACCGCCTCCTTCGAATGCCACGTCTACGATGGCTTCCTTCCACGAAAAGCTCCTTCAGCTCTGCCCACGGCACTTCGTAACAGATCGAGGACTGCAACTGCGCAGCCGCAAAGCCGACAATCAATCCCGCATCTTCGGCAACCAGAACAATTTCCGTGCGGGCATCGTCTTCGATCTTTTCTCTCATCGAATCTGGCGACACCTTTACTTCATTGAAATCGAGATTCATCTCGGCCAATCGTGCGGAATCTGCGCAATGAGCTTCACGTATGTGGATGTTTGATTCCATCGTTGATCGGCCGTTGTCTCCGCCTACTCGAGCGGGAACACCTTACTCCATCAGCAGTTCCACGACTCCCCGCATCCACATCGTACTGGGATCGTCGCTTACGAGCAGGTCCAGCGCCTCGCTCGTGGTCACCCAGCGGTGGTCGTCGTGTTCGTCGGAGGTTCGAAGCGCGCCAGCATTGGAGGTCGCACAGAGAAACAGGACCCCCACCAGTTCATTCTCAGGAACCACCTCACCCCGGTAGAAGTGGGTCGTATCCAGAATCCGGTCGATCTCTACAGACAGACCGGTCTCCTCCTGCACCTCTCTTCGGAGGGCATCTTCGAATCCCTCGCCTTGCTCGAGACGGCCTGTCACACACTCCCACACATCAGCCGCAAAGTCCTTCTCTTCCGACCTTCGGAGCAACAGAAATCGACCGTCGTGTCGCTGGATGACCGCACCCACACCCGCTAGAAACCGACCTGGCAATCCTCTCTCCTCAAAAGAAACAGGGCAGGTCCGAAGACCCGCCCCTCATTCATCTAGTTCATTTTTCGCCCGCAGTGAGTCAACCGTCACACGAGGCACAGACCCAAGCCGCCCGTGAGTCATCGCCACTCGGAATCTCCGTCTCGTTCTCCCACGCACGATCGAAGATTTCCTTCAGCTCCGGGTCGTCGGGCTTCCCGCCGTCTTCGAGCGTGTGATAGGCCGCAACCCGAACATCGTCGTCCGGATCTTCCATCATCCGATACAGAGCGTCCCACGCTTCATCAACCCTTCGACGCACGTGACAGGGACACAGGTTCTTCGCTGCCTCGAGCCGCTCGCTCGGGTCGTCGCTATTCGAAAGCTCGATGTAGTGCCAGATCTCGTTCGTACGGGTGCGTTTCTGATAGGGATTGAGGTTCTTGATGGGTGGCAATCTGTCCCTCCGCGATGCAGCTAACCGTCGCATCCTTAACACACGAGAGCCGCTCTCGTACCCGGTCCTCCCGGGATCTGCGTGTCATAGTCTTCTCGTACGGCCCGATCCTCGCCACAGAAATCGCACTTCCCTTTGATCGCATAGTCGGACACGACCGCCACTTTCAGCGCGACGTCTTCACGTGCGCTCGCCCTGGCTCTCCGTTCCTCGAGACATCCTTCGCTGCAGCTTCGGCCTACGAAGGAGGTGGGAACAATTCGATCTCGAAGATGAGCGTGGCATTCGGGGGGATTCTTCCACCGGCCGTGCCCGTAGACCCGTAACCCAGTGCCGGGGGGATGACAAGCTGCCGGAGACCTCCGAATCGCATCGTCGAAACACCCTCGTCCCATCCCGGAATCACGCGTCCCGCCCCGATGGGAAATATGAACCGTTCTCCGGAATCTCTAGAGCTGTCGAACTTCGTTCCATCCTCCAACCAACCCTCGAAGTGGACGGCCACGTTGAAACCCAAGCCAGGCATCTCGCCCGTCCCTTCCCGGATGTCGAAGAATTTGAGACCAGACTCCGTTACGGTATAAGCGGACTCCGCGACCACTTGCGGCTTGGTGTCCGACAGGTCGAATCCGGTACCCGAATCGCCCCCACACGCAGAAACCGCCAGCAAGGCACCAAACAGAACAACGTATCTCATGTATCCTCCATTCTGGTCATTACCCCGGCAGGCTGTATGGATGTGTCTCGAATTAGGGTAGAATCTCGACCAGCTCAATCTCGAAAATCAAAGTCGAACGGGGAGGAATCGCCCGACCTCTCCCCGCGTCTCCGTAGGCCAGATGCGGCGGGATCAGAAGCTGCCGTCTGCCACCCACGTTCATCGACCCGATTCCCTCGTCCCATCCCCGGATCACTCGGCCTACCCCGATCTCGGTGATGAAGCCCCTATGTGGGGACGTGTCGAATCGTTTTCCGTTCCTCAACCAGCCGCTGTAGTGAACACGAACTCGCTCGCCTGGTCTCGGCCCCGGACCCTCGCCCACCCGGAAATCGTGATACATCAGGCCCGAGGGTGACATCTCTAAATCTTCGTCCTGGACGTTCGCCGGCACTTCCTTCGGCCACGCCCGGACCGTTCGCAACGGCTCGTGCTTCGTCGAGACCTGCGCCGGAGCGACTTCAGCGGGGGCCTCGGTCTGTTCCGAGAGCCGATCGCCCGAACAGGCGAACCCCACGGCTCCCGCGATCCACCATTTCACGCACCAGGACATCGGTCGTTCCAGGACGTCGTCCCCGTAGTGTCCGGCTACTCTATCGGTGCTCAGCCAACGTGAACGGCGCCGGGTCCGTAAAGACAGCCGCTGGCAGATGGTCGAGCACGGCGACGTCCGTGTGCTTTCGTCTGCCGTGGTCGTCGGTCAGCATGATCTCGCCGAACGGGCGCCAGTTCCGAGCGACCGTGATTCGTCCACGCTTCGATCTTTCCAATAGTTCCAATGGGTGACGAGCCGGGAGGATTTGTCCACGAACACGTGGTACTTGTTCTGTGGGGTACGGCCCACCTCTTTGAACGTCAACTCGATCACGTCGCACATCGCCCCGGCCTCGTCCGCCTGCTCGCCCAGGTCGCGAAGCGTCACGCCGGAGTCCTTGAGCTTGTAGGGCATAACCAGCCAGTAGGCATCGTTGATCCAAGCCCCCTCGGCCCGACGCAGCGCGGCTTCGAGACCTTCACCTTCGAGTTCCTTCCCGTCCCCCGAGCGCGACCATCACTTCGTCGGCGATCTCGATCGCCCGCGCATCAGAGCCTGCTGCATCGAAGCCCGGGGCCGCCGGGTTCGCCTCTGCCCGCACAGATGATGGCAACCACGAATCCGATCCTTGCAAAGTTTCTCAATGTTCGATTTTCGATGACCGGGCCAGCGCTCCCATCGGATCCCAGGGTGGAAGGACGATCGGATCCTCTTCGAGTGCCCCCAGAAGCGATTCGGGAACGTATTGTTTCTGCGCCGCAATCTCGAACATGTACTGGTCGAACCAGCTGTCGTTCATCAGGTAGAATCCCTTGCGACCGTTCTTGTCTCCCCAGCTGTTCTCAACTCGCCACCGTCTCGGGATGTCCTGACCGTCCTCGCGAACGATGTCCACGCCCGTGAACAACATGGCGTGGGTCATCTGCGTCTGGTGGTACTGAAGCCTCTCGGCTTTATCCAGGGCGAAAGCGCAGTTGTAGATGCTCTCGTAGTCGTACAGCTTCGCGTCCCATATGCCAAGCTTGCGGTCCATCATCTTGCCGACATCGCAACCCATCCACACCGGATCTCCCTCAACGATCGTTCGGGCAGCAATGCGCTTCATCGTGTCGATGTCGACGTTCAGATACTTCACCATCTTCCCGCCCTCGACATTCCCCATGCATTCAACGGTATATGTCTTTCCGATCGGACTCGACGCCCGAGGGTCGTGAATAAGACAGACATAGTCGTCGTAGTCGATCGTCACGTACTTCTCGGCGAATTCCTTCGGCGACATCACTCCGTCACGATGAAACTTTCCATCCTTGTCGTTCCATTGCCAGTCGAAACTCGTGGGCGGCGTACCCAGGTGGATCGACAGAACCCGATAGATGACCTCGAGGATTTTGTTCTTCTCGGAGTCGAGCGCTTGGCTGCTGGCGCCATCGGCTACCGCTTCGCGCAGGGCCAGCGCCCCCTCTCTCAGTTTGAGAAGGAGCATGGCGTTCATCTTCCTGGAATTCGACGAACTCTCCGTTTCCGGCATCACGGCCTGAGGGACCAACCCGTGCTTGTTGACCAGGTTGACGAACATGTTCCATTGCCCACCGTCATCCAGTGGACTCGCCAGGAGAAACGCCACCGTCCGATCGTCAGCCGGGCGATCGGCGGTTTCGATGATCCGCTGAAGGAAATAGTTCGCCCGTTCCAGCTTGTCCCAGAAGAAACAGTAGTTCTGGCTGAATTCGAACGACTTCAGATTCATCTTCTTCATCGCGCCGACTCGAAACAGATTCAGTCCCGCGAACATCCAGCAGCGGCCGGTGGCCTTCTGGTTCGTCACCTCCCAGTCGTCCAGCACGTGACTGAACGTGAAATCCGTACCCGTCACGATACCCCGGCTCAGGGAGATTTCATCGACGGAGTGCTTACACACCGCGTTTTGTGCCATACGGGCGCCCGGACTGCCTTCGAACCGGGCCCGCATTTCGCCCACGCGCAGCAAACTCAGCGCGCCCGATTCGGTCGTCTGAATCGAGGTCACTACCTCGTGCTGAACGTCGGGAGGGAGGGAAGCCATGATCTTGCTCCTTCGATCGTTTATTGAAAGGCCGATAGACAGGTAAAGATAATGGATCGACCCTGACCGGTCACCCCAAAGAATCACATCCTCACGGTCTGGAGCGACATGTCATTTGCGGCGCGCTCGGATCAGGCCCTAACATAAGGGCCACTCTCTGGGGACGCGACCGTGCAGGCTATTCTGAAAATCCTACTACTAGCTGCAGTACTGCAGACACCTTCGCTCGGTGTCGAGTCCTACACTCCCGATCATCCGAATCCTCTTACCGAAGTCTGGCGTTGGCGCACCTTCGACGGAATTCGGAAACGAACGCGGACTCGATGGATCGCCCGTCGTGGATATCGTCATCCTTCCCGACGGTACGGTCGTGTGTGCGACCACATCGAGTATCTTCACCTTTATCGATCCGGAATGGCAGCGCATTTTTCCCACTTCGGGAGATCTCGATTGGCTCATCAGCGATCTGGCGCTCGGGACAGATGGACGACTGTGGGCTGCATCCGTATGGGGGATGATCTCGGGATTCGACTCGTCGTGGACTCTTTACGGATTGGACAGCGTCGCAAGCGAACTGGGCGCGTCGCTCCCCGACCTCCGCGTCGTCCCGGTGCCAGACCGGCTGAGTTCAACGGAGACCCTCCATTACGGAAGTCTGGGGTTGGAACGAAGTGGAGCCACCGTCGTCGGCGTCATCCCGGGTAGTCCGGCGGACTCGGCCGGGACCTGAGGCGATCCAACATCGAACTCGCAACTTCGAACCGGGAACTCGAAGAGACACGCGATCAACTCGTCATAACCGAGAAGATGGCGTCCCTGGGCAATCTTGTTGCCGGCGTGGCACACAAAATCAACAATCCCATCGGTGCCTTCAACAGTGCGGCCGATACCGCTGAAGCGGTGCATCGAACGAGTGACCCAGATTGTCGTCCAGAGCGAGACGGGCAACGAGATCCAGGAAAACGTACAGTACCAGCGTGCTGTTCAGCTGATGAACGACACCACGGACAATGCCGTCGTGGCGGGTAGCCGGGTCACCCGAATCGTCGAGAGCCTCAAGCACTTCGCGCATCTGGACGAAGCCGACTACCAGCAGACGGATCTGCACGCGGCCCTCGACAGCGCCGTGACACTCCGGGAGCACGATCTCGGGGAGCGGATCGCCGTCGTCGGCCCTACGGTGACCTCCCACTCGTCACCTGCTATGCAGCCGAACTCAACCAGGTATTCATGAATCTCTTCAGCAACGCGGTCGATTCGATCGAGCGTGAGGGAGAAATCACGATCCGGACGGAGAGAGACGGCGAAGAGGTCATTGTTTCCGTCACCGACACGGGTGAAGGCATCCCGCCAGAAAACCTCGATCGGATTTTCGATCCTGGTTTCACTACAAGAGGGGTTGGTGTCGGGCTGGGACTCTCGACAGTCTATCGCATCGTTCAGAAACACGGAGGACGGATCGATGTCAAGAGCCGCGTCAATGAGGGATCGACGTTCACCATCCAGATCCCCATCGTCGCGCAGGGGGCGGACGAATGAAAGCTGTCATTATCGGAGCCGGCAGGGGTGAACGCCTCATGCCGCATACCGCTGACGCACCAAAATGCTTCGCTCGGGTCAAAGACCGACGGATACTCGATTGGGGCCTCGAGGCCCTTGCTGGCGGCGGCTTGACCGACATCACCTTCATCGGAGGATACCGCATCGACTCGGTCCAGGCCGATTACCCTCACTTCACCTTCTGCCACAATGCTGACTGGCCCGACAACAACATCCTCGAGTCGCTCATGCACGCCGAGTCCCACATGGCCGATGGGTTCGTGTGTGCCTACTCCGACATCCTCTATACACCTGACATCATCTCAAAGCTGTTGGAGAGCGATCAAGACATTACGCTCGTGTGCGACACCGACTGGCGAGAGCGTTACAAGAAGCGGACCGAACATCCGGAGAATGACGGGGAGAAAATGCGTGTCGAAGAAGGCGTCGTCACAGAGATCAACAGAACCATGCCGAGCGAGGCAGCTGCAGGCGAGTATATCGGTGTCGCCAGATTCAGCGCGGAAGGAGCCAGCACCTTGATAAAAGCTTACCATCGAGCTCGGAGAGATGCGGGCGACGGTCCCTTCCAGGCCGCGCGCACCTTTCGGAAGGCCTATCTCATCGACTTGTTCCAGCAGATGATCGAAGACGGTCAACCCCTCACGGCTTCTCTCACACACGGGGGATACACGGAGATCGACACCAACCAGGACTTCCAGATCGCACGAGAGGAGTGGGAGGGATGAATACGCCTCTCTTTCCAGCCAGCGTCGTCGGCAGCATGCCCCGGTCCCAATTCGTTCGTGACCTGCTCGATCCCGCCACCGCCCCGGAGGATCCAGCCGTCCTCAACCGGCGCATGGATGCTGCCGTCGACTACATCGTCTCTCTCCAGGAAGCGGCCGGACTGGACGTCGTCTCAGATGGCGAGTACCGCAGACGCTCCTACATCGGCATCATCGCCGACGTGGCGAGCGGGTTCCATCTCGAACGAAAAGACGGTGTATGGTGGCACACGGTCGTCGACCGCCTGGACCACACCCTGCCCGGTCTCGCCGCGCGGGAAGCCGAGTATCTCAAGTCTCGTACCGACCGAGCGATCAAGGTCTGTCTCCCTTCCCCCTATCTCCTCGCCCAGCGAATGTGGGATCCGGAGCGATCGGCGACCGCCTACCCTACACGGGTCGATTTCATGGATGCCCTGGTCCCCATCCTTCGCGAGGAGGTACAGCTCCTCCGCAAAGCCGGCGCGGATATCGTCCAGTTCGACGATCCCCATCTGTGTCTGTTTGTCGATGACCAGGTTCGGAAGGAATACGACGATCCGGATGCCGAAATCGAACTGTGTGTCGATCATCTCAACCGGATTCTCGACGGGATCGACGGCATCACCCGCTGTATTCATCTCTGTCGGAGGAACAAAGGCCGATCCGGCTGGGTCGGCGAGGGGGGATACGGACCCATCCTGCCTGCACTTCAATCCCTGAACGTCGATCAGTACGTCATGGAATTCACGATCCCCGTGGCTGGAGATCTGGATGTGCTGAGGGAACTTCCGGAAGGGTCACAGGTGGGACTGGGATGCGTCGATTGCCGGGGCGAAGTCATCGATCCCGTGGACGAAATCGTCGATCGTGTCGAGCGCGCGCTCGAGCATCTGTCTCCCAACCAGATCTACCTCAATCCCGATTGTGGATTCGCGCCGGGTAACGCGGCCGATATCCCGATCGACGAGGCCTATTCGAAGCTCTGCAATGAGGCCAAAGCGGCTGCCGTCCTCCGTGAGCGTCACGGCTGACATCCGCGCCAAGTCTTACGCCTTCTCGAGCCATTCAGCCGTGACTACAGAAGTACAGATTGCTACCCCTGCCAGAACTCGAAAAACATCTGCCTTCGTGCTGTTCTCGACCTGGGATTCCGAACGCGACGCCAGCGAGTTCGAGACCGCTTACAACACGGTTGTACAACGGAAACATCCCCTGACCCAGAGCGATGTCAGGGTGGAAAGGCAGGGCCTCGACGTGCTGGTCGTCGAGTCCTCGTTCGATCTCGATGGCCGGTTCAACTACCTCGGCAAGGTCCGAAACCCACCCGCGATCCCACAACCCGATCCCGACCTGGCGGCCGCGTTGTTCGACTTCGACGGGAACCTCGAGATCGGATTCGGCGACTTCCTCCTGTTCGCGGCGGCGTTCGGCCAACGCGAGAGCGATTTGGGTTTCGATGCCACCTTCGATACCAAAGCGGATGGAATGGTCGGCTTCACTGATTTCATCAACTTCGCTTCCGTGTTCGGACAGGCCGTCGAAGCCGCGGGCAAGCCGGTTGGCCCACACCTTCTGACACCCGTCTGGTAGCGGCAGAACCGTCTTTACCGCCCCACAGCCTCGTAAATCACAGGTGTCACAGGTGTGTCGATAATCTCGCCCACTTTCACGCCTGGACACCAGATCGCCGCCTGCTGGTGCGGATTGTCTTCTTCCTTCATCCGCATATCGACGTCCATATAGATCATCGTCATCGCCTCTCGATCGCGTTCCGTTCGGTTCCCCGCTGCCCTGTGAAACGTCCATCCGTAGTGAAAGCTCACGTCCCCACGTGAGAACGTTTGCTCGATCGTCGTTTTCCCCGCGGACCGCAATACGTCTTCGATTCGGACTTCGCTCTCGTCGCTGATGTTCAGATCCCGGCCTTCGGTCACCCAATGGCTGCCCTCCGAAAAAGCGATCGGCCCCATTTCGGCCAATGTGTCCTGAAGCGGTATCCAGACCGTACAGCAACGGTCGGTCGCGAAAGGCCAGTAGTACTGGTCCGCGTGCCACGGCGTAAATCCTCCCCCCGCTTCCTTGAAGAGCGCTTGATCGTGATACAACCGGACGCCGCGCGTACCCATCAGCGCCGCCGCGATTCGTGCCAGTCGTTTGCCGAAGACGAATCGTTTCGCCTCCTCACTTTCCTTCCACAGGTTAATCACCTGAATGAACGCCTGTTGCCGGGTGGACCGCTCTTCCATCGGCAGCGTTTGCGTGTTCCGTTCATGTACGATCCGCGAAAACTCCGGACCGAAACGATCCAGGACCTCCACGGGAAGCACACCTTCGAGCTTGATGAAGCCCCGCTCACGGAACACGGCGATCTGGTCTTTCCTCAAAGAATACGGCGAGTCTATGTCGTCCATTGGCACCCTCGCTGGAGACTGTCCATACACCGGTTTCCCGGTGGCGATGATTCAACCTCGATCGACGTCACGGATGGTCATATTCGATTGGGTTCACTATCATGTGTCGTCGGGCTGTCGTGACCAACGTCCGTTTCGACCCGCAGAACAGGAGACCCAATGATCCTTTCCATCCTCGTTTCCCTGTGCGTTACCGCATCCGCATCCGACTGGCCGCAATGGCGCGGCGCTGACATGAACGGCATCAGCCCCGCAGAGGATGTGCCCTCGGAATGGAGTGCCCGGAAGAACATCGTGTGGAAGGCCGAAATGCCGACCTGGAGCGGCGGCACCCCGGTCATCCACGGCGACTGGATCTTCCTCACCTCTCCGAGCAAGCCCGATCCCGAGCCCAAACGCGTAGAAGAACCCGACCCGGAACCTCAGCAAGGCCGCCGTCGACGACGGCGTGGTCCGAGTCGCAATCCCGGCGGGCACGAATTGTTCCTCCTCGCCTACTCACGGACGGACGGCGCAGAAAAATGGCGAGCCGTTGTCGACACAGGCAATGAACTA
>Ga0310344_10002740_pt1 | contig 13202 bp, 7 predicted proteins | sample HC15DNA20200_MG_FD_203801 | JGI IMG/M metagenome (GOLD analysis project Ga0310344, IMG submission 203801) | Marine microbial communities from station ALOHA, North Pacific Subtropical Gyre - HC15-DNA-20-200_MG | ecosystem: Environmental > Aquatic > Marine > Oceanic | place: Pacific Ocean: North... | reverse complement strand
TTGCACGCCAATCTGCCCGAGGGACGCACGTGAAACCCCTGAAAGTCTTCTTGCAAATCCGAAAGTCCGAGTTGCCGCTGGCGCTGCTGATGTCGGCGTATTTTCTCGTGATCATGACGATCTTCTGGGTACTCAAGCCCCTCAAGAAGACGCTCTTCATCAAGAGGTACGACGAGACGGGCTTCTCTCTGCTCTCCTGGGAGATGTCCGCGGCGCAGGCCGAGTTGCTGGCCAAGGGATTGAACATTCTGGTGGCTCTCCTGGCCGTGGCCGCCTTCACACGCCTGTCTCGGCGTTTTCATCGCCACAGTCTCACGTACATCTTTACCGTGTTCTTTCTGGCGAGCTTCGCATTCTACGCCTTCATTCTCGAAAACCCCTCCGCGGTAACGGTCTGGAGCTTCTACCTCTTTGGAGATCTCTTCAGCGTACTCATGGTCGCGACGTTCTTTGCTTTTTTGAATGACAGCGTCTCTCCTTCGGCTGCGAAGCGCATGTACGGACTCGTTGTACTCGGTGGAGTTCTGGGAGGTGCGCTCGGCTCGCTCGTGCTGCTGTCTCGAATAGATTCCATGCAGATCCAATCCTGGCTCTGGGTCTGCCTCGGCCTGGGGGTCGTTATCGTCTGGATTGCACGCATGGCCGGTCGCGTCGTGGATTCTCATCCGGAATTCGCACTGGATGATAACTCTCCCGAGACTCTTGCCTCGTTCAGCGAGACACGGTCGAGAAATCCATTGGCCGAAAGCGCTCGCGTCGTCTTCAGCTCGAGCTACTTCGTATGTATCGCGGCTATCGTATTTCTCTACGAGATCGTATCCACCTGCATGGATTTTCAGTTCACGAGCACCATTGCGCACTATCTGGATGGAGACGCGATCGGCGACCAGTTCAAGCTGGTCTATGCGATCACGAACACTGTCGCAGTGTGCGTCCAGCTCTTTCTCACGAGCATCGTGATGACGCGAGCCAGCGTAAAAATCGCGCTACTCGTGACTCCGATTGTGGCGCTTTCAGGCTCAGCGGCCTTTATGGTTTTTCCCGCACTGTGGGTGGGCAGCCTGCTGAATACTTTTGATAACGGCTTCAACTATTCGATCAATCAGAGTGCCAGAGAGTCCCTTTACGTGCCTCTTCGCAAGGTAGACAAGTACAAGGGAAAAGCCTTCATCGACATGTTCATCCAACGCTTCGCCAAGGGCGTGGCCATCCTGGTGACTCTCTTCATCACTCACCAGTTCCAGGATTTTTCTTTTCTACGTTGGCTCTCGATCTTCTCGATCGCGGTAATTACGGTGTGGATCGTCGCTGCGAGCTTTGCAGGACGACGTTTTGGCGAGCTCGCAAGGGCGAAAGAGAGCCAACATGCCGGTCAAGCCCGAGAAGCCGATCTTCCAGCGGGCTCTTAACGTTCGATGCGAACAACCGCCCCGCCCGACTCCGACGGAGCGATCCACACCCGCATCTCGGCTCCCCGGCTCTTGTCCCGACGATCGGTTCGAATCGCCACGCAGGTAAGTGTCGTGATCTCGGGCAGCGGCACGCTCCACTCGCTCGTCGATGCTTCCTCGCCGTCATTCACTCTATAGACGTAACGACTCAGATCCGGCTCGACGTAGCCCCGATCGACGGCGAGGTCGATGAAGCTCAGCTCCCTTCCCCCGGGGCTTCTTTCGACGCTAAACACGTCCAGCGGGTTGATCCTTCGATGATCGAAGTAGCAGTCCGCAATAATGTCTCTCCTGTAAAGGAGGTGGCTCACAACGTATTCCTCCACCCGCGAGTCGGGGTAGTAACCCGTCGCGACGAGGCTCCCGATGTCCTCATCGTCGAAGGCGGTGATGATCTTTGCCGCCCAAAAGCCGTCTCGGTCAGTGATCTTCTCAAAAGCGGCATTCGGATAAATGGAACGCCAGGTTGTCGGGTCAAAGGCATCGCTTTCGAAGTAGCCCACAGAGGCCAGGGTCGGCCCGGACTCGAGCTCCCAGGGCTTTATCCAGAGGCCGACCGAGAGCCAGGACCTCAGGATCATCTCCGGATCGACAGTGTACTCATGCCCGGAACGTAGCTCCTTGGGCTGATTATTGAGAGAGCCGAAGGAGCCCGAGAAATCGATGATGTAATGCTTCAGAAAGCGGCGGCCATCGCGCTCGACATAGGTGTCGAGCGTATTCCCCCGTCGCTGATCCGTGTTATTGAACCACGCCATGAACACTCCGAGGCCCCGCAACTCGCGACGGTCTTCGTGAAGAACCGTGTCGTTGGGATCGTCGTGCCGAAGACCGTAAAACTCGAATGGTCCCTTGACGCTTCCCTCTATGCCGACACTCACGTTTGCCAAAATGTGACCGCTGGCATCTTTCGGCGCGTTGTCGAGAATCTTGTCGAGGTCCTCCCGGGTCATGGGGCGTTTGACGTTAAACGTACCAGAGATCTGCGCGTCGGGGCTCAGCCTCAGCGAGTCTGGTGTGATCGCTACTCGGTAATACTCCGGCACGTTATACCCCGCGGCATGGAGAAACTTGGAGACAATCACGTCGCCATTCGTTCCCATGCCGGGATAGTCCGGAGGGTCGAACTTGACGAACAGGAGCCGACCCGGTTCGTCCTTCGCAAGGAAGCCAGGATTCAAGCCGAATCGTTTGCCCTTGATGACGGTCCAGAGCCCATCGGGTGGCTCGTTTCCCGGACCGCGCAAAAGTTTCGGGAGACTCATCCTCCTGACACCATGACGATTGGTAAACCACGTCGAGTCCGGCACCTCGTCCAGAGCGTTGACGTTCTCGGCCTCCTCGGGGCCTAACAACCACATGGAACGCAACCACCACGCCGGGTCGAGAACTTTCTTCCACGGATAGACGGACATCATGTAGGCACCGTCCGGCCAGATGTAATCACCTTCCTCGTAGACCGATGGCTCCGGAATGTCGAAGTCATCGTTGTCACGGGTTACCAGCGGCAACTCTTCTCGAATGCAACTCGAGACCAGGAGTGGGACCAGCAGCAACAGTCTGTGGAACAGCGCCGAAGAGACCTTCATTGCAAGACCCGGTCGAAAGAAAAAACCAGCTCGGCACCCTCGGAGCCGAAACCCAGCTGTAACAGGAACTCGACGTCCTTTTCCGTGCGGACGCGAACTCCAACCCCACCGGCGTATCGAAAGTCACTGACGTTGATGTCGGAGTACTGAGCGAAAGTCTGTCCACCGTCACCGAAGAGGAACGCATCCCACGTTCTCCAGATCGGGTATCGGTACTCGAGGTTCGAAACGATCGACCCTCTGTCCTGAAAGCGGTTTCGGGTGTAAGCACGGAGGCCGTGGTTCAGATCGAGAACGGGAAGGTGATAGAAAGGAGGGTCGTAACCCGCCCAGTCCTCAACGCGCCGTAGTCTCTGACGAAAGACAAGCGCACGATGGGGACCAGGGAGGGGGACGAAAAACTGGACGTCCAGGCCGTAGTCACTGTATCCGTAACGATTGTCGAGCGGGGTCTCTACCGGGGATGCGGCCACTTCGGTCTCGGCCCGAAGCAACCAGCCGCGCGTGGGTCTCCGCAGGTCGTCACGACGATCCCAGATCAGGGTCAGACCAGGAGCCAAGAGAGTGATCTCCTCGTCGAAGCCCTCGAAAGAGGCGAAATTCGGCTGCAGTCGTTGAGTGGACTTCGAGAGCTCTCCGCGCAGGTGAGCGGCCAACTGAAGTCCGCCGAAAAATTTGCGGCCAACCGTCACACCTGTTGAAAACTCGCGTAGTTGATATTCGCTCTCGTCGTCTTCGTCAGTTTCCATTCCAGACATCGGGAGACCAGAGTCACCCCGGGCCGTGAACAACTCGACCTCTCGGTCCTGGAGAAAACCCACGTCAAACCGCGAGTAAAAGGGCCGATTCTCGACGGCTGGAATACTGTAGGTGCCGTTGATGTCGAACTCACGTGTACCCGCGATGAGGAACGAAGTGTCCAGGCGATGGTCGGAGTCAAAGAGCTCGCCGAAGAAAACAGTGGCGCCACCCGCATCTCCGAGAGGGCCGCCAAAGGATGGTTTTGGAAACCAACCTGCGGTGCGTTCCTCATTGAAGAAAAAAGACTCTTCGAGACGCTCGGCAAGCTGATTCTCTTCACTGAACTGCAATCCCCTCTTGACGGGATACCAAAAGAGATCCAGGGCATCGGCGGGAAGTCCAAGGAAACGCCAAAAGGTGCTCTCGGAGCGAAAAAACCTTTGACCGCGTACTTCTTCTCCGTCGGAGTCCTCCTCTTCCACGTCAGGTTGATAAGACGCAGCGTCGTCCCTGTCCCGGGCCCAACAGATACTGTGAAGAATCAGAAGGACGGGTATCAACAAGGAAGCAAGTAACCGCATGCATCGGCGGCGTTTCCGTGACACTAAATACATCAATACTGCTTGGAATAGGTGTGGACATCTTCGCCAGGGGACCCTTTGGCCAGACGCCTCTTCCGAAGAAATCGTCAGTTATTCATGATAAGAAGTCTTGACCTTCACCTCAAGACTTTCGGGGTGGAAAGCCTCTCTGGAGCCCATTTAAGTCAGAGGCCGAGTCCAACCGGAGTGCCGGAAAAGGCTTTTACCTGGAAGGAATCTTCCACCAGAGATCGGCCAGCTCGCGAAGCCGCTTCGTAACCTCGGGCCGCATGGAGCCGAGATCGTGCGTCTCATGTGAGTCGTTCCCCAGGTGATAGAGCTCCGATTTCCGATCCGGGACGTTCAACCGGTGCGGGACGATGAGCTTCCACTGGCCCGCGATGACCCAACGGTAGAGAAGGTTGGCAGACGGACTGTGAATGTCGACGGCATCGTGCGTATAGATGGCTCCGAAGATGGACTTTCGTTTCGACAACGCCTTGTTGTCGAGCAAATTCACGCCTCGCATATCCTTCGTGGGATCGAGACCGCAAGCCCGCAGAATGGTGGGAGCCAGGTCGACGCTGTGTACGAGAGTGCGATCGTCACGGTCCGGCGAAATGCGCCCCGGCCAGCGCAAAAGGATCGGAGTGCGAATTCCCATGTCGTAGGGCGAGCGCTTGGACTTCGGCGCATACGGCATACTCCAACCGGAAGGCAACGGTGTCTCGGAGGTGGCCTGGATCCAACCGTTGTCGGTGACGTAGACCACAAGCGTGGTCTTCGACAATCCACGGGCGTCGAGATGGTCGAGGAGTTGCCCGCAGGTCTCGTCGAACCACTCGCACATGGCGTAGTACTTCGCGAGTGCGACCGGACGATTGGCCGAGCGGTACTTCGCGAGCAATCTTTCGGGCGGATTGTGTGGGGTGTGCGGCAAGAAAGGTGCGTACCAGAGAAAAAACGGCTTCTTGCCTGCCTTCGCGATGAAATCGTAGATCGGCTGCATTGTCTTGCGCCCGATCTCGAGCCCGTCATCCCCATGCCGTCCACCACGTTTCGGATCGCCATGAGTCATACCGTCAGTGAAGTCCCCACAACGACAGTGCCCCTCCCACCATTTGCCCGACTGATGACTCACATAACCTTTGGTAGCCAGGAGTCCCGCGAGGGTGGGCACCTGCTCGAAAACCGATATCATTTTACGTCGGCTCTCGAGGACCCGAGCTTTCGCTCCCCCGGGAGGATCGTTGCTGGTGATCTTGTGCTGGTGCGGGAAAAGGCCAGTTGCCAGAGTCGCGAGGCTGGGCCGACAAAGGCTCGCAGGGACGTAGCCCCGCGTGAATACCTGGCTCCGAGAAGCGAGACGGTCGAGATTCGGTGTGCGAATGTCCGAGTGCCCCATGAAACCGTAGTCGGTCCAGCCCTGATCGTCGGAGATAATCAGCACCACATTCGGAGTCGCGCCGAGGGCAGGTCCCCGAAAGGGGCCGACGCCCCAGAGAAGAAGGACCATGCAGATCACACGATGAGGGATTCTTTGAAAGACATTCATGAAGGCAAAAAACTTCCCTCGTTTTTCGCGAGCCGCTCCCCTGTAAATCACCTCACACACACCACTGCCGCACCATCTCCGTGTAGAGCTCTGTTCCCTTCTCGAGCTGCTCCAGGGTAATCCATTCGTCGAAGGTGTGCGCCTGTGCAATGTTTCCGGGACCGATCACCGCCATGTTGCGAATCTCTCCAAAGCAGCTGCCGTCAGTACCGTACGAGACGGTGTGCGCGGCGTCTTTCCCCGAGATCTCGAGCAGCTCGCGAATGAACGGCGACTCCGGTGTCGTGTAGACAGGCGCGCTTCGCACGCTGACGGTGAAGTCGAGTCCGTTCGCTTCTGCCGCCCGGCGTGCTCGTTCGATCAGACGCTCCGGATCGTGTCCCGGCATCGGCCGAAAGTAGACAGTGCAGACGCTTTGTGGCGCTGTGATGTTTATGGCGGCGGTGTGGTCGTTGATGCCAATATTCCAGCTCATCGTGGGAGGATCGAACTCGTCGTTCCTCCAGGCCGGATCCGCCTCGGTTTCGTCGTGGATGGCTTTCATTTCGGCGAGATAAGGAATCATCGCCAGGTTGGCGTTGAGCCCTTCGCGCGTACTCGAGTGTGCGGCGCGCCCCTTCGAAGTCGCAACGAGACCGATGCAGCCTTTGTGCGCGTAGACCACATCGAGGCGCGTGGGCTCTCCAATGATGCCTCGACTGTTGCCATCGACCATCTCTCGATAGAGCCGCGAGTGTTTCACCACCTCCTTGGCCCCGCCATAGCCGGTCTCTTCGTCGGCGGTGCAGGTAATGTAGATGGGCTGGTTCAACTCCGCAGCCGAAAACCGCTCCGCCGCCGCCATCATACAGGCGATGGAGCCCTTCATATCGCAGCTGCCACGGCCGTAGAGCTTGTCTCCGACCACGGTGGGAGTGAAGGGGCCGTGCTCTTCGGAGAACCACGTCGTCGCCGGCACGACGTCCGTGTGCGCGAAGTACGCCAGCCCTCCACTGCCAACGCCCTTCTTGCCCACGACGTTGACCTTGCGCACCCCCGGGGGATGCTCGTACTCGATGCGTTCGGTGATGAAGTCGAGCTTCTTGAGTGTGTTCTCCACATAGTCGCTCACGTCTGCGTTGGACCGCGAGCTCGTCGAATCGAAGGAGACCATATCTTTGTCGTAGTCGAGGGCGTTCATGATGTGGATTCGTTCCGAAAGATGTCCTGGGATGAAGTCTTTCACGTCCGGTCCAGGACGTCAGTGTACAGGACGGAGCCCTCGCGGCAAAGGTGCAAGCTCCGTGGACATGTCAGACGTCCGTCGGCGAAATCGCCGTGCGTCCCGGTGGTACCCGGAGCAACTTGGCGTCGGATGCCCACTCGGTGTGGCGTTGCGCCTTTGGCCCGGGCCCCTGCTTCCACGCCTTCGCTATCCTCTCCGGAAGGCCAGGACTCTGGTGCCTCACAACGCTGCGATTGACGACCCCACAAGACAGAGTCAACGTCGACTCTGCCACTGCCGGGAGAACGCGAACGATGAGCCCTGACCTCTCGGTCTCGTGGCAGATGAACCGCGACCTCTCCGGCAGAACCTGCATTCGGCCGGGCACGTCAACCGAGGGGGCCGGGTGCCGGACCAGCGCCAGAGGTACAATCAACCACAGAAAGACCCCCACGGTTTGCAGGCACCTGCATCGTCGGTTTCGTCGACAGCGCATGGTCACTCCTTGAGCGCTCCGCTCAGCCCGATGGCCCTTATGTAATACCTCTGCACCAGGATGAACAGCAAGATCGAGGGCAAGGCCATCAGCACCGCGCCGGCCATCATGCTGCCGTAGAAGTGAAAGAAGCGACCCTGAAGCGTTGCCATGCCCACCGGCATGGTTCGCATGTCGGGAGAATAGAGCGTGATGAAGGGCCAGAAGTAATCGTTCCAGTTGGCCATGAAGTTCAACACAAGCAGGGTCAACAGGATTGGCTTCGTGAATGGCACAACGATATGGATGAGGATCTTCAGACTGGAGGCCCCGTCCATCCTGGCGGCGTCCTCGACATCCCTGGGTAGTTTCTTGAGGTACTGAGCGATCAGGAGTATCGCGAAGGTGTTGCCCAGGTGGGGAAAGATGATGGCCTTCAGCGTATCCGTCCAACCCAGAGCATCGACGACGATAAAGGAGGGAATCAGGAGGACAATGGCCGGGACCGCCATGCCGACCAGGAGAAGAATCAGGTAGAGCCTCTTGCCCGGGAACTCCATACGGGCGAGAGCGTATCCGGCGAGAAGCGCGATGGCTACCGAGAGCACCGAGTAGCTCGTGGCCGCGACAAGGCTGTTCCGGAACCACAAAAAAAATAACGGCCCCTGTTCGTCTCTTTTGTTCTTTGCGCGATCTTACCGGTCGTTGACCTATGCGTCACCACCACGTAGACTCTTATTGGGGTTACTGTCTGTTATAACTCTCTGATCGGCTCTTTGTATCGGGAGTGTCTCACATGGGTTTTCGATTGCGCGGAGGAAGGATCGCGGTCTTTTTCGCGGTGCTTCTGCACTTCTCGGCGTCTCCTCTGGTGGCTCAGGAGCTCAACGGTGAGTTTGCCCGCGGTGACTGTAATGCCAACGGTCTCGTGGATATTACCGACGTCATCGCCAACCTCTCCTGTCTCTTTCTCGGAAACGAGTGCACGTCTTGTCTCGAGATCTGTGACCTCGACGAAGATGGTGTGGTGGACATCAGCGACAGTATCTCGCTCCTGTTTTGTCTCTTTCTCGGCCAAAAATGCCCCGCATCACCCACGGTCGACTGTGGAGTCAGCCACGAGATCTCGCTGCTGGTGCTCTATCCGCAGCCGGCAGCCACACATCTCCAGAGGATGATCGACACGAACCGTGCCTTCGGCGAGACCACCATGGATGGTTTTCTCGACAGAACATTCGAGCACGTGGACATCATCTACGCCAACAGTGGTCTACCTGTGACGTTCGACGTCCTTCATTCCGAATCCATCGACTGGTCCGATATCAATGAGGACGAGTGGAAGAGAACTCTCAGCCTGGCGTTGATGAACTCCGAACTCGGTAACAGCACGTATGTCCCCTATCTACAGCGAGTGGAGGACCTACGTAATGCCCACTCCGCGGACGTGGTGATCTACTGGCGCGCTCGAAGTGACGGCGGGCCTTCTGCCAACGGCGCGGGCAGCATCGGCGGGGCAGAGAACGAGGCCTATATTCACATGACCTATTTCGGCATGAAGCCGCGCCTGCTGGCTCACGAGCTCGGGCACCTGCTGGGAGCTCGTCACGAGCATGGCTATCAGGGAGAGGCCACGTATTCGGTAAATGGAGACAATCCTCAACCGCGCGAATACCGTACGATCATGACGGTGGCAACCCCTCTTGGGCTGGAAAGCTACCGTTATCTGTGGGTCTTCTCCAGAGATGGACAGAGCGTCGGAGAAGACGTCACATGCGGGTTCAATTTCATAGACGTATGCGGCTTTTCGTCCCCTGTCCCCATCGGTGACTCCGAGCATGATTCCGTCTCCATCATCTCCCAGATGGCACCCGTTGTCGCGGCCTTCCGGGAGCTTCCTCTCCCGGATGGCGAGGGCGGGCATCGTTGACCCCGGTGTCTCGACCACGCCAGATTGGATCATTCCAGGGCGGCTATCTATCTGTCATGAAGTCTTCAACGATCAGTGGTCCATGTGTTGGCACGACCCTCCTGACGTTCCTCCTCCTGCTCGGAGAGGTCTGGGGGATGGATCTGCCCGTCAGTGGAGAATCTGTTCCCGAGCTCTCCTTCTTCGACGAGGCCATGGTCGAGTTCATGGAGACTCACGGGATCGAGTCCGGTCTCCTTGGCGTCATGAACCAGGGTGTCGTCGTACTCGAACGCGGCTACGGCTGGAAGGATTCCGAGCATGCCGAGGCACTCCCATCGACAGCGATGATGCGTATCGCAAGCGTCACCAAACCGATTACCGCGGCCGCCATTCACAAGCTGGTCGATGCCGAAACGATCTCGCTTTCGGATTACATTTTTGACCTGGACCAGCCCGAAGAAGGATTGCTCGATCTGGTTCCGTTCCTGTCTCTCGGCGATTCCCGTCTGGCGAACATAACAGTACAGCACTGCCTCGACCACAAAGGCGGCTGGGACCGCGACATCGCGGGAGACCTGACCTACAAGGAAATCGAGATCGCCGGCGATATGAGAGTTCCCAGCCCACCCGGCAGAAAAAACACGGCCCGCTGGATCCTTGGACAACCACTGCAGCACAACCCGGGCTCCACCTATGCCTATTCCAATATTGGCTATATGCTGCTCGGTCTCGTCATCGAAAAATACGCGGAGATGGACTACATGGACTTCGTCCATGACGCGGTATTCGGCCTTCTCGGTGTCGATACGGAGGATATCGAGCTGGGTCGGACCTTCGCTGTCGATCAGAATCCGCGGGAGCCCTGGTACGAGTACGCCGGTTCTTGCACCAACGTCTTTGATCCATCCGAAACGGTGAACTGTCCTTATGGGTCGTGGGACCATGAGGCGCGCGTCTCGCAAGGGAGGGTGATATCCGCCACCCGTCCTCTGCTTCACTTCCTCGAGGCATTCTACATCAGCGGCCCCACCATCGGCGCTCCGCGTACTGGCACCGAGTCCTCTACCTGGAAACGTAACCACACCGGCTCGCTCCGTGGCACCAACGCACTCGCGCGTCAACGCGGCGACGGCGTAAATTACGTGGTGCTCTTCAACGAGCGACCGTCCTCGGGGAGCAGCTACTCTTCACAAATCCGTTCGATCCTCGACGACCTGATTGACACGAACGGTATCACTTACGACCCGTTATCCCTGCCCGGAGATTGCAACTCGGATGCCGTAGTCGATATCTCCGACGCACTCTGTGTCTTGATTGTTCTGTTCACGGACTCGGCCCCTCTCCTTCCCTGCGGAACTGGATCTCCGACCGACCCCGGAAATGTCGCGCTGCTGGACTGGCAGCTGGACGCCAGTGTCGATCTCTCCGATGTTTTTGCAATGCTCCAGTTTCTCTTCCTGAGGGCAGATGCTCACCCACTCGCGGTGCCGAAAGCGGAGACGACCGGGTGCGTCGCCATCCCCGGTTGCGCTGCCAATCTCGACTGCCCGTGACCTGGCTGACCCAAAGCTTTCTCACCCCGTCAGAAATGAGACGGCCAGGTGAGTTTTCGCGGCTCCCCTCTCCGGTTCGTCCCCCCCCACTCGGGAGCATGAGATCTCCAGGGCGGGTTCTTTGTGCTATTCGGCATCTTCGAAGAGCAGAAGCTCCGAGGCGACCCTCGTCTCGAGATGGATCGGCAGACCGTTGCGCTTGAGCTCCCAGCCCTTGATCTGGATCGTGCTTCCGGTGCTGTCATAGGTCACCTGGTAGGTCTTGCCCATGTCGAGGCCCTTGGGCTTGAACAGATACACGGGACTGTCACTGTCAGCGATGCGCACGATAGTAGCCCATGCGCGCGTTCCATCGGGTGTCGCGAACTCCATGGCAAACCATGGACTGGATTCAACGTCGCCGCGAAGGTTGATGGGCGCGTGGTGAAAAACCCTCGCCGTTGGCCAGATCGGTCGAATGAACTCCTTGTAGAGTTTTGCGTAATGCTTGAATCGTGCCCGACGCTCGGGGTGGAGAGACTTGAGGTCCGGACCGATCATACCGGAGAAGAGTTGCGGTACGGCAAGGGTGAACTGGCAACGCAGGAACGTGTCAAGATTGGCCGGTCGGCCGAGTGCTTGCTCACGAACAGCGCCGTGAGCGATGACGAAAATTTCTGGCGGATAGGCCAGAGTACGACCGGCGTAGACCATGGTGACTTGCGGGAGCCAGAGCCCATCTGTCATATAGAACTCGTGAAAGCGGCTTGCCATACGCAGGCCCGCCCGCCCAATTCCCGCCGAGCAGTTCTGCAGTATGATGTGCGGGTAACGCTCGTGAGCGCGCTTGAAGATATCGTGAAACGATTCATAGTGCCGCCAGTAGCTGCTCTCCCGGATGCCGAAGCGCTCCTGGATCTTGCCTTCGAAGGGAAAGTACGTGTCATAAGCCAGGCGAATGAGGTCGAGCTTGTAATCCTTGACCTGGCGATGGAGCTCGGCCTCCACGTACCGGACCACCTCCGGATTTGTCATGTCGAGGTTGTCGTGCTCGATGATCCAGTCTCGATTTGTCTCGGACAGACGCGTGCCCTTGCGGTGGCACCGTTCGAACTCCGTCCACATGCCGAAGAGCATGCCCTTCTTGCGGCAGTATTCGATGATCGGGTCGAGGCCGTCCGGGAAACGCTTTGGGTCGGGGTAAAAGTCGCCACGGGCCACGAACCAGCCGCAATCGAGTATGAAGAGCTCGGCGCCGAGATCCGCGGCCATGTCGATGTTCGAGAAGATCGGTCCGCCAGCCATCTCCTCGTGTTTGTCCATGTAGCCCTGGTCGCCCGGAGCAAGATACTGAATCAGGTAGGCGCGGTCTTTTTCGTGGGCGGGCATGACAGAGCGTCGAGTGTGTTCGTGCATGGCCTGCACGGCCGCGTCGAGATCACCCGCCACCCGTCCGACATGCATTGGTGGACTCTCCGTGGTCTCGCCCGGCCCCAGGACTCGAAGGGCGTCTTTCGCGATGGGGCCAAGCTTGTACCGGAGATGGTAAGACGCGGCCAGGACGTCGCCCCAGGGGTGCTTGTCGGGCTCCGCCATCGCGCACTCGAAATCCATGAAGTAGTTGGAGCACCAACCGAGATGGCCAATCACGTGTTCACCGGTCAACGTGTTCTGCACGACAAAAAAAGGCTCGTCGTACCCGTAGCCCTTGCGACTTTCGACCCTCCGGCTGTCTCCGGCCTTGAGATCGTTCCAACGAAACCAGCCCTCGGCAGCCCAGTCGCTCCGTGCAAAGTAACCCAGCCGGAACGGCACATTGAGGTCTTCCCGGGGCTCCTTGATTCCGGGATTCGCCCAGACCCGGCTCGACCACGGCGAGATTGCCGTCAAGGCCATGGCCCCATCGGATTCGTTTTTGATCTCGAGCCACCTCTGGAGAATCGGCGTGCCATCGAGAATGGTGTGCACGCGGAGAAGTACCGCCCTCTCGACATTGCGAAGCTCGACGACGTGGTGGCGCGCGCCACGATCCGTCTTCTCGACTTCGCGGGCCGAGACCCAGCTCCAGCCTCCCTCGATGGGTTTGCCGTCAATCTCGAGGTGAAAGGCCTCGTTCTCCCAGAGCTCGAAGGGCCAGTTGATGCGAGCGGACGCGTTCCAGAAGC
>Ga0310344_10002739_pt1 | contig 13212 bp, 11 predicted proteins | sample HC15DNA20200_MG_FD_203801 | JGI IMG/M metagenome (GOLD analysis project Ga0310344, IMG submission 203801) | Marine microbial communities from station ALOHA, North Pacific Subtropical Gyre - HC15-DNA-20-200_MG | ecosystem: Environmental > Aquatic > Marine > Oceanic | place: Pacific Ocean: North... | reverse complement strand
CACTGCCAAAAACAATTGATACACTAAAAAAATTTAAAGTTGCCGGTGTAAAGTTAGCATTAATTACCAATGGAAATGCTCGAATACAGGCTAAAAAAGTGCAAATACTGGGATTGGAAAGTCTGATGGATCATATACAGATCGAAGGCGAATTCGGCTTGGGGAAGCCTGACCCAGAAGCTTATTTTAATGCTTTAAAGCAGCTTAATGCCAGACCTGAAGAAACTTGGATGGCTGGAGACAATTTGGAGTTTGATGTTATTGCACCCATGAAATTAGGTATATACGGCATTTGGGTCGACATACATCGAATCGGACTTGAATCGCACAATGGGGTTACACCAGATTTAGTGGTGGAGTCTATATCTGAATTAGTCTAGATCAGTTTGTTATCTATTAACCGTATGTTTCCACAATATGCAGCTATAACTACGATTGCAGTTTTTTCAATATAAGCTATTTCATCTAGGGTTTCGGGGTCACAGATAGATACATAATCTATTTTAAGTTTGTGATGTATAAGGACCTTGTCAATTTTAGCTTTAATTACTTTTGCTGAGTGTTCTCCATTAAGTCTTAATTCAGAGGCTGATTTCAAAGCAGAATATAAGCCAAGCGCAGATTTTCTTTGTGATTGATTTAAGTGCGTGTTTCTGCTGGATAATGCTAGGCCATCTGCCTCTCTAACTGTATCCACTGATACGAGATTAGTTTGTATATTAAGGTCTGTTATCATGCGCTTAATCATTAACAACTGCTGTATATCCTTTTGTCCGAAATATACAAAGTCTGGTTGGCAGATGTTAAGCAATTTAATCACTATAGTAGCAACACTATCCAAATGCCCTGGTCTAGAATCACCCTCTAGGCGGTCGCTTAAATTTTTGACATTTACAGTAGTTGTATATGAACTAGGATATATTTCCTCTAATTGGGGATTAAAAATGATATCAACACTTTCCTCTGACATAATCTTTACGTCTTGGGACAGATTTTGAGGATAATTAAAATAATCTTCTTTTCTGTTGAATTGGTTTGGATTAATGAATATAGAAGCAACAACGGTACTACAATCTGTCCTGGCTTTTTTTAACAAAGCAACATGACCTTCATGTATTGCTCCCATAGTCGGAACCAGCCCTATCGGTCCTTTGACACGAGACAGAAGAGTTCTTAATTCGCTAACTGTTTTTGTTGTTTTCATTTCTTCAAGTAGTTATAAAACTTCAGATATAAACACACTGAATTAACTGTCTTGCTGGATAGAGAAACTATGAGAGTTATTTGGAAACTTCCTATCCTTTACTTCACATAAATATTCTGTTAAACCTGCACGCATTTGTTTGGCAAGGTTAACGTATTGTTTGGTGTGTTTTGGTGTGAATAGTTCGAATAATCCTAAAATGTCGTGCATAACCTGTATCTGGCCGTCACAGTAAATTCCTGCTCCAATTCCTATCGTTGGAATTTTTAATTTTGATGTTATTTGTTTCGAAACCTCTGCAGGAATTAGTTCTAGTACGATTGCGTATGCTCCAGCTTTCTCTAACGCTATTGCTTCATCAATTAACCTGTCTGCTTGTTTTTTCGATTTGCCCTGAACCTTATAACCGCCAATTTGATTAATCGATTGCGGGGTAAGGCCAATATGCCCCATTACTGGAATTCCGCAAGATACTAAACTAGTAACTGTTTCACATATGTGATGGCCGCCTTCAAGTTTTACACTTTGCGCCCCGGCTTCTTTTAAAAATCTCCCAGCGTTTGTAAGTGTTGTATCTATGTTCGAGTTGTAACTAAGAAATGGCATGTCTGAAACAACATGAGTATTAGCAGCTCCTCTAACTACTGATTTTGTGTGATGGACAGCCTCATCCATAGTTAGAGGGATAGTTGTGTCATTTCCTAACATTACCTGGCTTAATGAATCTCCGACAAGAATTGCATCAAATCCTAAGTCATCGATTATTCTGGCAGAAGTATAATCATATGCTGTAACCATAACTATTGGCTCACCATGTGCCTTCATTTCAGAAAGTTTATGAATGCTATTTTGCATTTGGTACCTCCTCAATATGCCCGAGTGAGGGCCGATGCTTTAACTAATTATATTCGATTAAATTGGGTTGTTATTTATATATGTATTTAGTAAACCCTTCATTACTTTAACATCTTCAGCGCTACAAACGCCTTTCTCCGCAGCAAATTTAATAACCGCCAGTGCAGTAGTAGCATACATTTGCATTTCTTTTATGCCCACACTTCTCATCGCTTCGAGGTGTTTTTTGACAGTTTCTATATCACCTCTAACATATGGACCCGCAATTCCATTAGGAATACCGTTTGCCTCTAGTGCATCTGCGACTCCTCTTACCATAGGGATTAAAGTTTTAAGTGCCTCATTTCTTTCTACCCCTAATCTGTCTTGCCAGATTTGAGCAATTACTGCGATTTGTCCCATTAGTACACCTCCAAGAGTTACCGCAGACGCGTGATAGAGTGGTTTGTCAGATGATTGTAGAAATATTGGCTTCCCTCCTACATCCAATGCCAATTGTGTGAGGTAATCTTTTAGTTGACCTTCTCCCTCAATGCCAAAAGTTGATCCGGGCAACGCTGCTAACGCGTCGTCAACTCCTGCAAAAGCCTGAAGGGGATGAAAGCTCCCAATTGATGCACCTTGTGATTCAGCAGTTTTTAAAACATCTAGTGAACTAGCACCGGAACAATGTACAGCCGCTTGTCGAGCGGACCATTTGATTGAGTTGACTACAGGTTCTATTGCACTGTCAAATGTAGTTATAAAGATTAAATCTGCCTGAAGTGCCGCCTCCGGAATGGATTTGTAAGATACACAGCCAGCGATACGACTCGCTAAATCTTCAGCCGAGCTATATGTTCGGCTTGAAGCTGCGATTACAGAATATCCTCCCTTAGAAAGAGCCACAGCTAATGTTTTACCGACAGCACCACACCCGATGAAAGCAATTTTAGTTGATTTGTTTAAATACATTTAATTTCCTCAGAACTAGTTAATTCTACTCAAATCACTGACAGAATTTACATTACCGATCCCTGAAGCTAATTTCACTGACCTTAAAATTGCTTCGGCAACACAAACAGATGCTGCAGCAATTAACCTGTCCATATCAGCACTTACATTACTGCTACCTGTAGACAGGCAAAAAAAAGTGTCTCCATCATGACTGGTATGTGATGGTCTTACTGATAATGCTAAACCGTCATGAGCCGCTGCTGATAGCTTTTGTGATTGAGATTTGGTCAGTGCTACATCTGTGGCGACTACCCCAATTGTAGTGTTATTTTCCACTTGGTTTGGAGGAGCCCAATTAGTGTCTAATATACATTCCATAGGATTAAGCATTCCTGTACGACTTTGATCTAATGGCCCTGCAATTAATTTACCGGTTTTATAATCAAATACTCCTCCAATTGCATTTGTGGCTACTATAGCAGCAAACATAGATCCATCACCTAATGTCATACCATATGTGCCAATACCTCCCTTGAGTGCTCGGTCCATTCCCATTAATTTAGCTACTGTGGCGCCCGTTCCAGCGCCTATTGTTCCTTCTTGGATTTGTTTATTATTTGCTGCTATACATGCTTTATAACCTGATTCAGAAGTAGGTGTTTCATCAAGCCCAATACTTAAATCAAATAAAATTGAACCAGCGACTATAGGTATTCTTGAATTTCCCGCCTTATGCCCGATACCTCGGTTTTTAAAGTATTGGATTGCCCCGTCGACTGTTTGTAGCCCAAATGCACTACCACCGCTGAGAACTACACCATGAATTAAAGGCACACTGGCCGTTGGGTCAAGCAAGTCAGTTTCTCTCGATCCAGGTGCGCCTCCACGAACATCAACACCACCTACTGCCCCTGCTTCACATAGTACAGCCGTACAACCTGTAACTGAATCAAAATCAGTGTAATGACCCGTTTTTATCCCGTGTATGTCGTTGATTGATAAATGATTTGATTGATTATGTGGAACGGTCATTTAATAAAAAATTTCCTTTTACAATGTCAAGTGTTCATTAATTTAACACTTAACTATGTATCTTTGATACATTTTTTTACCAAACGGAATTTAACAACGCTTATTAGATTTACCAAGGTGTTACAATTATTGATCTCGAATATATTCAAATAAAGGTTAGATTTTGGATAATCAGATTTCAAAATACGATGTGATAGTTATGGGTAGTGGCCCTGGCGGTTATGTTGCGGCTATAAGAGCAGGTCAATTAGGTATGAAAACTGCCCTCGTGGAGAAATCCGAATTGGGTGGGGTATGTTTAAATTGGGGATGTATTCCCAGCAAAGCATTGCTTCGTAATGCTGAAGTATTAAATTTAATAAACGAAGCCGACAGGTTTGGCATTGAGGTATCGGGCGTAGAAGCAGATTTTTCTAAAGCTATAGGCCGTAGTAGAGAAGTTGTTTCGAAATTAACCCAGGGAATTGGGTATCTGCTAAAGAAAAATAAGGTAGATATATTTGAAGGTACTGGTTCTTTTGAAGATGAAAACACTATAGTTGTTGGCCCGAACCAAACCAAGATTGAGTCCGATAACATCGTGGTTGCTACTGGAGCCAGACAAAGAGATTTACCCGGAATAAATATCGATGGGTATACTGTGATTACAAGTAGACATGCATTGGAGCTCAGTACATTACCTAAAAGCGTTGTGATTATTGGTGGTGGCGCTACTGGAGCAGAATTTGCCTACCTGTATAGGTCTTACGGAGTCGAAGTAACCATTGTAGAAATGATGGACCGTATTCTTCCTCAGGAAGACCAAGATGTAAGTACGCAATTGACACGCTCGTTTAAAAAAACTGGCATTTCAATAATTACATCTTCCCAAGTGCAAAGCATCGATTCTAATAATGGAACGGCACTCGTTACAGTGAAGACTGGGTCAGAAGAATTAAATATTGAATGTGAAAAAGTATTGGTCGCCGTTGGAGTCCATCCAAATTCTGATCAGATTGGACTAGATCGCACACAAGTTGAAACAGAAAATGGATTTATCGTTATTGATGATCATATGAAAACAAATATTAGTGGAATTTATGCCATAGGTGACATTACAGGTAAATTATTGTTGGCACATGTTGCCTCTGAACAAGCAGTAATAGCTATAGAAAATATAGCTGGTTTGGATCACTCCGCTATAGATTATTCTCTGATGCCGCGCGCAGTTTACTGTAGGCCGCAAGTGGCTAGCTTTGGGCTGACCGAAGCACAGGCTAGAGACACAGGCAGGGAGCTTAAAGTAGGTAAATTTCCGCTTTCCGCATCCGGTAAAGCTTTAGCTTTATCTGAGACAGAAGGATTCATTAAAGTGGTCTCTGATGCGGAAATTGGTGATATATTGGGCGTACATATGATAGGGGCTGAAGTAACGGAATTATTGGGAGAAGCCGGAATGACCAAAATGCTAGAAGGAACCACAAGCGAACTGGGGTCATTAGTTCATCCTCATCCAACAATTTCTGAATGTCTTAAAGAAGCGGGATTGGCAACTGAAAATTTAGCTATTCATATGTAAAGCATGCGAATTAAACTTTATGGAGTTGGCAGATATGCCTTTAACTTTAGATAAACAAAAAGCTTTAGAAACGTATGAATTAATGAAGTTAATCCGACTTTTTGAAGAAGAGTGCGCTACCCAATATATGAGAGGATTTATTCGAGGTTTTTTGCACCTATACATAGGAGAAGAAGGCGTTGCTGTAGGGGCAATATCATCTTTAAATGAAAATGATTATATTGTTAGCCATTATAGAGATCACGGGCATGCACTAGCTCGAAAACTTGACGTAAAAGCAATAATGGCCGAATTGATGGGCAAATCTACAGGTGTGAGTGGAGGCAGGGGAGGTTCAATGCATTTATTTGATGTAGAAAAACGGTTTATGGGCGGTTATGCAATTGTTGGAGGACAACTACCAATTGCGGTAGGTCTCGCGACATCTGTAAGTTATCTATCTGAAGACAGCGTGGTTATGTGTTTTCTGGGCGACGGCGCCGTGAATGAAGGTTATTTTCATGAGTCCCTAAATTTGGCATCGTTATGGAAATTGCCTGTTGTTTTTATTTTAGAGAACAACTTGTATGGAATGGGTAGCCATATCGACAGGACTCATGCGACGGGGCACAACCTTTATTTGTCTGCTGATGAATATGATATTCCGGCAACTCAAATAGATGGTATGGATGTCCTCGCAGTGATGGAAACAGTTCAATCTTCAGTTGAAAGAACGCGATCAGGAGGAGGACCTGTGTTAATTGAGGCTAACACCTATAGGTTTGTGGGGCACTCGATGGCTGATCCAGGGAATTATAGAAATGTTTTAGAGATAGACAATTGGAAGCGAAAAGATCCAATCAGTCAATTTGTTGATTATTCTTTGAGTCAAAACCTCTTTGGGCCAGATGACATAGCTGTGATCGATGAAAGAGTTAAGCAAGTTGTTCGCGATGCTGTTGAGTTTGCAGAGCAAAGCGAAGACCCAGAAGTAGAATCAATGCATAGAGATATATATGGGTAAATTAACATTAAGAGATGCCATAAATAAAGGACTTAGTGAAGCTTTAGATTCTAATGACAAATGCTATCTTTTAGGTGAGGATATAGGAGAATATGGAGGAGCTTATGCGGTCACCAAGGGGCTTTTAGATAAGTATGGTGAAAAAAGAGTAAGGGATATGCCAATTGCGGAGTCCGTAATTGCTGGGGCTGCAACTGGGTCTGCTATGGGAGGTCTTTTTCCGATCGCCGAGATAATGACCATTAACTTCACGTTACTTGCGATGGATCAAATTGTTAACCACGCAGCAAAAATTCGGTATATGTCCAATGGACAGATTGAAGCACCGATGATTCTACGAACTGTTACTGGAGGCGGAGGTGGCTTGGCAGCGACTCATTCCCAAAGCTTTGAAGGATGGTATGCAAATGTACCAGGCCTTAGAGTTGTGACACCTTCGAATCCTTATGATGCGCTTGGATTGTTACGTTCCTGCCTTGAATTAAGAGATCCTGTGATTTATGTTGAACACTGTTTATTATATTCTGTAACAGGCGATGTGCCTGAAGAATACTACAACGTGCCTTTGGGGAAGTCGGCAGTATGTAGAGAAGGTCAGGATGTTACTATTGTTACCTATTCTGGGATGGTAAGGGTGTGTTTAGATGCGGCAGATAAATTATCTGAACAGGGTATAGAGGCAGAGGTGATAGATTTAAGATCTCTCAGGCCACTGGATATAGAGACATCGGTAAAATCTGTTGAGAAAACAGGTAGAGCTGTAGTAGTTGAAGAGAATTGGAAGACTGGAGGATTTGGAGCTGAAATCAGTAGCAGTTTGCAAGAAAATGTATTTGATTACCTTGAATCTCCGATACTTCGGATATGTGGAGAGGAAGTGCCAATGCCTTATAATCGGAAACTTGAGTCTATTGTAATCCCAAATTCCAATAAGGTGGTTAGAGAAATTAAAGGATTGTTAGAAGCTTGATGACACATGTTAAACGGGGTTTGTGCTTATGTCTGATGAATTAAAAATGCCTCAGATGGGGTATGACATGAAGGAAGGAACTATAGTTCGATGGTTGTTTGAAACTGGCAGCCACGTAGATAAAAACGAAGTTGTGGCTGAGATTGAGACAGACAAGGCGGTCGTAGAGTTTCAAACTTATCTGGAAGGTTTCATTACTCAGATTTTAGTAAAAGAAGGCGAAACCGTCCCGGTAGGCGAAGTTATAGCTTTAGTTGGTTCTAAAGATGAAATTGTTGAAACAGAGTCTGAAATTGTGGAGGAAGAAGTACAAACAATTACTCAAGAACCTGAACCTTTAGAGACAGAGCCAGTGGAAACAGCTATATCAAGCTCAAATGAGATAGCTATTTCAAATAGTACTATTGGTAATGTTTCAGTCAAGGCCTCGCCAGTCGCCAGGAAATTAGCAAGAGAAAAAGGATATGACTTAAGTAAAATTACCGGTGAAGATGTTGAGTCGTATGTACCTTCCGAAACTGAAGGTCAATCAATAATTTCGGAAAATGAAGCACCAACAGAGACAGTGGAATCAGATGCATCAATTAATGATCAGAGTTCGACTTTAACAAAAATGCGGCAGCAGATTGCCAGAGTTACAGTTAAAAGTAAGACTGAGATACCGCATTTTTATATATCTGTTGACGTTGACATGACTAAAGCAATAGAGATGCGCAAGCAAGTCAATAAGAGCCAAGAATATGACGGGCTGGAAGTTTCAATTAATGATTTAATATTAAAGGCTTGCGTAAATCCTTTAATAAAATACCCTAAATTCAATTCGTCATTTTCAGATAAAGGTATAGTTACTCATTCAAAGATCAATATAGGCATTGCCATTTCTCAAGAAGCGGGTCTCATGGTGCCAGCCATCATGGATGTTCAAAACAAATCCTTAAAAGAAATTTGTATTGCCAGTAAAGACTTGGCCCGAAGATCCAATGAAGGAACCATTACTACAGAAGAATACGCGAGAGGCACGTTTGCTGTAAGTAATTTAGGAATGTTTAACGTTAAATCTTTTGTAGGAATAATATACCCGCCCCAATCAGCGATGCTTGCGGTAGGAAGCGCTACCCAGCAGGCAATTGCTGTTGAAGGAAATGTTGTAATAGCAGATATAATGACTGCAACAATATCAGGTGACCATCGAGTAGTTGATGGTGCGGAAGCAGCGCTGTTTATCAACGAAGTCAAAACGATATTAGAAAATCCATACCAATTATTGATATAGACATGAATAAAAAAGAACTAGACATGTTAAAGCAGCCTGAAATATACCTTACTACGCGTACGTCTGTTGACTGGATTCAAGTTGCTGAGTTTTTGGCTGATCAAGGGGTGCCGCCAATACCAGACAGTATTAGGGCGGGAAAAGATGAGTCTGCTGCAGTCGTCGAGATTTCAGCGCGAATGTGTTATATGAGTTATGGACGTGGCAGAAAAGACATAGCTGACTTTATAAACAACCTTTTGTATCGTAAAGATGGTAGTGTGCTAGAACATGTTAATTTTGGATTCGTTATTACAGGGATATCGCGCAGCTTAACTCATGAATTAATCAGGCATAGAGCAGGCTTTGCATATAGTCAACGCTCTCAAAGATACGTCGACGAATCTGGAGCATCTTTTGTTATTCCACCGGCCTTGGTAAATGAAACTTTTAGTAATGATAAAGTTAACGAACTGTTTAATAAAGCGATGGAAAATGCCGCAACAAGTTATGAAGAATTAGTGAATTCACTGGAAGAATCTTTAGATGAAAGTTTATTCGAAAAGAAAACTGATAGACGTAAAGCGATACGCCAAGCTGCTCGTTCGGTGTTACCCAATGCGACCGAGACTAAGTTGTTTGTCACAGCAAATGTAAGAGCCTGGAGGCATTTTATTGAGATGCGATCTACTCCTTATGCTGATTGGGAAATTAGGCGAATGGCTATACAAATATTAAATTTATTAGTAAAAGAAGCGCCTTTACTATTCGGTGATTTCAAAATCGAAGAATTACCCGATGGAACATCTATAGCAACACCATTGCACTCCAAAGTCTAACTTTGTAATTCGACCAGTTGGATTTAGTAAAGCTTAAGAACCGTTTGTATTCGGCGCTTTTTCCGCCTCTAGATGTTTTTTGTGGTTCCATGCCATAAAAATTGTGGGTAATAAAGCTATCGCACAAGCTACAACAGCGATAATGAAGAACTCCGTGAATAAATTCATTCCAATATCCATTACTTCTCCGGAATATGCCTCGATATTCGCGAGCGTTACTTCAGAAGATTCTCCCTCAGTCGGTATAGGCAGTTGCAAGCCAGATACGAGAGTGAAAAACCTTTGTGAGCCCCATGCTGTGATTGCAGCAAGCCCCAAAGTCATACCAACAAGTCTCATAGCGGTTATAACACCTGCAGCAGCACCTCTATCACCGTGGCTAACAGGCTCAGTACCAGCTAAAGCAATAGGTGATATCAGAATTCCAAAACCAAAACCAGTGACTACCAAAGGTATGGACATTACTGGGTCTGATATGGATAGTGACCATCCAGACATTTCGTAAAAACCCCAAATTGTTAAAGCTAACCCGATTAATGAAGGTATTCTGAAATCCATTTTTTGACATGCAATTCCGCCAACAATTGCTCCCACCGGCATCGCAATAGTCATTCGCATCAATCTTAAACCGCCCTCTAAAGGTTCCTTTTCCATAACTGTTGTCGTCATAAATGGTATTGTAACCATTCCAACTATGAGGGCACAGCCGACAAGTAGATGAGAGAGATTAGCTGCTACGATTGTGGGACTAGCAAACATTGAGTTAGGTAACAAAGGCTCGTCAGCTGTTTTTTGACGCAGTATGAAGGCGATTAAAAACACCCCAGTAAGTACAAAAAACAGAGTGAGCATTAGGCCTGGACGGTCTATCCATGATAAAGCTAAAGTCAAGGAAGATAAAGAGAGGGCTATTAATATACCTCCCAAATAATCCACTTTAGATTTAAATACAGGACTAGGCTTTAAAAGAAGGAACAAGGGAATTAAAGTCATAACTCCTAAAGGAATGTTCATCCAAAAGATCCAAGGCCAGGTTAGATATCTTGCTACCAGACCTCCCCATAAAGGTCCAATTACCCCTCCTGCTTCAGCAGCTCCAATGATGAGTCCCAAAGCAAGCCCTCTTTGACCAGCAGGGAAAAGGTCTCCTACTATTGCAATTGCCACAGGTAACATTGCTCCTGCAGCCATAGCTTGAAAAACTCTAATAGCTATCAACCATTCCATACTTCTGGCCAAAGCGGCAAAAACTGAGAAAATCATAAAAATGACCATAGCACCAGCAAATACACGACGATGCCCAAGCGCATCAGACATCCTGCCTATTAATGGCATAGCCGCAACATATCCAAGAAGATATGCGGTGATGGTCCATGATGCTGTATCCAACTGGGTTATTGGGACACGAAAATCAATCATGATTTCAGTTAATACTGTAACCATCACAGTTTGATCGTCTGCAGCCACAAAAACCCCAAAGGCAACGGGTATTAATGCAAGATAAGGTGATATCCGCTGGGAATTCTGTTTACTTTCATTATTACTCGTTTGTGATTCGATCAAGATATTAGGCTTATTCTAATTCAGTAATTGAGGGTACCTCGATTTCAACCGGCACATTGAACTTATCCATTGTGACGAGCCTAATAGTACCATCAATATCGGATACTTTGGCTTTGCCTATAAATTTTATCTCATTAAGAGCAAAATCATTTTTGTTAATACTGGCTTCGACAACTACACTTCCATTCTCTAGAGTTTCACCTAATAATGAACCTAAATGAATAGTTGATAAGTCGCCTTTAATTTTATAATTTGATGATTCCAGAGTTGGGTCTAATAGAAATTCTGTACCTGTCATTTTCTCTAACAGAGAGGCCATGCCTTCGCTGGTGTTAAAAAACCCTCCGAGATTAACAGTGGGTTCAATTTGCTCCCACACACCAGTTAATGGGTTTGTAAGATAATTATCTTTGCCAATGGCAACCAACATTGACCTTATGGGGAAGGCTCCAAACATTCCTACAAATTCGGCGGCAAGCAAGTCCGGTGGCTGCACATCGCCTGAAACCTCTTCTACGTTCAATCCGGGCAGAAATTCAGTTGCACCTACCTCATGTGTCATCTTAAAGTTAAAAGAAGTTAAGGTTGTCATGTACTCACCGGATTTGCTAATTACATCAGATACAGTTAAAGCCACGATTTCAGGTTCTTTTTCAACCGTTATTATCTCTGGTTCTGAACAGCCAAAAGTAATAGCTAGTGTAAGAATTATAAATACGGTTATAGATATAGATTTCATTTTTTCAATCACCATAATATTTCAAAAATTTAGCAGCAGTTCTTTATTTAAGGATCTGAGCAATCACGGATAAATCCACAATTTAAACATCTTAACTTGCAATGGATCCCTAATAGTTCAGCCCCACAAATATCGCATATTCTAGCAATTAAACAATTCATATTACACATACTTAATTAAAAATAAAGGCTCCGCCATGTTTGGCGGAGCCTTTATAAATACTCAAATTAATATTTCTGCTTACTTTAATTTATTCTCCGAGTTCTAACAACTAACATTCCTCCGCCAACTATCATCAAAGATGCGAAGATCAACGCTAAGCTCACCATGTGAGAGCTTAAGAGATATGATAGAGAAGCATCACCTGTGGCTGGTAGACCTAAACCTAGATCGCCGCCGGCAGCTGAAAGTTCACCTTCACTCAAAGTATATGTTGCAATTGCTTGAGCTGCAGTATAAGCCTGGTCGGCTCCACCTTCATCAGCGCTTGCTGTAATCGTTCCGTCAGCATTTGCATCAACTCCGGTTTGAGCACTTTCCAAATAACCCTTAACAGAAGTTAGCTGGATTTTGGCAGATTGTGCGGTTGTTTTACTTGTAGCTACGTCAATTTGATCTGAAGCCGCGGCCGCCCATGAATTAATGTTAGCTTGCACTGCTGCTACATTGGCTGCGTTTTCGGCTACTGTATCATCGCTTGGTGCCTCTGCTGCAGCATATGCTGCATGATCAAGGCTAGCAGAATTTGTTAGGACAGAGCTAATTGCATCTTTAGCACTATTAGCATTACTTATTACATCGTCTAAAGTGCTTGCATCCATCGCTTTATTCACGTGGGCTAATGCTGAGGATATAGAACTTTGTAAGTCTGTTATTACTCCAGACTCTGATCCACTAGGCCATTCAACAAGTAAATGGCGAACATGAGTGATCACGTCTAGGGGAACTCTGTGACTGTACGCATACACGCCTGAGCTTTCTGCATCTGGAACACCAGACGGCTCGACGGTTATGACGAATTTATTGTATCCGGCTATAAGATTCTCCCCGGCACTAGACACATAGGTATGGCTTACATTGCCACTTTCTATGCTCAAAATGCCGACATTTAATAATGTAGAACCATCGTCACTAATAAGCCAGCCTTCTAATTGTTTTCCAGCCTCTTGTGCAGCTACTTGCTCCATTGTTATGGTCAGTGTATCTCCAGGCAAATTAGTGTCTGAAATTACAGCAGTCCTGGAAGGCACACTAGATGCCT
>Ga0310344_10002736_pt1 | contig 13216 bp, 12 predicted proteins | sample HC15DNA20200_MG_FD_203801 | JGI IMG/M metagenome (GOLD analysis project Ga0310344, IMG submission 203801) | Marine microbial communities from station ALOHA, North Pacific Subtropical Gyre - HC15-DNA-20-200_MG | ecosystem: Environmental > Aquatic > Marine > Oceanic | place: Pacific Ocean: North... | reverse complement strand
CACCATGCTCAACCATGGCCGTCTCCTGAAGCCTCGGAAAATGTTGTCCCTCAATAGGCAACACCTCAATCCATACATCTGAAGCATAAACTGCATTCCGGTAAGAAACGGCCGCGTCTTCGCCTTCTCTCCAACTCAGACCCCCCGGCTTAGTCATAGTCATAGTAACTTCCGCACCCCGCTCATCAGCGGCTATCATCAATGCTTCTGCAGCAATAGGATCCGTTAAGGTATCTGTAGCAATCAAGACATTTTCCCCGGATCTGACAACAGCAAAATCCATCACAGCTCGAGCCCCTGGCATGATGTCGAGAATATGAAATTTGTTTGACATAGTACCCTCCATTACTTTACTTTACCCACCAAGTCATTCTCCAACTACACACTGTCACCTAAAGACACCTAGTTCTCAGTCATATTCTGCATTGAAACAAGGGGAGCCCTAGATTATTCCAACTGAACCCTATCGTTCCCAGACACCTCACATAATCTTCCGTAACCCCCTATTACTCATCCCGCCTTATGCTAATTATTTCTACCGTGTAGAAACTCCGACACAATTCGCGTCGCCTCATCAGGTTTTTGCCAGAAAAAAGCGTGCGCACAACCAGAAATAATCTTCATAACCGCATTTGGTATCTCATGCGTCAGATATTCTGATTGCCTGACATGGCTGCCCGTTCCACCCTTGTGACTATCCTCACTACCAACAATTATGAGGGTCGGACAATCAATTTCACCCAATCTCTCCGCAGTTTGATGCTGCTGCCTTGCAATAACATGGCGCAAGTAGCAATTAACACTAGGTCGATTGTCCCAAAATGCTTTCGTAAGTTTATCAACCACATCACTACCGTCTGCCACAAAATCATCAGTAAAGAAGAAGCTCCCTCCAATATGCTCACGAATGTAGGCCTCGAAACCCTGCTCTATCATCGCCATACCTGCCTCTAGGGGGATACCTCTAGTCACTGGTAATTTTGGATCAATCTCCCCTGGCCCACTGGCTGCTAGCACTAGTCTATCCACACGGCCAGGTTCATCCAAAGCTATCCATTGACATACCCTGCCACCCATAGAATGACCTAGAACGTGTGCTCGTTCTATCTCTAAGTATGAAAGCAGACCTACGGCATCTTGCGCAAACATTCTAGTGCTATAGGAACCGTCCGGTTTATCGCTTTGCCCTAGACCCCGATGATCGTAGCTTATTACTCGAAACCCCAGCTCTGCAAACCTATTCGATATCCCCGTACGCCAAGTTTCTCCCGGGAACCCTGTCCCCGTAACCAACAGCAAGACCGGGCCATCACCTTCAATTTCGTAATGCATCCTAAGTTTGCCCACTTGTGCAATCGCCATAATATGGTTATATTACCCAACCCTCAAAAGCCTGCTCATATATACCAATTACATCACCAATCGTTGCACGCCTAAGATTAAATGATTCAATTACTGTATTGTCTGGCATATCCTCAGTCTTCATCCCACCGTGCATTCCCTTTGCAGCCATCCTCGCCATCCTTGGTACCATCCGCCGGTCAACCGAGTCTGTTGAATAGTGCCGCACAATTCTCAAGTCCGCCAACATATTCTTCAATGCCAGCAAGCATTTGGCGGCAAATTCCCGTCCATTCAGCTCACCACCTTCCTCACCCATGCATTTGGCCATTACGCCAAACCTTTCAATACTTGCTGATAGGTTAAATTCCATAACTGGAACAAGCAATATACCAATGGATTCGCCGTATGGAACCTCAGGAAATAGACTGTTAACCGGTCTGTTTAGAAGATGGGCCAATCCCAGTTTAGCGTTCCCACATGCAAGATTAGCCATTGTGCTTCCAATTAGGGCACTCTGTTTCGCCTCCAAGTCATGAGTCATAGTCGCCATACGTAAATTCCTTGACAACAACTCAATGGCGCTTAGTGCCATAGCATCAGTGATAGGCGTAGCCTTCACCGTGAGAAAAGCTTCCATCGCATGAGTAAGTGCGTCAACCCCCGACCGTACCGCCTGACGAAAAGGCAACGACCTCAGCAATGTTGCATCTAGGATGGCCACATCCGGAAAAAAGAATTGACTAAATGTACCTGTTTTCCGACTGCGGTCTTCGTCAAAATATGGAACAGCAGCAGAAACCTCTGCACCCGAACCTGCCGTAGTCGGAATAGCAATAAGAGGAAGTGATCTCGCTGAAACCCTAGCCAAACCTTGATGGTCTCCCAACGAACCCCCATTTTTTGCAATCGACGCCACCGCCTTTCCAGCAGCTAGAGCACTCCCTCCACCAATGGCGACAACAACGTCAATATTTTCTTCCCTGCAAATAGCGGCCCCCTCATCCACTACCGCAACCTGAGCATCATGTTCAATTTTGTCAAATACACGACAAGTAATTCCATCATTCTTAAGGCATTTGTACACATTATCCAGCAAGCCCACCTCCGCGATACCAGTATCAGTGACGATAATCGCCTTGCCTGCATCCAGGTATTTCGCCTCCTCACCTAGCCTGTCTTCTAAGCTACCAATCCCATGAACAATTTTAGTAGGACAATGGAACTGTAGAGTCTCGTATGGATTCATAAAAACTCACCGGCTTCAACAATCTGGTCCGTGAATTCACCAGCCGGTTGAATTGCCAAGAAAATTGCGGCTGGCACCACATCCTCCGGTTCTCTAAATCTGCCACCCACGGAGGCCATTACCTCCGCCTTCGTATCCCGATGAAGACGAGTCGCTACTGGACCCGGCAACAAAGAGTTCACATTAATTTTGGACGATTGTAATTGAACAGCAAGTCCATTAGTCAAGCCCTCTAGGCCAAATTTCGACATTTGATACGGCAAACTTCTAACAATATCTCGAGATTTCCGCTGCCCTGCACCAGAGGACACGTTGATAATATTACCGCCACCTTGCTCCATCATATAGGGTACAACCGCTCTGCTACAAAGAAATGGCCCGTACAAATTAGTCTCAATTGTGCCCCGTACGTCGTTGACGTCTAACTCATGAATATTTCCGGACGGTCCAGGTACCCCAGCATTATTAACCAGTACATCAATCCTGCCCCAAACTTCTATTGCACATTTCACAATCCGCTGCACATCACTTTCAGAGCTAACATCCGCGGCAATTCCCTGAGCCTCTCCGCCACCGTCCTGTATATAAGACGTCACTGATTCGAGATCGCTTTGGGTGCGCGACACAATTAGTACTTTTGCCCCCTCATTAGCGTAACCAATAGCAATCGACCGACCTATCCCCTGCCCACCTCCAGTAACAATAGTCATACTTCCAGACAACACACCCATACAGCGTAGTAAGTCCCCGCCTACTTCAATTCAATCGGGCCATTCCATTCAATCTCTTGACCCAATCCGTTTTCTTCCGCCACCCTGTACACCCCAGCAGCTACAGCAAGGACCTCACTCGCAATACCACCAGAGCTGAAAAGGGTAATTTCATCACCTTCACGACCCGCTTTCACCTTCGCTACCACTTCTCCCAAACTCCCATGAATGGACGTCTTGTCGATTGCCTTCTCCGCTAAAGGTATTAATAATTCACCATCTTCCTGCCAAGCCCTTTCTCGGTCATCAACCACCAACTTGCTCTTAGATATCAACTTGGTATCAACTTCCCTCCGATCCGGATAATGTTGCCCAATAACGTTCACATGTGTTCCAGGCGCCACTGCCCCACCATCAAAAACTGGTGTGTGTGACGTCGTAGCTGTACATATAATTTCAGATTGCTCCAACACAGCATCTGCACTGTCCACAGCACAAACTTCTATACCTAGCTTTTCACTCATATCCGAGGCGTAATTTTCTCTATGCTCTTGATTCGGGCTATACACTAGCGCCTCGGTTAACTCTCGAACCGCAGACACTGCCCAGAGTTGCGACCGCGCCTGCCTCCCCGACCCAAATATACCAACACGACTAGCATCTTCCTTTGCCAAGAATTTCGTTGCCACCCCGCTACTTGCACCCGTTCTCATCCAGCTAATCCAGTCCGCCTCCAAAATAGCCAAAAGTCCCCCATCATCACTGCTAAACAGTAGGATCACCTTTTGCATCAGTGGAGCCCCTTTATTTCCACCTGTATATGTGTTTACTCCCACAACGCCAAGCTTGGGTAACAAACACGGCAGCACATTGAAAAACGTGTGCGTCTCCTCAGACCGCAATTGATTTCGTGGTGACGAAACTACTCTACCCTTTCCTTCCTCTCTATAAGCATCTTCAACCATCGTAACGATATCCAACATACTAATTTCACTATTTAGAGTTTCACTTGATAGAAATTTCATGTGCTCTGAACCGTCTCCGCCCACCCAGTCAATCGACGATCGATAAACTGCACGATAGTTGTCATAATCACTGCTACGACGACGATCGTAATAAGAATTGCCAGAACTTTCTCGATATTAAATTGGCCGCTGTAATATCGTAATCTTGCCCCAAGTCCCACCAGGGCAATAAAAAGCTCTCCGTTAATCATTCCCTTCACCGATCTACTCATGCCCATACGAAGACCGGCCATAATTATTGGTGATGCAGCCGGTAACATTATCTTGTTAAACATATGTCGCTGTTTCGCCCCAAAGCTCCTCGCCATTTGAACTAGGGATTCATCAACTGTGCGGATACCCGTCATTGTATTTACCACTATGATAAAAAACGCATACATAAATACAATGGCATAGCGCGTTTGGTCACCTACGCCAAAAAAAGCAAAAAGAATAGGTATATACGTTAAAGTTGGTGTTGACAGATTGATATCAACTAGGGGATCAAAAAAGTACTTCACCTTGCGGTAACGTCCCATGAGTAGACCCAGAGCAATGCCAAACACAACGGCCAGACCATAGCCCACGCCCAATGAGCGCATACTCTGCAAAAGCTCGCCAATCAACTCTCCCGTCTGATAAATTCTCCACCAAGCCCTAAGCACCGCCGACAGAGGAGGAAAGAACGGGAATTTTAGTAGTCGTCCTATCAACTCCCACAATAACGCTCCAACTATTATTGGAGCTGTTTCGCGCCACACATTACTCCACACCCCAGTCAAAATTCTTTTCAAGATCTCCCTACCTTAGGTTTCAACAAAGCCATAATTACATTTGCCAGCTATACAACCGATTATCTGAACTCAATCCACTAAAGGTCACGCACCTTAGTCCTGCTCTTCACGCACCTGCATAGCCTTCAATGTATTCCAAAGATAGTCACTTAAATCCGAGAAAACGTCGTCGCGTTCGAATCCTTCAGGACGCGGCCTCCCAAATGGGACATCTATGGTTTCCTTTATGCGTCCTGGTCTAGCTGTCATAAGAACTATCCTATCTGCTAGTCTTAGGGCCTCATCCATCCCGTGTGTAACAAATAGAACCGTTTTTGGTTCTCGCTCATGTAGCTGAAGTAAATCCTCCTGCATCAATCTACGGGTTTGAGCATCCAATGCTCCGAATGGTTCATCCATCAGTAATGTTTCTGGATTTACGGCCAGTGCCCTGGCCAAACCCACCCTCTGCTGCATACCACCGGACAAATGCTTTGGATAGCTATCTTCAAAACCATCTAGTCCTACAGCCTTAATTAACTCCCTTGCTTTTTGCTCTCGTTCTTCTCTAGCGACGCCCTGCAGTTCCAATCCAAATGCCACGTTTGTCTTAATGTCAGCCCACGGCATTAATGCGAAATCTTGAAAGACTACTGCCCGATCAGGCCCAGGACCCTGCAAGGCCTGTCCATTGATCTTAACATCACCTGAATTCCACGGAATCAAACCAGCAATTATCTTCATCAACGTGGTTTTTCCGCACCCACTTGGTCCCAATAGAGCAACAAATTCCTTGTCCCGCACTGTCAAATCGATATTATCAAGTGCCTTGACTTCATTGCTTCCGTCAGCGCTAGAATACACTTTCGTACACTTAGTTATCTCTATCATGAATTAGAGTTTCCCTTTCTAGCCATTTTGAATATATTTCTTAGCCACCCAATTCCGTTTTCCATGCCGTCAGACGTTGTTCAACCCGCTCCGCTATCGCCCTAATAATCATCACCTCAATAATAATAACGATAACCACTGAATATGCTTTCTCGGGTTCAAAAAATCCCATGGAGTTTAGGAGTAATTTTCCAAGACCTACCGCAACCAGAAGTAATTCAACCACTATCATCCCCGACAGGGCCCTTCCAACTCCAAGACGTAACCCCGCAAGCATCGCAGGCATAGCACCCGGAAGCAATATTTTCCGCCACAGTTGCAGCTCGCCCGCACCAAAACAGCGACCCATCTCAATCAGAGTCGTTTGTAAATTTTTTAATCCAGTCCGCGTATTAATCGTAATAATTGGGAAGGAGAACAGAAATACAACCAATACCCTCGAAGTCAATCCTATTCCCACACCGACAATAATAAGAGGTATGATTGCCGACATCGGCGTTACCAACAGGATATTAAGATATGTATTCAAGAATCTCTCGACTCTCACGAGTCGTCCAATCAATAGCCCCAGTGGAATCCCAACTACCATGGCCATTGCAAAACCGATTAGCATCGCCTGGTTGCTCAACCACAAAGCCTCATAGATCTCCGCATTGGTCACAAGCTCAACAAAGGCAGGTGGAATATCACTGAAAGGTGCAAATAGCAATCCTCCTCGAGTCTGCCCGAACCATTCCCACAACAAACAGAACACGACAAAGAACGAAATCCTCAAGCTACGCCGCCAGATTTTATCCTTTTGTTCCGGTGTCATGCCTTTACTCATAACCTATTTTCCACTCTACACTCTCGCAATCCTAAGAAACTATGTGTTGCTATCCCAATAAATTAGGGCGGCAACGGCCTTCGTAATGGCCCTCACCGCCCTAACATCCACATTCAAAAACAGATGTTACTCTCTAACGTTCCCCGATGTCAGCAAGAACCTTCTCAAGATATGACAGATCATATGCATCTTCGGCCTTGAGACCTGCATCCAAACGACCAGCATCAGTGAAGAAGTCAATAGTAAACTGACCGCCCTCAAGCGTCAGTCCACCATTCACTGGGTAGTTGTTGATATTGTTAAGTGTGTCCACGATCTGCGGTAGCAGAGCAAGATCCTCATCCTCATATTCCAAGAAACGTGGTACCTGCGCAACAAACCATGCCGGATCGTCAACGATCTGTCTGTTTGTCTCTAGTACATTTCGAATGAAGGAGTGAATTGCCTCTGGGTTCTCATCAGCAAAACTCTCTCTCACCCAATAACCGCCTGTCTTCAGGCCAGGTAGATCACTGGCGAAGTTGGCAATACGATGGAACTCGCCAGGTCGCAACTCTGAAATACGGATAGAGTCAATCAACTCGGACGGAGTGACATCAATCTCGCCCGCCATCAGCGCCGCTGCCCTGTTTTCAGAGCCAGGTATTACCATGTAATCCGGCTCTATACCTGGGCAATTCTCGTTGATGTACGCACGCAACATCGCCGTACTAACTGATCCTTCACTATGGATAGCGGTACGCATGCCGTCAATCTCTGCACAACCTTCAACATCCTTGATTCCCATTACTGACCAACCATTGGCCGTCTGCTCCATCAGACCAGTGACAGGCTCTCCCTTCAGGATTGCAGATAGCCATACAGTGGATGCTCCAACGCCAAAATCAGCCTGGCCACCAACAACTGCTGCCACCGCCAATTCGCCCTGTGCATAGAATGTCGGTACCACTGCAAATCCTTCATCCTGCATCTTCTCAAAGGCTATCAAAGCTGCTATGTCATCGATGTCAAGAGATGACGGGAATGCTACACGGACTATATCGACCTCCGCCGCTTGTGGTTGACACGCGGACAGCAGAAGACCCAACGTCAGTAAGCCTACTACAAACAAGTTCTTTTTCTTCATAATTTTCTCCTATTTGTTTTTACCAGCTACAATTTTCTATTTCCCTTACTGCCTAACTTAATGGACTAATATCGCCCACCATTATCGAAAGCGGTATAATGGTCAGACCAAAATTATAATACATTACAGTCTTTTTACAACTAGTGCTTTTCTATAATCTCAATGTTCAACATTATCGCTATTAATTTTCTATATTATCTATAAAATTCATCATCACAGAGTTTGCTTTTTCAGGATACTGCCACATATAACCATGTGCAGCGCCCTCTATAACCACCAGTTCCGCATTGGGAATCCGCTCAGCCAGCACCTTCGATGACTCAAGATGGTTGCCCGTTCCACCAACATTCACATCTTTGCCACCTACTATAACCAATGTAGGAGCTTTAATGTTACGCAGTAAATCCGTCGTCTCATGTTGTTGGCGAGCAATCACATGACGAAGATATGGCCGCAATGGCGGCATCGCTCCCTGAGCCAACGCCCGACGCTCACGCATCAATTCATCATGTTGCTCTCGCACATCCATCGGAAACATAAAGTCAGCATCAGACAGATGTTTCGCCCACCAGTCCTCATATCCCTGTTTGACCATCGCCTCGGTCTGTTTCAAAGGCAGCCCACGCACGACCTCTGTAGACGCAGAAAATTTACCTGACCCAGAACTCGACAAGACTAGCGCATAGATACGCTGAGGATAGTCCAAAGCTATCCACTGGGCAACTCGCCCTCCCATTGAATGTCCAATGAAAGAGCACCTTGCTATTCCCAGAAATTCCATCAAACCAACCGCATCGGCTGCAAAACCCCGCGTAGAATATGTCTCATCTGGCTTGTCGCTTTTTCCCACTCCGCGATGATCAAAAATTACCACTTTGTGATGTTTGGCGAACGCAGGTACTTGATATTTACGCCAACCATCGCAAGAAGCACCCGTTCCACTTATTAGCATCAGAGCCTCACCCTCTCCATGCGTTTCGTAATAGATTTTCACACCGTTAACTGATGCTAATGGCATAGTCCTTCCTCACGTAGTAGGAACCAATTTTTTCGGCTTGATCAATAGTAGCATGATAATTCCAGCGAACAACAATCCACCTATAAAGTAAAACACCGGCCGCAATCCATACACATCTGCAATGACCCCAGCTATAATCGGCGAAAAGACGCCAAAAAACCGGTTTGTAGAGAATATCGCCCCCACGCTGCTACCCCCCATTTCATCAGGCGTTACACTCATTGCAAATACCAGAAGCAACGACCGCGTTGAAAACAGAGCCATGCCCAACAACGCTATGATCACATAGAGTAGGAATCCGACTTCAGCGAAGGCAAGGCTCACCGCAAAAACAGTAGCAACGCATATTGTAATTACGAGCACCGCACGTAACCCAAACCTATCTGAAAGGTTGCCTGCGACCGGCGCCATTAGAGCGCCCGAGATAGTCATGATCCCCATATAAATGCCCTGACTCGGGGAATCGAGGCCCAACTCAAAAGCCAAGAACAACGGTAGGAATGCGAACAAAGCTAACCGACCCATAGTTAGAAATGCAGAAACGCCTCCCGCAGTGAGAAATGCCTTATTGAATAGAATCCCAGCGCGCCAACTACCACTATATCTCTTAGAAGAATCCCTCTGAGAGGGAACACCACCAACCCTAGGCATTGTGAATACAATTACAATGCCCATAAGTAGTCCCGGCCATAAATGAAGACCCACAACATACTTCCACCCTAAGAATCCCAACAATGCTCCCACCACAATGGGAGATAATCCGTGAAAGGAATTAGCCCCTGCATCATGTATAGCAGTCGCCAATGCTCGTCTTTGAGGAAACACCCGCTTAAGCATAGGCAAAGCGAATGGATGCCACAAACTATTACCAATACCACCCACCGCCAACAACACAAGCACTGCAAAATAAGTCTTGCTAAAACCTAGTAGCGCTGTAAATATACCCAAAGAGATTAATGAGAAGCCAAGAAACCAGCGACGTTTGCCAAAAACATCCGCCAGATATCCTCCTAGGAGACTTATGACAACACCTACCACCCCGCGCGCACTATCGAAAACCCCAATTTGGCTGTAATTTAACCCTAATTCCAGTGCAAACACAGGATATAATACTGGTAGAATGCCATTGTACCAATGGGCAACCCCATGACCCCCTGAAAGTAACCCTAAGGTCCATAGTTTTTTCTGTCTATTAATTTAGTGACCCCTATTTGAATAACACCTCGACGCCACACTCATATGTTACCTGGCGTGCCCAAATACTGGTGCCCTTTACCCGTTCACAGTCCTTAATTATATAAAATCAATAAAACTATTAAGGCAGACGAGGTTCCTCACTGTAGAATTCATTCCAAACAGTTCCGTCACCAAAACCGCTCGGAATTGTGTCAAGCTGGTCGAAACTTATGGTTGCATAGCCATTGGAATCTCGCCAAGCATGGCAGGGCTTACCGAGACATATACTAATTACAGACTCCTCCGGTGCTGAACCGTTAATCTCAATCACTGCCGCACCCAGCGAAGTTTCCTCACGATAATGACTTCCGTGCCGACAGATAGAGTTTTGACCAGGCCCATTGACGTGGTCACGCGAGAATTCTCTGAATTTCTCTAGCGTCAGTTCTCCAGCATTTTCATTTAAGAGCTGCATACAACGCTGGTAACGACATACACTTGACACATCCTCCGGTTGATTGGTGTGCTCAAGCAGTTGAAACCTGTTGGCCCTTGCTGTCACATCATTGCGCACAACATCAATCGCCTGGTGAGTATAAGACCCTTCGATTACAATTCCTACTCCAGAATCAACAAACTCCATACTACCCGGAGTTGAAGTGGGGTTCTCCAAGATCATTTTAGACACAAGGTTCGACGCTTCGACCGCACTATTCTCCTGCAAGCCATCACGTAACAACTGCGTCCGGTCACTTGCTCGCACTTTGCTAATATCAACCTTCTTTTCACGAAGTTCAACAGTGCGCGCTATATTACTGCCAGCAGCAACACCCTTATTGTTTACACCAACTTTTATCCCCGTACGTCCCGCTGCCGAAAGACCAATGATACGATTACCTTCTTCAGGATCCACAATTTGAATTACATAAATCTCTTTGTTCTGATTAAATCCATCTCCCACCATAGATTCACTTCCCACCTGATCGCTGTTCTTCATTAGCATAGAATTTCCCTGATGACCAGCATCTCCCACGGCCATCATCACCGTACAGCCATCAGGAATAAAATAATCTCCATAAAGGTTGTACAGTAATAAATCCCTAAATGGCACCCTGCTACCATCGGCGATGCCAGCGATTTCATCGACACACTCTCCACCTAACAAACTCATCTCTTCTCTAGCCTTAGCTTGCAGCCAACCAAGTTTGTGATTCGTTTGCAGAACCTCATGTAAAAAAATATTCACGTTTGCTCTGACATAATCCGACACTTGCTGCCCTATTGTTTTTCCTACGTCGTAATTGTTGCCAGACCCATAAGTTAGCATTGACACCATCTCTAATTACCCCTTGTCTTTATCTTAAGACCTTGTGCTCAATTTCCATTCCCAACCACCGTTCATACAGAATGTTTGAATGCTTGGACAAACATAGTCAAAACACATTCCAACGTGGTATGTTTCCTAACAAACCGAAAATCATCGCCACCTTGTATGCCCACTAAAATGTTGCATTAGGTCTAATCAATCGACCAACAGGCTTTTCTGCAACAAACTCTCGATTCCACATCAATACATTACCCCGTACAACAGTACCCACTGGCAAACCTTGTCCCTCCCATAAATGCCATGGGGTTACTTTTCCCTTACTATGTAATTCGTGCCGGTCAATTTTCCATTTCTTGTCAGGATCAAAGATAGTCAAATCAGCATCTGTGCCAATCTGCAGCGAACCCTTCTGCGGATAGCAATCCCACGCACGCGCGCCATTTTCAGAGCAAATCCGAACAAAATGGTTTATGGTCATACCTCGCTTTATAACCGCCTCTGAGTACATAACCTGAATAAGTGTTTCAACACCAACGAACCCAGATATCGCTTCCCAAATACCCTTCATCTTTTCTTCCTCGGCATGTGGAGAATGGTCATCAGCAATGAAATTGACACTTCCATCCATCACACCTTCCCACAAAGCATCACCATGCTCTTTGGATCGCACCGGCGGATTCATACGTAAGACTGTACCCATTTCATCCATATCTTCCTCTGAGAGGAACATATAGTGAGCTCCCGTTTCAGTAGTAATATCAACCCCTTTGCCACGATGCTCAATAATCATATCCAAACCATCTTTTGAACTCAAGTGATAAATATGAATTTTCGTCCCCGTGTATTTGGCAAATAGAGCCATCCTCTGAATCGATTCAGCCTCACAAATGGCTGGACGTGATTCAACAAAAGCCCGTGGGTCAGTACGACCGGCGTCCATAAGCTGTTTGGTGCGATGTTTCAATATTTGATCATTCTCAGCGTGAAACCCAATACGCAGCCCAGCTTCAGCTACGTGACTCAATGAATCCACTATTACGCCATCGTCAGGCGCAGGTATGTTACCAATCGTCGAACCCAAGAAAATTTTAAAGCCGATAGCTCCCGCTTTCGCCATAGGAATAATCTGATCTGGATTGTCCTGTACCACAACTCCAACCAGCATAATATCCACGTAGCTGCGTTCATGAATCAGCTTTTCCCTCTCCAGTATTCTTTCTGGTCGGTCCGTAATAGGCTTAACATTCGGCATATCAAGAACACTAGTTATACCTCCATATACCGCCGCCATTGAACCACTACCAAAATCTTCCTTATAGGTCATCCCTGGGTCGCGGAAATGCACATGTGGGTCCATTAGACCCGGGAGAATATATTTGCCCTCCACATCAAGTACCTTCTCCCCATCAGGAAGAACCCCATCAGTGCCTACAGCAACTATCAAACCATCATCTACAGCAACACCCCCACTAAAGGTATTAGTCGGGGTAACTACCACTCCATTTCGGACAACCAAATCAACTGCCATGTCTACCTGCCTTTCATTTTTTCTTATTGTTATGTCTTTTATATTGCATCACGCCTTGTAGAATCGCTACCACAATTTTATGTCTGATATATTAACCTCTTTTACTCTACAATATGTCCCCATTTTTCTCGAACGTCCCGAGATCTTTCGCGATCAACAATGGCTTCCGCAAATTCCTCTCGACGCTCCCACGGAATTGTGCAATCTATTATTCCGCGAGAATTAAACGGAATCCCACCCGTTGGAA
>Ga0310344_10002735_pt1 | contig 13217 bp, 12 predicted proteins | sample HC15DNA20200_MG_FD_203801 | JGI IMG/M metagenome (GOLD analysis project Ga0310344, IMG submission 203801) | Marine microbial communities from station ALOHA, North Pacific Subtropical Gyre - HC15-DNA-20-200_MG | ecosystem: Environmental > Aquatic > Marine > Oceanic | place: Pacific Ocean: North... | reverse complement strand
GTGTCCGTTCCTCCCGACGCCAGTGTCACCAATATGCTAAACAGCACAACTCCAACTCCATCGTTGAACAGACTTTCCCCGGCAATTTTCGTCTCAAGCATTTGAGGCACACGGACTTCTTTGAGAATCCCCATGACCGCGATGGGGTCCGTTGGGGAGATCAACGCTCCAAAAACCAAGCAATAGGAAAACCCCATCGGAACACCAAAGAACTCAAACACGAGGTACATCAAGGCAGCCACAATAACTGTGGATGTAATAACTCCAAGAGTGGCCATGACCCCAATGACCAACCGGCGTTGCAACAGTGCGTCTAGATCAACATGCAACGCACCTGCAAAGAGTAGAAAACTGAGAAGCGCCTTCATTAAGACGTCCTCAAACTCGACGTCCGTCAGTAACCCGCGTACCGTTGTGGCCAATCCGAGCGTGGGAATCAACTCATCCGTGATAAGCACCACAATTGACACCACCAGTGCGATCACGACCAACCCAATCGTGTGAGGCAACCTCAACCATCGGTGGTTCGCGTACCCAAAGGCCGCTGCTAACATCACAAGCAGCGCCACTAAATTAAAAATCGATGTAACCGTCATCGTGCTCCGCGTTATCTCCGTTTCCGTTTTGTGGTGGTAGCAGTCTTCTTCGCTCGACGACGCTTCGGGGCTTCGGTGACCTCCGCATCAGGCTGCTTTGCCGCTAGCGTCGTGCTCATCTCCCCGAGCACAACACTGCGTTTGTACGCTGCGTTCACCGCCTTTGACACTACAGTCCGAAAGCTCCCTTTCTCCAGTTGATAAAGGGCTTCAGCCGTCGTCCCGCCAGGAGACGTCACGCGATTACGAAGTTCAGCCGGATGGACGGGTTGTTGTTGCGCGTAGATGGCCGATCCCCGAATCGTCTGCAGTACCAGTACCCGCGCATCCGCACGGGAAAAGCCTAGATGGACCGCAGCATCTATTAACGCTTCCATCATGAGAAAAACATAGCCAGGACCCGAGCCACTAATCGCCGTAGCAATGTCGAGAAACGATTCTTCCTCCACAAACAACTGCTGCCCAAGTGCAGCGACGATGGCACCGGCCTGGGTCCGTTGGCGGTCTGACACTTCACTGGTTGCAGTCCAGACCGTCATACCTTCTCCCACCTGCGCGGGTGTGTTCGGCATCGTTCGTACAATTGCCTTATGTCCAAGACCGGTCGCAATCGATGTGATCGTCGCGCCAGCCACAATCGACACAACCAATGCTCCCGGCTTGATATGCCCCTTTAGCTCTGCGAGCACATCTGGCAACACTTGAGGTTTCACGGAAAGGACAACAACATCAGCATTCTTGACAACGGTTCGGTTGTTGAGTGTTGTCGTGATTTCAAACTGATCCCGGATGTCCGCCAACCGCTCTCGATGTCGATCACTCGCGGTAATGCGATTCGGTTCAAGGTCCTGACGTGACAGTAATCCGCCAATCATTGCAGTACCCATAGCACCGGCACCAACAAACGCGACGTTTACTCCGCGTAATGCATCTGTTTTTTTCACGTGACTCCTCTAGGCACACCCGCCGACAATCCGTGCGAGTCTTGAGTATTCTAGTAGGCCTTTATGGATCCCTTAGCCCACACATTGGTCGGCGCGACACTCGCCGAAACCCGATTGAAAAACTGGTCGGCGATGGCAACACCAATGCTGATTCTAGGCGCAAACGCGCCCGATATCGATGCCATCACGATGTTCATGGACCGAGACCTGTCTCTCGGGTTCCGCCGCGGGCTCACTCACGGGATATTAGCGATGGTCGTGCTCCCCGTTCTGTTGACCGGACTGCTTCTTCTTACCGATCGAATGACGGCAAAATTAGGGAACCGTACCCCCAATGCCCGTGCCGGCCCACTTCTCGCGCTGGGCACCATCGCAGTGCTGTCCCACCCGGTCCTCGATTGGCTCAACACCTACGGCGTGCGATTTTTGATGCCTTTTGACGGCACGTGGTTCTACGGAGACACCCTGTTCATTGTCGACCCATGGGTCTGGCTTTTGACCCTAACAACCGTCGCACTGTCTCACTCCGCATCACGGTTAAGTGTCGCCGCCTGGGTTGTACTCGGTGTCGCCCTCACATCACTCGTGACCGGATTTGAAGGTGCACCCGCGTCGGCACGATTGCTCTGGTGCGTCGGCGTTGTGGGAATAGTCTGGTTGCGCGTTGCCGGACACTGGCAACAACATCTGCCACAACTTGCGAGTCTTTGTCTGTCTGCCGTGATCGTTTACACCACGGTAATGCTCGCGGCATCGCGGCTGGCCGAGGAGCAAGTTGTCACTTGGCTAGCAGACCGCGACGACTCCCCGGTTACCATTATGGCCAGTCCGACACCCGCCAACCCATTTAGGCGAGACATTTTAGTGGCAGACGCCGAACACTATCACTTTCTTGAAATCGACTGGTTGCAGACAAACCCGATCCGAATCACGAGCCCCTCTATTGCCCGTGGCGACAGCGGTCGTATTACCGAGGCTGCGCTCACCGCACCGCATATCTGGGGCTTAGCGACCTGGACACGCTTCCCGGTCTTCGTGGTTACAGAGACTGATGACGGCTACAGAGTCGCAATAAGTGACGCGCGTTATACCCGCCGCGTAGGCGGAGGTCTCGGCGCATCAATCGTCGAACTCGACCGGAACTTAAACGTGCGATAAGTTCTCTACAATAGAAGCAGCATTTACCAAGAACTCTGGAACTAATGTGCGCACCACAATAATTGTCACATTCATAATGACGTTGGGACTCGTCGTCAGTGACGTTTATGCAGAGCAAAACCAGTCGGCGCCCGCAAACACGTTTTCCGGAGTTCCCTGCAACTCATTCGACCCTGCCGCAACTGTGCCACAAACTGTGGCGGCGCCGACCGACCCAGACGCCCTTACGATAGTGCCAATTGCTACTGACCTCTACCTCATTGCAGGGGGCGGCGGCAACGTTACGGTGTTCGTCACCCCCGCCGGAACGGTGGTAGTTGACGGCAAGCTTCCGAACGCAAATGACGCACTTCTGGCGTGCGTAACACGTATCACTAGTTCACCTATCGAGTTCGTTGTCGGGACGCACCACCACGGTGACCACATCGGTGGAATAAGAGCCCTTTCCCCGAATGCCCGTATCGTCACCCACGAAAACACCCGTACCCACATGCTCGCAGCAAATCACCCAACTCCAGACCTCGTATTCACAGCAAAAACATCTTTATTTCTCACTGACACCCCCATTGAGGTCTATCACTTTGGAAACGGCCATACAGATGGAGATGCTGTTGTGTTGTTCCCAACCGAGCGCGTGTTACATGCCGGCGATCTTTTTGTTCAGGAACTTCCATTTATCGATTACGCCAACGGCGGCAATAGTGCAGACTGGATTATCGCGCTCGGCGGCATACTGGCACTCGACTTTGACGTGGTCATCCCTGGACACGGTCTTCCCCTTCAAAAACGTGACGTCCAAATCTTCCGCGACCGCCTACTCACATTGCGCACACGCGCCACACAGTTGGTTCGTCGTGGAGTTTCACCGCAGGAAACACTCGAACTCTTGGAAACAGGCGACCTAGGCTGGACGCTTGCACCGGATGCCCCGTTCGTAGAAGAAAGCTTTCCCGAGTTCTATAACGAACTGGTGGTCGAACTTGAAACTCTCAATCCTCAAGAGCCCGTGGAATCCACCGACCTACAAGATGACCAGAGTCCGTGACACCGAGTGCATCCCATTTTTCGATTGGCAACTGAACGTTGACCAACGCGCCGGTCACTAACGGCTCGGCACCCCCTGTGAGTACACGCGCCAATTCCTCAAGGCCCGGATTATGGCCCACGACCATTAGACAGTTCACTCGATCGCTTGCTTCCTGTAGAACGGAAACAATCGCATCCATTGAAGCAAGGTAAAGGCGGGGTTCTAGCCTAATCACATCGCTCCCGGTAAGCCGAACAGCGACCGCTTCTGCCGTCAGCCTGGCCCGCTTGGCAGTCGATGCAAGAATAAGGTCAGGACAGAATGCTTGTTCCTCGACCAGTTTGGCCATACGTAACGCGTCACGCTTGCCGCGGTTATTCAATGGCCGGTCGTGGTCCGTCGGCGTGTGCTGCTTCCAACTTGATTTGGCATGCCGCAATATCAAAAGAGTCTTCATGGAAACACTGTATGATTCAGGGGTTAATTACGAATCAGTTTCACGACGTTCACGATGCTGCTTATTTCCCTGCTCGACGTCTACACCCTTGTCGTCTTTGGCGCTGTAATCACTTCCTGGGTCCAGCTCCCACCGGACCATCCGATTGCTAACTTTCTACACACGGTAACAGAACCGTTACTCGGACCAATTCGACAGGTGCTTCCAGACATGGGTGGGCTAGACCTCTCCCCCATGGTTTTACTGCTCGCCGTCCGTCTAGTCAGAGGGGCGTTGCTCTCCGTCGCTACCGCTTTTTAACCAAGGCTCGGAAGCTCAAAAGTCCATCGAAGTTTATAGGACGAAATATCACCAATAAAACCAGTCAATGTCATTTATTAAATGACCGGTCAACTATAAATTTTTATCACTTATCATTAGATTCAGTTACTTGCGCTACGCCGCAATGCGACTAGTCAGTATTTCGTCGTTACTCAACACCAGACAACACAAAAGGTGCCACTGTGAACAAGACCCCAGACTCGAAACCACCACCCACTAGTGTCGATGTAGAGTCCCCCGTTACCACCACAGCCTGCCGTCGGTGCAAAACGGAATGCTCCAACGAAGTCTTCCGTGAGGAACTCGCAGTGTGCCCATCCTGCGGCTGGCACGCACCACTCAATGCGCAGGAATGGATTCAACATCTCGCCGACGTAGACAGCTTTCGAGAAATCGGGAAACGCTTACACTCTGCTGATCCACTCGACTTCAACGTCACCGAACCCTATGTGGAGCGCCTCCGGGAAGCGGAAGAGCGGACCGGCATGCATGAAGCCGCTATCAGCGGCGAAGCACGCCTCGATGGCCACACTCTCGTACTCATATCGCTGGAGTTTGACTTTCTTGGTGGCACGATGGGGTCCGTCGTGGGCGAAAAGGTAGCACGTGCCTTTCAGGCCGCAACCCGTCGCAAATTGCCCGTTGTCTCTGTTATTGCAAGCGGTGGGGCACGCATTCAGGAAGGTATCCTCGCACTTATGCAGATGGCAAAAACAGCCACAGCTGTTGCAGCGCACAAAGCCGCCGGGTTGCCCTACATATCAGTCATGACGAACCCAAGTTTTGGCGGCACATTTGCCAGCTTTGGCTCCCTTGGCGATATTCTCATCGGTGAACCGGAAGCCCAAATCGGATTCGTTGGGGCCAGGGTTGTCGAAGGCACTATCGATGAGCGTATTCCCAAAGAGGAACGGCGCGCCGAAACAGTGCTCGCACATGGGATGATCGACATGGTGGTCCCTCGTCGAGCACTGCGCAATCAACTAGCGGTCCTGCTTTCACAGTTGACAGCCGACCGAAATCCCCACTGGCCAGCGGTGAAGCTCGCACCCACACAAAAGCCCACGCGCAACGCCACTGAAATTGTGCAGTTAGCACGGTCCCCTGAGCGACCTCGTGCGCGACACTACGTTGACCGAATATTTTCCTCATTCACAGAGCTGCATGGCGACCGTTGCTACGGAGACGACGACGCCATCCTTACCGGTCTCGCCACACTCCACGGGCATCCTGTAATGGTAATCGCACAAACCGGGCAGGTCATGCCTATGCCAGAGGGCTATCGGAAAACCTACCGACTACTCAAGTTGGCTGAAAAATTTCATCTCCCGGTCATCACTTTTGTGGACACTCCTGGAGCATTTCCAGGTCTGGAAGCTGAACACCGTGGTATTGCTCTGACGATTGGTGAAAATTTAGGACTCCTAGCGAGCCTTGAAGTACCGATCATCAACGTCGTAATTGGAGAAGGTGGAAGTGGCGGAGCACTTGCGCTCGGACTCGCTGACGTCATCCTGATGCAGGAAAACGCTATCTACTCGGTAATTGCACCGGAAGGCGCAGCGGCCATTCTTCTGCGCGACGCGTCGCAAACAGACGAGTTGGTATCGGGACTGAAATTACGAGCCCACGACCTACTGGAGCAGGGTGTTATTGACGGTATTGTCCCAGAACCCCCTGGCGGAGCGCATCGCGACTACGACGCCGCTGCACGGCTCGTAATGGAGCGACTCGTGCATCATCTCGGCCAATTGTCTGGCACTAAGCCGAAACGCCTTATACGAAATAGAGCTACCCGATTTGGCTCGATCGGTAAATTTGAACGTGGTGTCTCAACAATGCTTCGAACAATGGTAAAACGCTTCAAAACGGCCTGATCTAGCAAACGCTAAAGAACTTTGACACACGGTAACGGAAAGCGTTTATGATCGCGTCTTGACGTCGCTATTGAGAGAGGTGGCACGATGAAAAAGACTCTAAGTATTGGACTGACCCAGGCGATTTTGGTCTCCACCATCGTCGTCGCTGGCACGTCCGTACCAGCAGGTGCGCAGGAAAACGTCTATGACACCAATGTCGACCGAACCATGGGACAGCGGGTTTTTCGTGCCCAATGTGGACGCTGTCACGGACGTGACGCGATGGGAAACGACGAGACGGGTGCACCCGACTTAACAACCGGCACATTGGAAGCTGGTACTGATGAGGCCCTTTTCTCAGTTATTCGTGAAGGTATCCCTAACACCGCCATGATCGGGATAAGCCCGCGAGCCTCCGACCAAACGGTCTGGCAGATTGTGCACTACATCAACTCACTAAACCTAGACCCGAGCGACTACAACTTGCCCGGCAACATAGCCCGTGGCGGTCAACTCTTCAACGGAAAAGGAAACTGCTCAAATTGCCATATGGTCAATGGCGAAGGGGGACGCCTGGGTCCTGATTTGTCGACGATCGGCAATCAGCTGGAGCCAGAAGAGATTCGAACAGCGCTACGGGACCCTGACGAAAACGTCGCTCCCCGGTGGTGGACCATGCGTGTGACGCAGTCAGACGGTTCTGTGGTCGAAGGGCTACGGATGAACGAGGACACGTTCACCATCCGACTTATGGACGACGGTGAAAACTTATGGAATTTTCTGAAAAGCGACATCCGGTCGAGCGAACGGATCAAAACCTCGACGATGCCCAGTGCCAACTTGACCGACAGTGAACTGGATGACGTCATCGCTTATGTTTTCTCACTACGGAGGGAGAGCTAGTATGAAGCGCCTAGCATTTGGCATCGCACTGATGACCGCACTACCTTTGGCCGTAAACGGACAAAGCCAAGACGGCGGTCCCTCCTTAGAACCAGTTACATGGGAACGCCTACTAAACGCTGCCGACGAGCCAGAAAACTGGCTCATGTATAACGGCACACTTGACAGTCAACGTTTCAGTGGACTCGACAGCATCCACAGTCGTAACGTCGGCGAGCTGGAACTAAAATGGGCATACCAAATCCCAGAAATTGACCGAGCAGAAACCGTCCCAATCGTCGTCGACGGCGTCATGTTCATCACGGAAGCTCCGAGCAACGTCGTCGCGGTCGACGCCGCTACAGGACGTCAGTACTGGCGCTATGACCACGAACTCCCAGACGACCTCCGTATCTGCTGCGGGCGTAACAACCGAGGTGTTGCCATCCTGGGTGAGACTCTCTACATGAGTACGCTTGACGCTAAACTCGCTGCCATCGATGCAAGAACCGGAAACTTGAAATGGGCGAAGGAAGTGGCACCATACCAAAGTGGTTACAGTAAAACGGCGGCTCCCTTAATCGTCAAAGACCAGGTAGTCACCGGAATCGCAGGCGGAGAATATGGCATCCGTGGTTTTCTCGATTCCTACAATCCGGAAACAGGGGACCTGCTTTGGCGGACGCACACCATTCCAGGACCCGATGAACCGGGCAACCAAACCTGGGCTGGGGAGTCGTGGCGTACCGGCGGTTCACCCACATGGATTACTGGTTCATATGATCCGGACCTTGACCTCGTATATTGGGGAACCGGCAATCCAGGGCCCGACTGGAACGGCGACGTACGGTTGGGTGACAACTTGTACTCCGACTCCGCACTTGCCCTGAATGGCGTCACGGGGAATCTTGAATGGTATTTTCAGTTTACCCCTCATGATATTCATGACTGGGACGCCATCCAGGTCCCGATCCTGGGTGACATCATGTATGAAGGGGAAATGCGAAAAGTCATGATGTGGGCCAATCGAAATGCCTTCTACTACACCCTCGACCGTGAAACCGGAGAATTTCTTGTCGGCAAGCCGTACGCGCGACAGACATGGGCCGAAGGCCTTGATGAAAACGGCAGACCGATTCGCGTTCCGAACATGGAACCGTCGCCTGAAGGCACGCTGGTATCGCCAACCATCGGTGGTGGCACAAACTGGTGGTCTCCAGCATTTAGTCCAAGAACCGGTCTTTTCTACGTAAACGCATTCGACGGTGAACAGTTGTATTTCATTCGGGATGAGGAATATGTAGAAGGCGAACAATACACCGGAGGGGGTGGCGAGAACGTTGCTCCAATCGACAACTATCACAGTGCTATTCGGGCCATTGATCCCGCGTCTGGAGACGTCAGATGGGAATATCCCATCCAACCACGGTCGACATCTGGGCTCTTGGCAACGGCCGGGGACCTTGTTTTCGGTGGCACGGTTGACGGTTACTTTTTCGCCATTGACGCAGTGAGCGGCCAAGAGCTATGGCACGTTGCAGTCGGTGCTCGAGTCCATTCTGCCCCGCTGACGTACTCGGTCAACGGCGAGCAGTACGTGACAATAGCCGCCGGAAACGTGGTTTTTACGTTTGGTCTGGATAACTAAATACGTTTAGCTAAGGCGTGGACAAATGCCGTTTCTTAACCTCCAAGAGCTAACTGCACGAGAACAAATGCCGGGCTTTCATGGACGTTTCATTCATGCGGACAACATGACGATCGTGCACTGGGATATTGAGGCGGGTGCAGAATTGCCAGAGCACGCACATCCCCATGAACAGGTATCGAATTTACTTGAAGGCGAGTTTGAAATGACAGTCAACGGAATGGAAACTCGTCTAACCGAAGGCTCCGTGGCTGTCATTCCATCGAACGCTGTCCACTCTGGACGTGCGATCACGGCCTGTCGTTTTATCGATATTTTCCAGCCGGTCCGGGAGGATTACTTGTAACAGACGCGGTCAGTTGGTCTGATCGTCACCGGCCGTCGGCAAGGTCACAGGCCTTGTAACAGCGATGTCAGGTGCCAACTCAATCTGTTCACCCTCATGCTGCAGGGTGAAGGGGTCGTCGCCTCGAACCAGGTAGGTAGCAGATTTTTGGCTCACGTTAACTTCGAGTCGGTGGGCCTGAATCTGGAGGGAAAACTTCAAACTGCCCACCTGTTCCGGAACCCGTGGAGTAAATCGAAGCAGTCCACCGTTATCACGTAAGCCTGCAAACCCATACACGAGCGTCATCCAAAACCCGCCCATGGATGCAATGTGACAACCATCTTTGACATTCCTCGCTACATCCGCGAGATCCATAAGGCCAGAATCAATGGAATACTGGACAGCCTTCTCTTGCTGCCCAACTTCAGAAGCAACGATACTTTCTATTGATGACGAAAGTGACGAATCACGCGTTGTTAACCGGTCATAAAAATCAAAATTGCGACGCTTTTGCTCCACAGAAAATTCCTCTCCGAGTAGAAACATCGCCAGCACCACGTCAGCCTGTTTAATGACTCGGTGTCGATATATCACCAGAGGGTGATAGTGAAGCAACAAGGGATACTTCTCAGCAGGAGTCCCTGAAAAATCCCACTCCTCCTTATCCAGGAAGGCATCATCCTGCGGGTGGATCCCGTCCTCATCGCTATACGGAATGTACATAGCCTCCGCGGCTTTTTGCCAGTCGTCTATCTCATCCGCCACAAGCCCTGTCTTCCGAACCAATGCGTCGAACTGCGTCTGCGACCTGGCGCGCAACGCACTTACGGTACTAACCGCGTACCACAAGTTTTCACGGGCCATCAGATTTGTGTAGAGATTGTTGTTGACCACGGTGTTGTACTCGTCAGGACCCGTCACACCATTAATATGAAACTTTCCATCCTGGTTCCCAAAAAAGCCGAGGTCCAACCAAAGCCGAGCAGTTTCAACCAAAATCTCAGCGCCCACATCAGCGAGAAACTCGTCATCTCCACTCACTTCAACGTACTTACGAAGGGCGTACACAATATCCGCATTGATGTGGTACTGAGCTGTTCCGGCCGCATAATAGGCAGAAGCTTCCGTACCGCTAATAGTTCTCCACGGAAACAGTGCGCCACGTTGGTTTAACTCTCGAGCCCGTTGACGGGCGTGGCTGAGTTGGTCATGGCGTAATTTGAGTAAATTTTTAGCAATGCGGGGTTTCGTATATGCCAGAAACGGAAAGAGATAAATTTCCGTGTCCCAAAAATAGTGTCCTTCATAGCCGGGGCCCGTAAGTCCCTTGGCTGGCACCCCAACACCCTCTGCCCGAGCCGTCGCTTGGCAAATCTGGAATAGGTTAAACCTAACGGTCTGCTGCCACTCCGGATATCCTTCGACGACAACATCACTCCGTCGCCAAAAGTCATCGAGAAACCGACGCTGACTCTGCACAAGGTCCTCAAAACCATGGTGAACTGCACGGTCAAGCACTAAGTCAGAGCGTCGGCACAATTCATCAGCCTGTGGTCGGCGTGACGAATGATACGTAATGTATTTGACCACGCGAATTCGTTTTCCCCGCGTCGCGTCAATCGAAAACGTCACCTGTCCTGAGGACGAGTCCGATTCTGTCTCCACGTTATAAGCACAGTCTGTCTCAATCGAATGATCAACCGCACTCGACAATGTCATTTTGCTCGACTTGGTCTGAAAGCCAAGCACGACTCGTCGTTCGCCTGCACGCTGCACCACGGGCTCAAGCACCTCGCACCCGAACTGGCGTATTCTCGGATCCTTGGAAGCCGTGACTGTCGAACTCCCGCGCGCCAATTCCGAAACAATAACAACCGGGGCGTCACTCGTAAGTAACGTAATGTCGTACGCTATGGCAGCTAAGTGGCGATGTTCAAAAGACACTAAGCGGCGAGACTTAATGGAAACTCTTTGACCAGACGAATGGGTCCACACAAGTTCACGGTCAAGTGTTCCATTCTGCATATCCAACACACGTTCGAAGTTGTCAACTGTTGCGGTCGGTAAATAAAACGGTTCGTCATCCACATACAACTTAATGACTTTGGCATCAGGAACATCAATTATTGTTTGGCCTTCCTTCGCAAATCCGTACGCTTCCTCACCATAAACAATGGGCCATGTCTCATGAAACCCGTTAACGTACGTTCCACTGTGAACGTTGGGCTGTCCTTCATCACAGGTGCCACGCATACCCAGATAACCATTCGAAATGGCAAACAAAGATTCCGCGGCGCCAAGGTATTGCAAATCGAAGCGTTTCTCGACCAGGCGCCACTCGTCAAGCGGGTACACATCTTCAGGAACATTCTTGTGCCTACTCGCCCTCATCGGTTTATCTCTGATACCGAAGACATCGGCCCGGCTGTCTGCCTATAGGTCTCGCGGAGATCTCTCACAACTACGTCCGCACCCTCGGCAACGAGATCAACCTGACCAGCCGTCCTGTTAATACCAACTACGAGGCTAAAGGATCCAGCTTTTGCGGCTCTCACACCCGCAATCGCATCCTCAACAACCGCAGTCTCCTGAGGCGCCACCCCTAGCTCCTGTGCAGCGTGTACAAAGGTGTCGGGCGCGGGTTTTCCGGCCAATCCGATTCGTTCCGCCACGACGCCGTCCACACGCAATTCAAAACAATTAGCAATTGCCGTAGCGTCAAGTATTGGCCCACAATTTCGACTCGAAGAAACGACAGCCATTCGTACCGATTGTTCATGAAGGTAGCGCACCAACGCAACGGCATCAGGATACGCCTCCACGCTACCGGTAAGTAATACAGATGAAAAAAGTTCAGCTTTTCGGTTTCCGAATCCGCAAACTGTTTCGGTGTCCCATGAATCTGTCGATTCCCCCTCTGGCAAACACAGTCCACGAGATGCCAAGAAGCTCGTCACGCCATCGTGTCGTGGCTTGCCACTAACGTATTTCTCATAATCGTCAAGAGCATCGAACGGTCGGCTCGCCATTTCATCGCCCGAGACGATACCTGCTAGATAAGGGTCAAACGTCTCTTTCCAACAGCGCGCATGGAGTAAGGCCGTTGCAGTCAATACTCCATCTAGATCAAATAACACGGCACCAAATCTGCACCAATCAACCATGCCACTCCCATTTGGTCCGACTACCCGACATATTTAACGTCGGCACCCACAGAACAACGCACACCCGTACCGCCAAGCCCACAATAACCAGCTGGATTCTTGGCTAAATACTGCTGGTGATACGGTTCCGCATAATAAAAGGTAGGAGCCGGGTGAATCTCTGTTGTAATCACACTGTAACCGGCAGTTTTGAGATCTTCCTGATACAACGCGCGTGAAGCTTCGGCTTTCTGCTGTTGTTCAGCACTTTCCGTGAAAACGACCGACCGGTACTGCGTCCCGAAATCGTTTCCTTGACGCATCCCTTGTGTTGGATCGTGATTTTCCCAAAATATTGTGAGCAACTCGTCGAACGACACCTGGTCAGGGTTGAAAACTACGAGTACTACCTCCGCATGTCCCGTTTCACCGGTGCACACTTCCTGGTATGTGACATTTCGCACGGAACCACCAGCGTAGCCGACCGCCGTAGCGTAGACACCGGGGCATTCCCAAAATTTCTTTTCCGCACCCCAAAAACATCCCATTCCAAAAACCGCCTGCTTCAAACCATCTGGAAATGGTGCAGAAAGCGAATGACCATTTACAAAATGTGCGCTCGGTGGGGAAATCGGTTCGTTTTGAGTTTCCCCCGACTGGCGCTCAGATGAACCTTTGAACATAATTCGGTCGAGTACGCCCATGGTAACTCCTTCGTATCAGTGGTCTGGACAGCCCTACTACAGCATATAGTGAAGTGAGCACATGCCGCCTCCAATAGGCTCTTTACAGCCAGACGACCTCCACAATCGAGCACTCGTCGCCAATGTCCACCCACCGAACTGGAAAAATCC
>Ga0310344_10002733_pt1 | contig 13219 bp, 13 predicted proteins | sample HC15DNA20200_MG_FD_203801 | JGI IMG/M metagenome (GOLD analysis project Ga0310344, IMG submission 203801) | Marine microbial communities from station ALOHA, North Pacific Subtropical Gyre - HC15-DNA-20-200_MG | ecosystem: Environmental > Aquatic > Marine > Oceanic | place: Pacific Ocean: North... | reverse complement strand
ACTCGACATGGAATATGCGCAAGTGGTTGGCGGGGGATTTTAATAGTGTTGCCCTCTATTTTGAGAGGAAAGTCGTGTATGGAAAACTCGACGCCACGCAAATCCAAAACCAAAGATTGCAGCTTTGGTTTTTAAGCGTTACCAGAAAGGTGTGGTTGCAGGGTTTTGTGCTACTTGCGCAAATCGTAGGCTAGCAGTAGTCCCTGATCTTTAATGTACAACACGCCGTCGCTTACCACCGGGTGTGCCCAAGCCCTGTTGCGAGTGCGTTCGGGTTGGTCAAATCGGCTGATTTCCTTGTACTCCTTGGGGTTTAGTTCCACCATCGATATTGTTCCTTTGCTTTCGGCACGCAGGATAATCTTGTTGTCTACCACCACGATGGCTCCCTTGCCAGCGCTTCTTTCCTTCCACATTTCCTTGCCGGTTTTCAAATCGAGGCAGACCAGTACGTTGCCGCTTGCGCCGTAGACATAGTCGCCTACACGGATGCAGCCGCCATGATGGTTGGCGATGGATTTGTTGGCATAGGTCTGCTTGGCCTTGAAGTTGCCGCCGGATCCGCTTACTTCAAATCCATTGCATCCAACGCCATAGGAACTGGTGACAAAGAGGTTGCCGTTATTAAATATAGGAGTGCTAACCACAGCTGTCCTGCCTGCTCGCCCAGCTTGCCACAGGAGTTTTCCGTTACTCGCGTCAACGCCCACCACGCTCTTTCCTGAAACCTGAATATACTGTTTTACGCCGCCAAATTCCCGGATGATTAATGAAGAGTAGCCGGCAGTGTCGGTGAATTCCTTGCAGCGCCAAACTTGTTCGCCTGTCTTTGCGTTTAACGCGAGCACCGCGCCTTTACTGCCGCCGGGAGTGACAACAACTTTCCCGTCGTCTACTAACGGGGATTCACTCCATTTCCAGCCGCTCATCATTTGTCCCCCGAAATTAGTTTGAATGTTTTCTCGCCAAATCTCCTTTCCGGCAGTGCTTACGCAGATAAGGTCGCCAAGCTGCCCCAATGCATAAACATGTCCGTTAGCTACGGTTGGGGTTGAGCGTGGGCCGGGATAACCACGATGTCCTTTCGGGTCCCCTACGCGTACTTTCCACAGTTGCTTACCTTCGATGTTTAGGGCGAAGAGATAGCAAGCGTCCTCAAGGTCGCCCATGGTGTAGATTGTTTTGTCGGCAACTGCCATACTGGAGTAACCCGCACCCAGGCCCGTAGTTTTCCAGAGGAGCTTGGGTCCACCCTCAGGCCATTTGTCTAGGAGGCCTTTCTCTGTGGAGACTCCGTCGCGGTTGGGGCCGCGCCATTGAGGCCAGTCACCTGCATGGAGAGTTGCAAAAGTCAGGCTAAGGCTGAGGGAAAAAATAAAGTTACGCATAATTATTGTTTTGGAGTTTTTATTTAGATAGAGCAGAGGAGCAGGGCATTCAATGAAAATATACCCTGAATCACAGTGTCATTGGTATTGATGGCGAGGTGGGTTTTGACGGTTGCATGTTGGGGTAAATGATATATTTCCCTTTAGTGCGACGTTGAAAACAGACTGCCTCCTAGGATGATTATACCGTTTCCCCGAGTAGAAGTTTGTGGCATGTTACTGTACGTGAGACATTTCTGGATGAGCTTGGGCTTGGCGGCGTTGTTGGCATTTGGGTTGCAGGCACAGGATTTACTGGATCAACCGGGAGCAAAAAGTGAGGTCAGGCTGAGTCTGGAACAGGATATAGCTCGTCCAGGCGATACGGTTTGGGCGGGACTACACCTTGTAATTCCGGAGCCCTGGCATACTTACTGGGTAAATCACGGGGGTGTGGGTGAGGCGCCGTCTGTTAAATGGCAGCTTCCCCGCGGTGTCACTGCAGGCAAAATTCACTGGCCACTCCCTAAAAAGCACAACTCCTTCGGGTCGATTGCCTATGTGTATGAGGGCGAGGTTTTGCTGCTGGTGCCGTTGAAACTGGCAAAGGATTTGAAACCGGGGCAGCACGAGATCAAGGCTGTGGTGAAATGGCTTGAGTGTACTGATGAGGCCTGTGTGCAAGGGGAAAAGCGTGTTGCCGCTAGGTTTGAGGCGGGAGCCAAGCAGGTTATAGGTGGCGATGCAGCCTTGTTTGCAAGATGGCGTGAGCGATTACCCGGAGTCATGCCCGACTTACAGGCTGGGTGGGCCGGGCTTATGGCGGATAATTTTTGGCGACCACTTGCATTCCGTGTGCCTGTTGGAGATGCGGGTGAGACGGTGGAGTTTTTCCCGCATCTGGATCCAAAAGATGAATTCATGGTGCAGGCTGAGGTGAAAGAGGAGCGTGGCAATGGCTATGTTAAATTGACTCAACAAGTTGAATCCGTGGAACAAAAGTGGCCGGCGCAAGTGACTGGGGTCATGCGCGTGGGGGACAAGGGTTACGAGGTGGTATTAAAGGTAGGTGAGCCAGCAACCGGATCAGCTGACAAGCCAGATTCACCATTTCTCTTGGCACCGGGCCTTGGTTTTGGTGGCAGCCAGACATCGCAACTGGAATTGTTGCTGGATGCTAAACAGGCCAAGCCGGGGCAGACTGTGATGGCGGGTGTCCGTTTTAAAATCCCTGCGGGTTGGCATATCTATTACAAGGATCCCGGTGGACCCGGGTTGCCGCCGGAATTCACCTGGGTTTTGCCCGAGGGTGTTGAAGTTGGAGAGGTTCTGTGGCCGACACATGAGGTGTTCGAGTTCGGTGGAGAGAAATTCAATGGGTATCACGATGAAGTGATGTTACTCGTTCCTTTGAAACTGGCAGAAAGCAGAGCGCCGGGCCCTCTGGATCTGCGCGTTAATGTCGCGTGGCAGGAGTGCAAAGATATTTGTGTGCAGGGGGAATCTTCGCTGGTCGTTAAACTTGTCGTTGCTGGGGAGACTTTGCCTTCGGCGAGTGCTGCTGAAATTGCAGCGTGGCAAAAGAAGGTGCCCGAAGCTAAGAAACCTGAGGAAGCGACGAAAGCCTCCGGTAAAGCGGGTGAAGAAAAAAAATCTGAAATTGTTGGCGCAAAAACAAAAGTTAAACTTGTCCTGAGCTCAGTGCAGGCCCGGCAGGGAGACGTAGTGCTTGCCGGGGTACATTTTAACATACCACCCAAGTGGCATATTTTCTGGAAAAACCCAGGGGATTTGGGGGAGCCTCCAAAGATTCAATGGCGTCTGCCCAATGGCGTTAGTGCCGGCGATGTTCAATGGCCCAAGCATGAGTTGTATGAGCAGATGGGTTATCGGCAGAATGTATATCACGATGAGGTTATGCTCATCGTGCCGCTTACGCTCTCCCCAGATTTACAGACAGGGGAATTGCAGTTAGATGCTGAGGTTGCCTGGCAGGAATGTGAGATTTCCTGTGTGCAAGGTAAGGCAAATATCAGCGCCTCTCTCTTAGTTGCCGCAGAGAACGAGTCATCTGATGCAGCCTCGCAAATCAAAGAGTGGCAAGCCAAGGTTCCGGCGTCTGGGAATGAGTTTAATGCGATCGACTGGAACCAGTTGGGGGGCATGTTGTTGCTGGCTTTTGCAGGTGGTTTGATTCTGAATCTTATGCCCTGTGTCCTGCCGGTAATAGCACTCAAGGTGATGGGCTTTGTCAATCAGCGCAAAGAAGAGCCCGGGCATGCACGCCGACTTGGAATTATTTACGGGTTGGGCGTCATCTTTTCATTTCTTATTATGGCGGGGTTACTCCTTGGTGTCCGCGCAGGTGCTGGTGGGGAAACATGGGGCATGCAAATGCAGAATAAGTGGTTTCTTTTGTTCCTGACGGTATTGATGACCTTGGTGGCATTGAACCTCTTCGGAGTTTTTGAAATCACACTGGGAGGCTCTGCTATGACTAAGGCCGATTCCGCGGCTCGCAAGGAAGGGGCCCTGGGTGCGTTTGCCAACGGCATGTTGATGGTCGCGCTTGCCACCCCATGTCTGGCTCCGATGTTAGGAACAGCAATCGGCTTTGCTCTTACTCAGCCTGCTGCTGTGGTAGCCTTGGTGTTTGCCACCGTGGCTGTGGGCTTGGCGTTGCCCTATGTTGTCCTGAGTTTCAAGCCGGGTTGGCTCAGGTTTCTTCCGCAGCCGGGCGCGTGGATGGAATCATTCAAGAACGCGATGGGATTTCCCATGCTGGCGGCAGCCATTTGGCTCTCCACCTTGGCGGCTGGCAAGCTTGGTGAGGCCGGTGGCCTGCGGGTGGGTTTCTTGATGGTTTTGGTGGCCGTGGCGGCTTGGATTTTTGGGCAATTCATCCAGCGGGGTACTTCACGGCGGGGCATGGCCGGATTTTTTGCGTTGGCGGCCTCAGGTACAGCGGCTGCGTGTCTTTTTGTGTTTCAGGATAAACTAGACTGGAAGGAGTGGAGTGTGGACGCCGTGGCAAAAGCACGCGCTGCGGGGCATCCAGTGCTGATCGATTTTACTGCGGACTGGTGTTTGACCTGTAAGCTAAATAAACGATCCAGTATCGAGGTTGACTCAGTGCGAAAGAAAATTGAGTCCACTGGAACGGTTGTTTTCAAGGGCGACTTCACCGACAAGAACCCGAGTATGGCAGCCTTTATCAAGGAGCATGGTCGTCCCGGTGTTCCTCTGGTGCTGGTCTATTCGCCTGGCAAAAAAACTGAACCGCAAATTTTACCCGAGTTACTGACGCCAGGGTTGGTGCTGGCCGCGCTGGAGAGCGCGAAGTCGGACACATCGGGCACAAACAGTCCGCCTGATCAGATAAAACCAGATCAATCAGTGCCCGAAAACCGAAACTCAATTGTACCAGCCGAAATCAGCTGGGGCGAATGGAGCACAGAATCTGTGGCCGAAACCCAAGCCAAGGGTATGCCGGTGTTGGTTGACTTTACGGCTGACTGGTGTGCGCCCTGCAAGCACATAGAGAAGACCGCCATTAACGTGCCCATTGTGCGCGAAAAACTGGGGCAGTTAAATGTGATGACACTGAAGGCCGATTTCACGGACAAGGGCAAAGTTATCCTCGATGAAATGCATCGTTATGGTCGCCCCGGCCCTCCATTGGTGCTTGTGTACCCGCCAATAGAACACGCAAAGCCCATCGTGATGGAGGAGGTGTTTACTTCAAAAGATCTATTAAAGGCACTTGATCAGGCCGTTGGTACGGATTCCGAGGCCCAAAAGGACTTGGAGTCGGCTGATGCATCTGCTAAACATCCCCGCTGATTTCCCGGTGAGAAAACTTGGCGTCATGAAATACAAGGCAGTCCTTTTTATGGTTTTGTTGGCCTGTGCTGGTTGTCACTCGTTTGGGCCGAAATCGGTTGGCGAGACGCATCCTCTTTATAATGAGGTTATCTCGCGCAGTCTCAATGAGCAGTTCCTGCTGAACCTTGTCCGGTTGCGGTATCGTGACAACCCCTACTTTCTTGAAGTGGGAAGCGTAGCGGTCAACACGTCGCTTGAAAGCTCGGTTGGTTCAAGTTTTAGCTTGGTATCAGACGGTGCGGATACCATCAAGCCCTCCGGCACACTGACTTACAAGCAGAACCCGACTGTTAGTTACACCCCTCTGCGAGGCAACCAGTTCCTTAAGCAGATGCTTACACCGGTGCCGCTGGAAGCGCTGCTTACCCTTACCCAGAGCGGCTGGAGTGTGCAGCGGGTCATGAGCGTGTGTGTGGAGAGGGCCAATGATCTGGATAACGCTGCCAACGCCAGCGGGCCGACTCCGGGACAGGAGCCCCGCTTTGAGGCGTTTCAGGCCATGGCTGATCTTTTGCGTGATTTGCAACAGGCGGATGCGATGGAGCTGGGCGCGGCCCCTGTCGCTGCAGAGGGGAAGAAGGGGCACAGTCTGGTTTTGCGGTTCAAGGGTGGGGCTGCATTGGCGGGGAAATTCAAGGAATTATGTAAGCTTCTCGGAGTGCCGGAGAATAGCACCGATCTGGTGCTTACCACTGATTTTCTTAATAAGCCAGTCAATGGCGTGGCGGTTCGCACCCGTTCCATGATGGCCATCATGTTTTTTCTATCGCACAATATTGTGGTGCCCGCTTCAGACGAAAATGCGGGGTTGGTTACAATTACCAAGTTAAGGGATGGAGAGCGTTTTGACTGGGCAAACGTGACGGGTCGTTTGTTTGCGGTTAGTTCTGTAAGTAGTCGCCCTTCCGATGCCTATTTGGCGGTGCCATATCGTGGTAGCTGGTTTTATGTGCGTCAGGACGATCTTGAGAGCAAAAGCACCTTCATGCTGCTTAACCAGCTTTTCAATCTTCAATCAGGTGACGTCAAAATGATTGCGCCTACATTCACCATTGGCGTGGGGAATTAAGGGAGGATTCAGGCTCGTTTTTCGGGTTGTGGGCGTTATCGTTAGGCCATGACACACATCCTTGGAGGGATGAGCATTATCGTGATTGGCTTGGTCCTAGGCGACTCAGTCTTTATCAATAAAAACCCAACAATCATGGGCTATGTCTTTGATGGTCTGGGCCTCTTTTTTGTTGGGAAAGGAATTTACTCCATGATCAAGGGCTCGCCCGCCGGAGCGACAGATATTCAGGTCCAAGCATCGAAAGAACCGCCTGAATAATAAATATCAGAGATCTTTTTGGCATCTAATTCTTTGTGCCAGAAAGGGCGGGGTGGTCTGAGAGTGGAGGAGTCTTGATTAACTTTCCTCCAGGAATTTCATGGAAAGGGAATTCACGCAATGTCGTACGTCAGTTGGAGTAAGCTCTTCTCCTGTGAACACATGGCCCAAGTGCCCCTCGCAATTGGCACATTGAATCTCCGTCCGTATGCCGTCTGGATCAGGCAGATGCTTTATGGCACCCTGAATTTCCTTGTCGAAGGCTGGCCATCCGCAATGGGCTTTAAACTTGTCTTCTGAACGGTATAGGCGGGCATCGCATCGTCGGCAGGCATAGATTCCCTTCTCAAAAAAATTGTTATACTCGCCTGAGAATGCCGGCTCTGTGCCTTTTTCTTCTATTATAAATTTTTCCTCGGGTGACAGATGGTTGTGGTTTGAGGCGTTCATGATAATTGCTTCCCCGGAATCAGAGCGAGTAAGACGGCATGGAGGATTTTCACGCCGCCGACCATACCCACGCCAAGGCTGGCGTCAATTCTGTGTCGCTGATAAAAAAGTGTTTCCCGCATTTGTTGTTTCTGTTATCGATCTCTTTAGCATTCCGAGAGGATTGCTCCCTGCTTGGATCCAATACCCTTGGCTCTTGGCAGTGGTTTAGGTCACTGGTGGGCTCCACACTCACCGGTGGCCTTTTTGTTTGGGTGCTACGTAGACAGGCAAGTTTGTTAGTGGTGGATAAAAAAAATAACTTTGGCAAAATTGGCGTTGGATATTCCTCCGGGCTTCGGTATTTTCCGCGCGTCACATGAGTGAAGAATCCAAACCATTAGTCGGCGTCATCATGGGCAGTCATTCAGACTGGGAGGTGATGAAAAATTGCGTTAATCAACTCAAGGAACTGGATGTGCCCTGTGAGGCTAAGGTGATCTCGGCCCATCGCACCCCTGATTTACTGCATGACTGGGCTAAAGGAGCTGCGGATCGTGGGTTGGAGGTGATTATTGCCGCCGCTGGTGGCGCGGCGCATTTGGCGGGGGTGACTGCTGCCTTTACGCCGTTGCCGGTATTGGGTGTGCCAATGAAGGCGTGGTCACTGGAAGGGTTGGATTCTCTCCTCTCGATGGTGCAGATGCCTGGAGGTGTGCCGGTAGGTACGATGGCAGTTGGTAAACCGGGCGCAAAGAATGCGGCGTTACTGGCAGCTGCGATTCTGGGCAACAAGTATCCCGAGTACCGGGTTGCATATGAAGGATTTCGCGCAAAACAGACAGCTGATGGCGAGGCAAAGCAGGAAATCCCTGACGCCTAGATTTTTCTTCTAATTTCACACTTTTTTGCTGGTTTGCGGCGGTTGTGGGCTGTAGTTACTGGCACGTCACCTAGATAGTTGTGAAAATTTTCAGCGGCAGATCAAATCAGGATCTTGCAGGGGCCATCTGTGAGTCAATCGGGGTGCCTTTGGGCAAAAGCGGCGTGCGTGATTTTCCGAACGGTGAAACGTTCGCCAAGATCGAGGAAAATGTCCGTGGTGAGGATGTTTTTGTGGTGCAATCGACCTCGCCGCCGGTGAACCAGAACCTGATGGAATTGTTCATCATGATTGATGCACTACGTCGTGCGAGCGCAAACCGGATTACCGCAGTAATCCCCTATTATGGTTACGCGCGGCAGGACCGCAAAGATCAACCAAGGGTGCCAATTAGCGCAAAGTTGGTGGCGAATTTGTTGGTGGCTGCAGGTTGTAACCGAGTTTTAACCATGGATCTGCATGCGCAACAAATTCAGGGTTTTTTCGACATTCCTGTCGATCATCTGTTTGCTGCGCCGGTTATGTATGACTACCTCAAGAACAAGGATCTTGAGGACTTGGTAGTGGTGAGCCCGGATGTGGGTGGCATCAAGATGGCCCATGGCTTCTCTCAGATGCTACACGCTGGCCTAGCAATTGTGGCCAAGCGGCGGATGAGTGATACTGAAGTGGAAACCGTGTCGGTTATCGGTAATGTAAACGGTAAAACAGTCCTGCTGGTGGATGATCTTACGGAAACTGCGGGCACGCTGGTGGAGGCGGCAAAGGTGCTTCGTCGTCGTCGGGCCAAGAGGGTTATTGCCTGTGTTTCCCATTCAGTATTGAATGAGACGGGAGTCCGTAGATTGCGTAAATCGAATATTGACGAACTGATCACAACTGATAGTGTCCCCCGCTCCGAATTTAAGGGCGTGAATGTCACCACCCTGTCGGTGGCGAAACTGCTGGGTCAGGCAATTCAGCGGATTCACACCAACTCATCAGTGACCTCGTTATTTGAATTTGAGGGAGTACGGATCGGTTAACAGGATTTTTTAGATGAAATCAGTAGCATTGGAGGCGTTTACGCGCACAACAAGAAAGCGCAACGCAGTGAAGAAGCTCAGGAGTGCTGGTCGCATACCGGGAGTGTTGTACGGTAGCGGACAGGATGCGAGCGGCGTTGAGATTGATACCAAATCTTTTGAGATACTAGTGAATCAATCGACTTCCGGTGCGCTGTTGGTGGATTTGTCATGCGATGGCAAAAGCAACCTGGCCTTGGTAAAAGAGGTGCAGTATCATCCGCTGACCGGGGCCTATCTACATGTCGACTTCCATGCGGTGAAAGAGAATGAGCCGGTCACCGTGTTTGTGCCCGTCGAGAGCACCGGTGAGGCTGTTGGAGTAAAAGTCGGTGGAGGACACTTGGAGCATGTGCTTTTCCGCGTCCGCGTGCGGGGGTTGCCAAAGGATATTCCTGATGAGCTATTTGTTGATGTCAGTGACTTGGATATTGGTCACACGCTTCACGTTAAGGATATCGAATTGCCAGAGGGGGTTGAGATTTTGGCGCATGCCGACAATCCGGTTTATTCGGTTGCCAAGCCGCGCGTCGTGATTGAGGAAACACCTGAGGAAGGCGAGGAAGGCGAGGAAGGCGAGGAAGGAGAAGCTTCTGCCGACGGTGAGGCCAAAGCCGAAGATGGCGGTGGCAAAGCTGAAAAGAAGGAAGGCGAATAACCGTCGGCCTGTGCCGTATGGCCGGCCATGGACACTTGGCAACTTATTGTGGGTTTGGGTAACCCCGGTGATCGTTATTCGGCGACCCGCCATAACGTCGGCTTTATGGTGCTCGAACGGTTAGCTAAGATTTGGGGGGTTAGTTGGTCGAATGAGAATAAGTTTAGCGCTAGGATTGCCCGGGTTGACGTAAGTGGCCGACGCGTATTACTTTGCCAGCCCCAGACCTTTATGAATCTAAGTGGTGAGGCTGTTGGGTCGTTAGCAGGATTTTATAAAATCGCGCTCGACCAATTGCTGGTCATCGTGGATGATGTGAATCTCCCGCTCGGCGAATTGCGGCTGCGACCCGGTGGCGGAAATGGGGGCCATCACGGGCTGGAATCGATTGAGTTGCATATGGCCGGTAGTGGTTTTGCCCGTCAACGTGTTGGAATCGGCCGGCCGGCGCACGGTGGAGGTGGATTAACCGGCCATGTGCTGGGTGCCTTTGGGGAATCGGAGTCGGCTGCGATGGGTAAGATATTGGCAAGTGCGACAAATCAGGCTGAGAGCTGGTTAAGTGATGGTGCGCAGAAGGCGATGAATGATTTTAACGGGTCGGTGATTCCGCCCACGGTACAAAACGAAGAAACGGAAGAAAAAGAGTGAGACGATACGAGGGACTATTTATTCTGGATACAGCTGGAAGTGCGGACGGCGGGCCCAAGGCAGTTGAGTCGGTCAATAAACTGATCATAAAGGCCGGAGGCAAGGTGGAAACTGAGCAGAAAATGGATCGCCGCCAGTTCGAGCGCGTGGCCAGCAAGAAGCATACGGGTGGCTTCTACACAAATCTGGTCTTCGAATTGGAGCCGGCAGCAATGGATGGATTGGAATTGGCCTTTAAGGAGCATAAGGATGTCTTTCGTGTGCAGATCACCCTGGCACCGGCAGTGGTCGAGGCGGGAACCGATTAACGACAGGAAACACCATGCCCAACTACAACAAAGTCATCCTGATGGGTAACCTGACCCGGGATCCGGAAGTGCGCTATACTCCGGGTGGGACGGCGATTGCCAAGCTTGGTATGGCGGTCAACCGCCGGTGGAAAAATCAGGAAGGTCAAATGCAGGAGGAAACGACTTTTGTGGATGTGGACGCTTTCGGCCGTCAGGCGGAGACGATTGGTCAGTACCTGAAGAAAGGGCGACCGGTTATGATTGAAGGTCGACTGAAGCTTGACCAGTGGGATGATAAACAGACTGGTCAAAAGCGTAGTAAGCTGGGAGTGGTGCTGGAGAATTTCCAATTTTTGGATTCACGAGGTGACGGTGGCGGTGGTGACGGTGGCGAAGGCAGTGGTTATTCGCAGCCAGGGCCGACCTCAAGTTCGCCCCCCGGCAATGGTGGTTCAGTTCCTGAAGATGACGATGTCCCGTTTTAATTGGGGTTTATTTGTGCCAACTGAAGAGGAAAATTTATCATGTCTAAAACTGAAGTAATTTTGACTGAAAATGTGGTCGGCTTAGGTGCTGAGTCGGATAAGGTGGAGGTGGCTGCTGGTTTTGCGCGCAATTATCTTCTACCTTTGGGTAAGGCTATTCCAGCCAATGTGGGGAATGAGCGCTATCTGGCTTCGTTGCAGGCCCGGCGTGATGAACGTGAGGCTGCCGAGCTATCAACAATGGATGCACTCAAGGAGAGTTTGTCGCACCTTTTGCTGGTTGTAAGGATGAAGACGGGTGAAGAGGGCAAGATGTTCGGGTCTGTGACAGCGGGGATGATTGCCGACGAATTAAAGACGCAATTTGACGTGGATCTAGACAGGAAAAAAATCAACCTGCCGCAAGCTATACGCGAACTGGGTGACCATGACGTTGGCCTGAAGTTGCACACTGATATTGAAGGTGTGCTCAAGGTAAAGGTGGAAAGCGAGAATCCACTTCCTGGGCCCGGAGAGCACGAAAAAGAAAATGAGTCACCGAGAGGTAGCTCTGGGGCGACTTCATGAGGGTATAGATTAACTGATCCAGAGTCAGGATTTGTTGCCCGATTTTTTGTTCACGTCGCCTCCGTGAATATATTTGGGCTTGTGTCAGCAACTAGCGTTTGCGTTCGGGTAGGTTTTTCCAGTTTTCTTTTCTTGGATGATCGACACAAATGAGGAGTCGCCCTTGCCGTCAGTGCCGGAGGACTTGATTGAGACACCACGTAGACGTGCTACGCAGGCGTCAGAACCGGGGTTGGGACGTGTGCCCCCCAATTCACCTGATGCCGAGCAGGCCGTGCTCGGCAGCATCCTGATTTCCCCCAATGACAGCATTGGTTTGTGCTTGGAAAAACTACGTACTCCGCAGACGCTTGATGCGGAGGGAAAGTCAAAAAGTGATGCGGATGAGATCAGTTTTTTTTATGATTTAAAGCATCAATTGATCTTCGAGTTGCTGGTGGACATGTACGAGGCCAAGGAGGCTATTGACACACTGACGCTCACCAATCGGTTGCGGGATCGCGGTCAAATCGACGCCATTGGGGGCCCGGCCTATCTGGCGTCACTTGAGGATTCTGTGCCTTCTGCAGCCAACCTCACCTACTACCTGGAAATCGTCTGGGAAAAATATCTCCTGCGTAAAATGCTTAAGGTATGTGCCGGCATGATGCAGAATGCCTACTCGCATGAAGGAGACGTTGAGCAACTGCTTGACGAGGCGGAAACACGTATTCACCGAATCAACGACGAAAGGGTAAGCGAGCGGCAGTCGGACATGAAGACGCTGGTCCTCAATGTCATGGGAGAGGTGGAGGCGCAGCACTTGCGTCAAGGCGAGCTTTCAGGAATTCCAACAGGTTTTATGGACTTGGATAAGATGACAGACGGGTTGCACGCAGGTGAGATGATAGTCGTCGCCGCGCGACCCAGTATGGGCAAGACATCTTTGGCCATGAATATAGTGGAACACGTAACCATGGAGGTTCAGAAACCGGTTGGTGTTTTTAGTCTGGAGATGACAGCTGAATCGCTTGTTACGCGCATGCTGTTTTCTCAGGCGCGAATGAATCTTAGAAATGCGCGCGACGGATTTATGAGCAATTCTGATTTTCCGAGAATGACTGCGGCAGCTGGCAGGTTGGCTAAGGCTCCGCTTTATATAGATGATACACCAGGGCTTTCTGTTTTGCAGTTGCGGGCGAAAGCGCGCCGGATGAAACATCAGCATGATGTTCAGCTCATTGTGGTTGACTATATGCAACTGCTCAACTCTACTTCGCGCCGGGCAAGAGACAATCGCCAGCAGGAAATTTCCGAAATTTCCAGTGGTATCAAGACGTTGGCGAAGGAGTTGCGTCTGCCAGTGATTGTTCTGAGTCAGTTGAACCGCGAGATGGAAAGAGACAAGTCTCGTAAGCCACGTCTTTCGGATTTGCGTGAGTCGGGTGCGATTGAGCAGGATGCAGATATAGTTGGCCTTCTGTATAAGCCTGCTGGCGCTGAAGATGAAGAAGATGGCGCATCGGATTTCAACGAGGGTGAGCCGGTGAATCTGTTGATTGCCAAGCAGCGCAACGGTCCTACGGGTGATGTTCAAATGACGTTTCTCAAGAATTATACTAGGTTTGAAA
>Ga0310344_10002732_pt1 | contig 13226 bp, 12 predicted proteins | sample HC15DNA20200_MG_FD_203801 | JGI IMG/M metagenome (GOLD analysis project Ga0310344, IMG submission 203801) | Marine microbial communities from station ALOHA, North Pacific Subtropical Gyre - HC15-DNA-20-200_MG | ecosystem: Environmental > Aquatic > Marine > Oceanic | place: Pacific Ocean: North... | reverse complement strand
ACATATCGAAGAATATGAAATAATGACAAGAGACACAAAGTTAGGAACAGAAGAGATTACAAGAGATATTCCTAACATAAGTGAAGAATCGTTGAGAAATTTGGATGAATCAGGAGTTGTTTATATAGGAGCTGAAGTAAAGGCCGGAGATATACTTGTCGGAAAAGTAACACCAAAAGGAGACACAATATCAAATCCAGAAGAAAAATTATTGAGATCTATTTTTGGTGAAAAAGCTACTGATGTTAGAGATTCATCCTTAAAAATGCCACCGGGTAGCAATGGAATCGTTGTAGATGTTAGAGTTTTTAATAGACACGGTATAGAAAAAGACGAAAGATCAACTGCTATAGAACGATCAGAGATCGAATCTGTTCAAGAAGATAAATCTGTAGAAGAAGAAATTCTTGAGAGAAATATTAAAGCAAGAGCTGAAGAAATGATCAAAAATAAAAAAATAAGTGCCAGCTTTAAAAAAATCAAAAGTCAAAGCACTTTATCAAACGAAGATCTTAATGATATAAATTTAAATGATATTTGGAAATTGCAGTTATCTGATGAAAAAACTAATAAAGATTTAAAAATATTAAAAGATCAATATACAAACGTAAAAAAGGACATTAAAGACAGATTTGAAGATAAAGTTGAAAAAATTCAACAAGGAGATGATTTATTACCCAATGTACTAAAAATGGTTAAGGTATTTGTAGCGGTAAAAAGAAGTTTAAAACCAGGTGACAAGATGGCTGGAAGACACGGAAATAAAGGAGTTATAAGTAAAATAGTGCCTGTTGAAGATATGCCATATATGAAGAATGGTAAACCGGTAGACGTGGTGTTAAATCCTCTCGGCGTTCCAAGCAGAATGAATGTAGGTCAAATTTTAGAAACCCATTTAGGCTGGGCATGTGCAGAGCTTGGAGAAAAAATTAAACAAGTTATAAAAGAACATGTGAACATTACAAAAAGAAATAATTTAGTTCACGATATTCTTAAAAAAGTTTATAACAAAGATGTATACGAAGAAAAAATCAAACCTCTGCAAGGTAAAGAATTTGATGAATTAATTTCAAATTTATCTAATGGGGTACCTATTGCAACACCAGTTTTTGATGGAGCCTCAATTGATGATGTCACTGACTTATTAAAAATGAGTGAATTACCTTCTAGCGGTCAAACTGATTTATGGGACGGACGTACAGGAGAAAAGTTTGATAGAAAAGTAACGGTTGGAATAATTTATATGCTAAAATTGCATCACTTAGTAGAAGATAAAATTCATGCACGATCTACAGGACCATACAGTCTAGTTACACAACAGCCATTAGGTGGAAAAGCTCAGTTAGGTGGACAAAGATTTGGAGAGATGGAAGTTTGGGCTTTGGAAGCATATGGAGCAGCATATACATTACAAGAAATGTTAACAGTTAAATCAGACGATGTAGCGGGAAGAACAAAAGTTTATGAAACTATTGTTAAAGGCGACGACAAGTTTGAATCTGGTGTTCCAGAATCATTTAACGTACTAGTAAATGAAATTAAATCACTAGGATTAGATATAGATTTAAATTAAATATTTATGAAAAAAGGTATAACAAAATTATTTTCTACTGAAACAATAGAGCAAAAATTTAATAAAATAAAAATTGCGCTAGCAAGTCCTGAAAAAATTAAATCTTGGTCTTTTGGTGAGATTAAAAAACCTGAGACAATAAATTATCGAACATTTAAACCTGAAAAAGATGGACTTTTTTGTGCAAGAATTTTTGGACCAATAAAAGATTATGAATGTCTTTGTGGAAAATACAAAAGAATGAAATTTAGAGGTATAATATGTGAAAAATGTGGAGTTGAAGTAACAAGATCTAACGTAAGAAGAGATAGAATGGGTCATATTGAATTAGCCACCCCTGTTGCTCACATATGGTTCTTAAAATCATTGCCAAGTAGAATTTCGGCTGCAATTGATATGAAGTTAAAAGATGTTGAAAAAGTTTTATATTTTGAAAGCTTTTTAGTAATAGAACCTGGCTTAACAAAATTAACAAAAAATCAGCTACTTACTGAAGAGGAATATGTAAAAGCCCAAGACGAGTACGGTGAAGATTCATTTCAAGCAGGTATAGGAGCAGAGGCAATAAGAGAAATACTAAACAAATTAGATCTTGAGTCAGAAAGAAATAAACTCAGATCAATGTTGAAAGAAATAAAATCTAAAGTAGCTGAAGAAAGAGCAATAAAAAGGTTAAAATTAATAGAATCTTTTATAAATTCAGGAAATAAACCTGAGTGGATGATTTTAACAAGTATACCTGTTATTCCACCTGAGTTAAGACCTCTTGTACCGCTAGACGGGGGTAGATTTGCAACATCTGATTTAAACGATTTATACAGAAGAGTCATTAATAGAAACAATAGATTAAAAAGACTTATTGATTTGAAAGCACCTGATATAATAGTAAGGAATGAAAAAAGAATGCTCCAAGAATCAGTAGATGCATTGTTTGACAATGGAAGAAGAGGAAGAGTTATTACAGGAACAGGAAAAAGACCTCTTAAATCATTGGCTGAAATGTTGAAAGGTAAACAAGGAAGATTTAGACAAAATTTATTAGGTAAAAGAGTTGATTATTCAGGACGTTCAGTAATTGTAGCTGGTCCAGAGTTAAAACTTCATCAGTGTGGATTGCCAAAAAAAATGGCAGTTGAGCTATTCAAGCCATTTTTATATGCACGTTTAGATAAACTGGGTCTTGCTACGACTATTAAACAAGCTAAAAAAATGGTTGAGAAAGAAAAACCAGAAGTCTGGGATGCTTTAGAAACTATAATTAGAGAACATCCCGTTATATTAAATAGAGCTCCAACATTACATAGATTGGGAGTTCAGGCTTTTGAAGCAAAATTAATAGAAGGTAGTGCCATTGAATTACATCCTTTAGTATGTGCTGCATTTAATGCTGATTTTGATGGAGATCAAATGGCTGTTCATATTCCTCTAAGTTTAGAAGCTCAGCTAGAAGCTCGTGTATTAATGATGTCGACAAATAATATACTTAGTCCTTCAAATGGAAAACCTATAATTGTACCAAGCCAAGACATGGTTTTAGGTATTTATTATTTATCTCAAGCACCAGATAAAATTGATAAGAAAATTAAGCCCAAAGGATATTTTAATAATGTTACAGAAATCGAACAAGCTTTAGAGTCTAAAAATATTAGCCTACATTCAGATATAATTTGTAGATATGAAACAAAAGACGAAAAAGGAAATAAAGTTTTAGAAAAGCATAGAAGCACAGCTGGTAGATTTATATTATCAAGCATTCTGCCAAAAAATTACAGAATTAAATTTTCTCTAATTGATAGAATTTTAACAAAAAAACAAATATCAGATATAATTGATATTGTTTATAGATATTGTGGTCAAAAAGAAACGGTAATATTTTGCGATAGATTAAAAGCTCTAGGTTTTAAACATGCCTTCAAAGCTGCTATTTCATTTGGTAAAGATGATTTAATAATACCTAAAACTAAAGGAAAGTTAGTTAATGAGGCGAAGAAACAAATAGAGAGTTATGAAGGTCAATATGCTGAAGGTTTAATAACTCGAGGTGAAAAATACAATAAAGTTGTTGATGTCTGGTCAAAATGTACTGATCTTGTTGCAAATGAAATGATGAAAGAAATTTCAGCTGCAACAAAAATAATGCCCAATGATAGAATAGAAACTAATTCAGTATTTATGATGGCAAATTCTGGAGCAAGAGGGTCTGCAGCACAAATGAAGCAATTAGCGGGCATGAGAGGATTAATAGCGAAACCTTCAGGGGAAATTATAGAGACACCTATAACAGCAAATTTTAAAGAAGGGTTAACTGCATTAGAATATTTTAATTCAACTCACGGTGCTAGAAAAGGTTTAGCAGATACTGCATTAAAAACTGCAAACTCAGGCTATCTAACAAGAAGACTATGTGATGTTGCTCAGGATATATCAATAACAAAACATGACTGTGGTTGTAAATCAAAAGATTCTTTAACAGTTACAGAAATTATTGAAGGAGGTAATATAATAGTAAGCTTAGCAGATAGAGTCCTTGGTAGAACTGTAGCTGAAGAAATAAAACATCCTATTACAGGTGAAATAATTTTAGGAAAAAAGAAAATTATTGATGAAGAAACATGTGAAAAAATTGATACTGCTGGTGTAAAATCTATTAAAGTTCATTCTGTAATTACATGTATATCAAACGAAGGAGTTTGTGCACTTTGCTACGGCAGAGATTTATCAAGAGGAAAAATAGTTGCCGAAGGAGAAGCTATTGGTATGATAGCAGCTCAGTCTATTGGTGAACCTGGTACTCAATTAACAATGAGAACATTCCACGTTGGCGGAACTGCACAAGTCAAGGAAGAATCTCAAGTTGTAACTCATTCAGAAGGAATACTTAAGATTACTAATAGAAACATAATTGAAGATTCTAGAAAAAATAAAATTGTTATGGGAAGAAATACACAGCTTTCTATTGAGGATGAAAATAATCGACAATTAGCTGTCTATAAAATTCCATACGGTGCTAAATTATTTTGTGATACCGATGAGAAAGTTACTAAAGGAAAGAAAATTTGTGAATGGGATCCGTACACTCTCCCAGTTATTGCTGAAAAAAGTGGTACAGTTAGTTATATGGACTTAGTCGATGGAGTTTCTTTGGAAGAGACAACTGATGAAGACACAGGAATAACTTCAAAATCTGTTAAGGACTGGAGATCTCAGTCAAAAAACACAGATTTAAAACCTCGTATTACATTAAGAGATGAAAAAGGAAACGTAGTTAAAAAAGCTGATGATAATGAAGCAAGGTATTATTTAGTTCCAGATTCTATTTTGTCAGTTAATGATGGTCAACATGTTACAGCTGGAGATGTTATAGCAAGATTGCCTAAAGCAACATCTAAAACAAAAGATATTACTGGTGGATTACCTAGAGTAGCAGAATTATTTGAAGCTAGAAGACCTAAGGATAGTGCAATTATAGCTGAAAATAATGGAACTATTGAATTTGGTAAAGAACTAAGAGGTAAACAAAAAGTGTCTATTGTAAAACCTGATGGTACTTCTTCTTCATATCTAATTCCTAAAGGCAAACATATTAATTTTAATCCAGGAGAAAAAATAAAAAAAGGTGAATATCTTTTAGACGGAAGCCCAGCTCCACATGATATTCTAAGAATTTTAGGAGTTGAAAATTTAACAGATTATTTTGTTAATGAAGTGCAGGACGTATACCGTTTGCAAGGTGTTGTTATAAACGATAAGCATATTGAAACTATATTGAGACAAATGTTGAAAAAAGTTGAAATAAAAGATTCTGGAGATTCTAAATATCTTGCAGGAGAAATTTTAGACAAAATTATTCTTGATGAAGAAAATGAAAAACTAAAGAAAGAAAATAAAAAAGTTGCATCTGGGGAGAGAATTTTATTAGGTATTACAAAAGCTTCATTGCAGACAAATTCTTTTATATCTGCTGCATCATTTCAAGAAACTACAAGAGTTCTCACAGATGCTGCAATAAAAGGAAAAGTAGACAAATTAGATGGATTAAAGGAAAATGTAATTGTTGGTCGTTTAATACCAGCGGGAACTGGCTCAACTAAATCAAGATGGCAAAAAATTGCTGACGAAAGAGACGCATCCATTTCTGATCAAACTAATGAAGAAGTAAAAGAAAAACAAATTCCAGCAAGCTAAAAAACCTTTAATTATCAAGGAAAATTTAACATTTGAGTGTTGACTTTTAATTTGTCAATTAGTAGTTTAGCGCAATTTTAATGGTTGGAAGTAAGGTTCTTTTTGCCTTAAACACTAACTGAAAATGCCTGTTTCTTTAAGGCAAATAGTGCTTATTTCCATATAAAATAATATATAAAACTATGCCAACTATTAACCAGTTGATAAAGAAAGCTAGAACTAAACCAAAGATAAGGAGCAAAGTACCTGCTTTGGAAAAATCACCACAAAAACGTGGTGTGTGCACAAAGGTATATACAACAACACCCAAGAAACCAAATTCAGCATTAAGAAAAGTTGCTCGAGTACGCCTATCCAACGGTCACGAAGTCACGTGCTATATTCCTGGAGAAGGACATAATTTACAAGAACACTCTGTAGTTTTAATTAGAGGAGGCAGAGTCAAAGATTTACCTGGAGTTCGTTACCATATTTTACGAGGAAATTTAGATACACAAGGAGTTGCTGCTAGGAAGCAACAAAGATCTAAATACGGAACAAAAAAACCAAAATAATCAAAATGTCTAGAAAAAAACAAGCACCGAAAAGAATTTTTTATCCAGATCCAAAATATGGATCATTAATTTTAGCAAAATTCATTAACTTTGTAATGTACGATGGAAAAAAAACAACCTCTGAAAAAATAATTTATGATGCTTTAAAAAAAATTAAAGAAAAAACTAAAGAAGATCCAATTAAAATATTTAATGATGCGGTAAATAACATTCGACCAAACCTTGAAGTTAGATCTCGAAGAGTTGGTGGAGCAACATACCAAGTCCCTCAGGAAGTTAAAACAAAAAGATCTCATACTTTAGCTTTAAGGTGGTTATTAGAAGCTTCTAGAAAAAGAAAAAACAAAACAATGTCTGATAAATTATTTAATGAGCTTATGGATGCATCACAAAAAAAAGGATCTGCTATTAAAAAAAGAGAAGATACACATAAGATGGCAGAATCCAATAAGGCATTTGCTCATTACAGGTGGTAATATGCCAAGATCACATACTTTAGAAAAATATAGAAACATAGGCATCATGGCACATATTGATGCTGGAAAAACAACTACCACAGAAAGAATATTATATTATACAGGCAAAAGTCATAAAATTGGGGAAGTTCACGACGGAGCTGCAACGATGGATTGGATGGAACAAGAACAAGAAAGAGGAATCACAATTACTTCTGCAGCGACAACATGTTTTTGGAGAGAACATAGAGTTAATATTATTGATACCCCTGGACATGTTGATTTTACAATTGAGGTAGAAAGATCTTTAAAAGTTTTAGATGGTGCTATTTGCGTTTTTGATGGTGTTGCTGGAGTAGAACCTCAATCAGAAACTGTATGGAGGCAAGCCGACAAATATAAAGTTCCAAGAATTTGTTTTGTTAACAAATTAGATAGAACAGGTGCTGATTTTTTTATGTGTGTTGGTATGATTAAAGAACGTCTTGGAGCAAAACCTTTAGTAATGCAAATACCTGTGGGCATAGAATCTTCTTTAAAGGGAGTTGTTGATCTAATCAAAATGAAAGCTATTTTATGGAAAGATGAAAAATTAGGTGCTGAGTTTGAATATACAGATATACCAGCAGATTTAAAAGAACAAGCTGCAAAATACAGAAAAGAGTTAGTAGAAACAGCCGTTGAACAAGACGAAAAATTAATGGATGATTATCTAAATGGAAAAGAAATATCAGAAAAAGATTTGATATCATGCGTGAGAAAAGGTTGTTTAAAATTTGAATTTGTTCCAGTTTTGACTGGTTCAGCATTCAAAAATAAAGGAGTTCAACCATTATTAGATGCAGTTGTAGATTTTTTGCCAAGTCCAATTGATATTGGATTAATTAAAGGAACTAAACCAGATTCTAAAGACGAAATAGAGAGGAAGTTTGATGATAAAGAACCTTTTTCAGCATTAGCTTTTAAGGTTGCCACAGATCCTTTTGTTGGAACTTTAACATTTATAAGAATTTATTCAGGTACACTAAAAACAGCCACTGGAATTTATAATACCAGTAAAGATAAAGAGGAAAGAGTTGGCAGAATGTTATTAATGCATGCTAATAGTAGAGAAGACGTAAAAGAAGCAAATACAGGTGATATAGTAGCCCTAGCAGGTCTCAAATATACAATAACTGGACATACCTTATCAGACGAAGAAAACCCTATTGTTTTAGAACCAATGGAATTTCCAGATCCAGTTCTTGAAATAGCAGTTGAGCCAAAAACCAAAGGAGACCAAGAAAAAATGGGTGAAGCTTTAGGTAGATTAGCCAGAGAAGATCCTTCGTTTAGAGTAACCTCTGATGAAGAATCGGGACAAACTATAATAAAAGGTATGGGGGAATTACACCTAGATATTATTGTAGATAGAATGAAAAGAGAATTCAAAGTAGAAGCAAATATTGGGGCGCCACAAGTTGCTTACAGAGAAACAATTTTAAAATCAGTGGAAAATACTTATATACACAAAAAGCAAAGTGGTGGAGCAGGTCAGTTTGCTAAAGTTGAGTTATCAGTCGAACCATTGCCACCAGGTAAAGGTAGAGAAATTGAAAATAAAATTAAGGGAGGAGCTATTCCTAAAGAATTTATTCCAGGAGTAGAAAAAGGTATAGAAAGTGTTGCTGATAGTGGAATACTGGCTGGTTTTCCATTAATAGATTATAAAGTTACAATAGTTGACGGCTTACATCACGATGTAGATTCAAGTGTTTTAGCTTTTGAAATAGCATCAAGATTCTGTTTTAAAGAAGCTTGTACAAAAGCATCATTGAAACTTTTAGAACCTATGATGAGAGTTGAAGTTGTGACCCCAGAAGATTATATGGGTGATGTTATAGGAGATTTGAATAGTAGACGTGGTCAAGTATCAACTACAGACAAACGAGGAAATGCTACAGTTATTAGCGCCATGGTACCTTTGGCTAATATGTTTGGTTATATAAATAATCTTAGATCAATGTCACAAGGGAGAGCAGCTTATTCAATGTTTTTTGATCATTATGAGAAAGTTCCTCAAAATGTTCAAGATGAAGTAACAAAAAAACTGGCTTAAATTTATGGATAAACAAAATATAAGAATACACCTAAGAGCATATGATAATAAGATATTAGATTTATCTACTATCGAAATAATTAATACTGCAAAAAGAACTGGTGCACAGGTCAGAGGGCCAATACCACTTCCGACAAAAAAAGAAGTTTTCACTGTTTTAAGGTCACCACATATAGATAAAAAGAGCAGAGAACAATTTGAAACAAGAACACATAAAAGATTGATAGATATTTTAGAACCAACTCCACAAACAGTTGAGGCATTGATGAAGCTAGACTTGGCTTCAGGTGTTGATATTGAAATTAAATTATAGAAATTAATATGAGCATAGGATTAATTGGAAAAAAAATTGGAATGACAAGGGAATTTTTTGATATTGGCATATCAGTACCTGTAACAGTTTTATCTATTGAAAAAGGAAGAATTTTAAATGTTATTACAAAAGAAAAAAGAGGTTATGACGCAATTCAAGTTGGCTTTGGAAAATTAAAAAATTCTAAGCTTACTAAACAAATGAAAGGATTTTTTGCAAAAAAATCAACTGAACCAAAAAAATTTCTTAAGGAATTTAGAGTAGAAAATATTTCTGAATACAAAGAGGGAAATGAAATTGGACTAGAGCTATTTAAGGATCAAAAATTTGTTGATGTTACATCAAAAACAATTGGAAAAGGTTTTGCGGGCGTTATGAAAAGATATAATTTCTCCGGTCTTAGAGCCTCACACGGTGTCTCGGTATCACACAGAGCCCATGGTTCTACTGGACAAAACCAGGATCCAGGTAAAGTATTTAAAGGTAAAAAAATGGCAGGTCATATGGGAGATAAATACAGAACAGTCCAAAATCTTGAAATAATTAAATCTGACCCAGACAATAACTTAATTTTTGTTAAAGGTTCAGTACCGGGTTCAAAAAATTCTATAGTTTTAATTCAAAAAAATTCTAAGAAAATAAATAAATCTACTACAATTGAAAAATTAAAAAAAATACAATCACAAACTGCGCCTGCAACTGTTAAAACTCACGACAAATCAAAATCTGACAATAAAAAATCCCAGCCAAAAGCTGCTGAAAAAAAAGTGGAAAAAAAATAAATGAAATTAAAAGTAATTAATATAGAAGGTAAAAAAATTAGTGATATTGATATATCAGATAAAATTTTCTCCCAAGATGCAAGTAAGAGCTTGATCCAATCATTAGTAGATTGGCAACTAAATCATTTTAAACCACGTACTGCTAAGACTAAACAAAGAGGTGAAATTAAAGGATCTACGGCTAAAATATATGCACAAAAAGGAACTGGCGGAGCAAGACATAGTAGTAGAAAAGCACCACTTTTTGTAGGTGGAGGAGTGGCCCACGGTCCTAAAGGCAAAGTATATAAAGTTAAAAAAATGAATAAAAAAGTTAGAAAATTAGGTCTCTTTTATCTCCTCTCCTATAAACATAAAGAAAATTCACTGCACATAATCGAAGATTTTAAGAATGAAATTAAAAAAACTAAAGAATTTAATAATTTTATTGAAAAAAATAATTTAAGAAACTCATTAATTATATCTGATAAGACTTCTACTTCAAAAATTATTAAATCAGCCAGAAACATACCTAATTTAAAAATTATTAGCGAGGAAGGAACAAATGTTTATGATTTATTAAAATACAAAAATGTAATTTTTACAAAAACATCAATTCAAACTTTCCAAGATAGGATTACAAAATGAAGAAATTTCATTATTTAGACACTATTATTTCACCTAATGTAACTGAAAAATCAACTTCATTATCAGAATTTAATAAAGTTGTATTTAAAGTTAATAATGAAGCATCTAAAAATGCTATTAAGAGAAGCATTGAAAAAATTTTTAAAGTAAAAGTGATTAAAATAAATACAATTAATATTAAAGGGAAAAATAAATTTGTTCGCAATCGAAAAGCATTTAAATCGGGTTACAAAAAAGCAATTGTTACATTAAAAAAAGGTCAAAGTATTGATCTTTCAACTGGAGTTTAATTTATGCCGTTAAAAGTTTTTAAATCTTACACAAAATCTACCAGGGGTACGGTCTTAGTCGATAGAAAAAATCTATGGAAGGGAAAATCCCTTAAATCATTGACAGCAGGAAGTCACTCAACTGGAGGAAGAAACAATCTTGGAAGAATCACTTCTAGACATAAAGGAGCAGGACATAAACAAAAATATAGACAAATTGATTTTTACAGAAAAAAAGATGACATCAAAGCAACAATTGAAAGAATAGAATATGATCCGAATAGATCAGCTTACGTTGCGTTAATCAAGTACGAAGATGGTCAAATGAGTTATATAATAGCCCCAAATAATATAAAAACGGGAAACAAAATTATTTCTGGAAGAAACAAAGAAATAAAAACAGGAAATTGCATGCCATTATCAGATATTCCTGCAGGAACAGATATTCACAATATAGAATTACAGCCAAATAGTGGAGGCAAACTTGCAAGATCTGCTGGATCATCAGCTCAAATTTCAGGGTCAGATGATAATTATTGTATTATTAAATTAAATTCTGGAGAAACGAGAAAAGTAATTAATACAGCAAGAGCTACGATAGGAGTTGTTTCTAATAGTGATCATCAAAATATTAAAATTGGTAAAGCAGGAAGAAATAGATGGAAAGGTATTAGACCTCAATCAAGAGGTGTTGTAATGAACCCAGTGGATCATCCACATGGTGGAGGAGAAGGAAAAACTTCAGGAGGAAGAGATCCAGTGTCTCCGTGGGGTCAATCTGCCAAAGGATTAAAAACTAGGAAAAATAAAATGACCAATAAATATATTATATCACGAAGGAAAAAAAGGAATTAGTTATGTCAAGATCTGTTTGGAAAGGCCCTTTCGTTGACCCAAGTCTGCTTAAAAAAGTAGAAAAATTAAAGACTGAAACTAAACCTACTCCAATTAAAACATGGTCAAGGAAATCTACGATTATTCCAGAATTTGTTGGAATAAGCTTTCTTATATATAATGGTAAAAAATTTATTCCAATTAAGATATCTGAAGAAATGGTTGGTCATAAATTAGGAGAATTTGCTCCAACACGACAATTTTCGGGTCACACCCCTGCTGATAAAAAAGCTGCGGCTGATGCTGTAACAGCTGTAACAGCAACAAAAGGAGCTCAACCTGCTAAAACAGCTCCAGAAGCAAAACCTAAGGAGGCAAGTCCAAGTGAAAAAAAATAATAAAAATATAGTAAAAGCTATAAATAGAAACGTTAGATCAAGTCCAAGAAAAATAAATAATTTATTGAAAAATATTAGAGGTAAAAAAGCTGATGTTGCTTTAAGAGATTTATCATTTGCAAGACAACGTATAGCTTTTGATATTAAGAAAACGGTACAATCTGCAATTGCCAATGCCGAGAATAATTATCAGTATGATATTGATAATTTATATATAGAAGAAGCTTATGTAGGAAAATCACTTGTTCTTAAAAGATTTAGAGCTAGGGCAAAAGGAAGAGCAAGTGGAATTAAAAAACCCTATTCAAATCTTACAATTATTTTGTCAGAAAAATTAGAATCTGAGAAGGAGTCTCATGGGTCAAAAGGTTAATCCAATAGGTTTAAGACTTGGCATCACAAGAGGATGGGACTCAGTTTGGTTCTCAAAAAAACGTGATTATGGAAAATTTTTAATTGAAGATTATAAAATTAGAGAATATGTTAAAAAAAATGTCATTAATTCTGGTGTCTCAAATGTTTTAATTGAGAGGACTTCCAAAAAATGTATTGTATCAATTTACACATCTAGACCTGGGTTTGTTATAGGAAAAAAAGGGTCTGATATTGATAAAATTAAAAAACAATTAGCTAAAATATCAAGCACAGAAGTAAGCTTGAACATTAAAGAAGTAAAAAAACCTGAACTTAATGCATATTTGGTAGCAGAAAATATAGCTCAACAATTAGTAAAAAGAATTGCTTTTAGAAAAGCTATGAAAAGAGCAATGCAATCTGCACTTAGATTGGGAGCAAAAGGAATAAGAGTTTGTTTAGCTGGTAGATTAGCAGGTAATGAAATAGCTAGAACCGAATGGTCAAGAGAAGGAAGTGTACCTTTGCATACTTTTAGAGCAGATGTAGATTATGCTGAAGCAGAAGCTTTAACAACTTATGGAATTATTGGTGTCAAAGTATGGATATATAAAGGCGAAGTTTTTGGAGATAAATCATTAACAAAAAATAAGGAAAAGGATAATGCTACAACCAACAAGAACAAAATTTAGAAAAGCTCATAAAGGAAGAATTCATGGTACTGCTACAAGAGCTTCTGTACTGAACTATGGACAATTTGGATTAAAAGCTTTGCAACCAGAAA
>Ga0310344_10002731_pt1 | contig 13226 bp, 11 predicted proteins | sample HC15DNA20200_MG_FD_203801 | JGI IMG/M metagenome (GOLD analysis project Ga0310344, IMG submission 203801) | Marine microbial communities from station ALOHA, North Pacific Subtropical Gyre - HC15-DNA-20-200_MG | ecosystem: Environmental > Aquatic > Marine > Oceanic | place: Pacific Ocean: North... | reverse complement strand
GACGGTATGGTTCATATAAGTGAATTGGAAAATTACCGTATCGCAAAGGTAGAGGACGTAGTTAGCGTTGGAGAAGAGATCACTGTTGAAGTAATCGCCGTAGATGATTCTGGCCGTATCAAACTATCCCGTAAAGCCCTCCTAACAGATTGATCCTGAAAGGATGGACAGATAAGGTAGGTAGTACAACCAAAACGAGAAAGGAGTCCCTTCATGGCAAATACTAAAGTCGTCGTTAACGGAATCCTCGGCAAAATGGGTCAAGAAGTGCTAAATGCAGTGGTTAATGCCGAAGGAATGGACCCAATCGCTGGCTCAGATATTGCGGCCAATTTGGATCAAATCACACTGCCTGGTGGCAAAGGTGCCATCCCAGTTTTTAAGGATATAGAAAAGGCCGTAGAGGGAGCTGACGTCGTAGTTGACTTTACCAACGCCCTAGGGGCGAAATCTGTCATGGAAGCGGCTGCCCCTGCTGGCGCTGACTGCGTGATTGGTTCAACCGGATTATCTCAGACCGACTTCGAGAAAGCGGAAGCATTATCTGAATCTAACGGTACTAGTATAATTATTGCACCCAATTTTGCGATGGGAGCTGTACTAATGTCACATCTAGTGAAAGAGGCCGCAAGATTTTTTGATTACGCTGATCTAACAGAGGTTCATCATGAAGCGAAAATAGACGCTCCCTCAGGAACGGCATTAGCAATAGCCCAAGCCGCGGCAGAAGGTAAGGGCGGTAACTTTGAGGCACCTAGTGCCGAAAAAGAACTAATATCTGGCACTAGAGGAGGAGAGAGCGGAGGGGTTGTAATCCATAGTGGAAGAATGCCGGGAAGAGTCGCACATCATGAGATGGTTTTTGCTTCTTTAGGCCAAATTTTGACGATACGCCATGATTCGATAAACAGAGAAAGTTTTATGCCTGGAGTTATAATGGCAATAAACGCCTCAAAAACCTCGAATGGATTGACTGTCGGCTTAGATAAAATTATGGGACTGTAATCTTCCTCGATCCTCAATGCTAAGCAACTCTAACTCAGCTAATATCCTAATTGACGGAGGAACACTTGAATTCATGCAAAATCGCCGTGGTCGGAGCCACAGGAGCTGTAGGCCAGGTATTTTTGGACATAGCAGACCAGCGGCACTTCCCTATAGATGAAATCAGACTATGTGCTTCGGAAAGATCAGTTGGCAAGAAAATTGAATTTAGGTCTCAAGAGATAGAAGTAGAGTTGTGCACTCCTGCTGTTTTGGATGAAGTTGATTTTGCATTCATTTCAGCTAGTGGAGATGTAAGTCGGGAAGTCGCACCGTTAGCCGCTAATCGCGGGACGGTAGCAATCGACGATAGTTCTGCCTTCAGAATGGATGCTAATGTTCCTTTGGTAGTTCCTGAAGTTAATGCCAAAGATCTAAACGATCACAAGGGAATAGTCTCCATACCGAATTGCTCTACTACTCCTTTGGTGATGGTACTGAATCCACTGATGAAGAAATCTTCGGTCAACCGGGTGGTCGTAGACACTTTCCAATCTGTAACAGGAACAGGCGCGGCAGCATTGGCCGAAATGGAACATCAAAGTGAAGCAGTATTAAATACCCGCCCCGTTACAAGCAATGAGTACCCTCACCAGATAGCTTTTAATGTAATGCCTCACATCGAGCCTTTCCAGAAAAATGGTTACACCAGGGAAGAGATGAAAATGCTCTACGAAACGCAAAAAATACTGCATGATTCAAATATTTTGGTCTCAGCTACCTGTGTAAGAGTGCCTGTTGCTGTCAGTCACAGTGAGGCGATACACATTGAATTCGAAGATATGATATCTCCTAATGAAGTGAGAGAAATCTTAGAAAATGAGCCTGGTATAAAGATTGTAGACGACCCTTTCTCTGACGTGTATCCTATGCCAATAGACGCTGCGGGAACGGACGATGTCCTAGTCGGCAGAATTAGAAAAGATATCTCGCATCCAAATGGAATCGCTATGTGGGTTGTCTGTGACAACTTACGAAAAGGTGCAGCTCTCAATGCTATTCAAATAGCAGAGGAAATGATGAAACGAGACATAGTTGCAGAAAAAAACTGGAGGAAATAAAAACATGGTAGATTTCGGAAGACTTCTCACAGCTATGATTACCCCTTTCGATTCCGAAGGTAACATTGACTTTCCTCAGGCCAGAAAACTAGCAAAGGGACTGGTAGCATCAGGAACCGACGGATTAGTTATAGGTGGTACGACTGGAGAATCCCCGTCGATGTCGGACGAAGAAAAAGTTCAATTATTTGCGGAAGTAAAAGAAGCCGTGGGAGATACTGCCACGGTAATCGCTGGTACCACTGACAACAATCACAGAAAATCTGTCGAACTGTCCATAGAGGCAGAAAAGGTCGGCGCCGATGGGTTACTGCTGACAGTACCTGCATACAACAAGCCTACCCAAGAAGGTCTATATCAAAATTTTAAGGAGATAGCGGGAGCCACATCGCTCCCCGGACTGCTATATAACGTTCCATCGAGAACCTCCCTAAACATGACTACTGAAACTACCTTACGGCTAGCAGAAATAGATAACATAGTAGGGGTCAAAGAAGCCTCGAGTGACTATGTACAAATCACAAACATTATTGATAAGGCTCCAGACGGATTTAGAGTATGGTCTGGAAACGATGACGAAACATTCCCAATTATGTGCGTTGGTGGACATGGGGTAGTAAGCGTGGCCTCTAATCTCTATGGAAGCCAAATCAAAACTATGATGGGGCTTATCCTCGAAGGCAATATTGAAAGTGCCGCTACCGAGCACAAGCGCCTGCTCCCAATTTTTAAAGCTCTTTTTTGGGTAACTAACCCTATCCCGATAAAATATGCTGCCAATAGGGCAGGATTCAACGCAGGGCCGAACCGATTACCTCTATGCGATCCAGATGAAGATTTCGTATCAACTTTTAATCCTGTGATGGATGAATACGAAGTAGATTTACCGGTTTCCTAAATATCCCCCGACGTAATATATCAAGGCGTTAGGATGTCCTTGACCATTATCGTCTGATCTCTATGGGGACCAGTGGAAATAATATCGATAGGACAACCAATCAAATTCTCCAACCGATCTATGTATACCCGCGCATTAGTTGGCAGATTTGATAAATCAGATATACCGGCCGTAGGTATATCCCAACCCTCCAGAGTCTCATATATTGGGGAGCATTTTTCTAGAGCGGCAACTCCACCCGGGGGTTCATCCAGAATATCAGTACCCAATTTATATCCGACACAAACCTTGATTGAATCGATATGATCTAACACATCCAGTCTTGTAACGACCGCAGAGGTATATCCGTTGACCCGATTACTATATCGAGCTAGGACTCCATCGAACCAACCGATTCGCCTCGCACGTCCAGTTGTAGTACCAAATTCCCTAGCCACCGTACGAATACTCTCACCCACATCATCAAATAGCTCAGTCGGAAATGGACCAGAGCCCACTCTAGTGTTATAGGCTTTAAATATACCGAGCACACTAGTGATATGCCTAGGTTGGATGGCCAAGCCAGTTATGGCACCTCCAATAGTGGGGCTTGAAGAGGTTACAAAAGGATATGTACCATGGTCCAGGTCAAGAAGTATGCCTTGTGCCCCTTCTAAAACCACTGTCCCGCCATCATCTAAAACATCATTTACGTACCGACCCACGGGTTTAATAAAGGATCCGAGCCTATTTTTCCAATTTGCAGCTTTCTCCAGTATTGATTCTGTGGTCACTGGTTCAACAGCATATATTTTCTCCAGTATGGCGTTCGTGTAAGGAAGAACTGATTCCAAACGAACCTTCAGATTTTCTAGGTCTAAAATATCCGCCGCTCTAATACCCGTCCTTAAAGTCTTATCACTATAGGCTGGACCAATTCCCTTCCCAGTCGTACCGATAGCCTGTTTACCCCGACGATTTTCGGCCAATGTGTCCAACATGACATGGTATGGCATTATCAAATGAGCTCGTTCACTAACCATTAGTGATTGGCTTATGTCAATCCCCGCCTTTTCCAAAGCTTGCATTTCCTCAATCAGGACATCTGGATCGACTACTACGCCATTTCCTATAACATTAGTTACACTTTTGCTGAAAACGCCACATGGAACCAAATGTAAGCTGAAATCGCCCATATCGTTTATCACGGTGTGCCCGGCATTATTGCCGCCAGAAAACCTGGCCACAATATTAGCTCGCTGCGAAAGATAATCTATGATCTTACCTTTACCTTCATCCCCCCACTGGGCACCAAGGATGGCATAGGCAGGCATCGGCAATTCTCCTAAATCTCAATTATTCGCCAAGCCCACGAATCCTAACTGACAGTAATTTATGGGCAAAAAAATTTCTCCTCAATGGGGGTCAGGTTCACAGAACCCGAACTCTACACAGGGAGATATCAAGTCGAAGTATAACAGAAGTGCCCGGGTCTATTCCTATAAATTTTCACTAAGCTTTAAAGAAAGTCACGTGCAAAGGAATTTAATTGCTCCAAAGCTTCCTTTTCCGGAGTGCTATCGATAGATAAAACGATCCTTTCAGCTCCTGCTGAAAAGAGTTCATCTACTACATTTGGGTCAGGGGTTGCACCGTAGACCGTAATACCGATGGTAGAGAAATCCCTACCTGATTCCTCGCAAAGTCGCTTAAGTTCATTTTTGCCATATTCAATATCATCAGGACTTATCCGGTTCGGCATCCAAGCATCTCCCCAGCTAACTACCCTCTTAAAAACATTTTTCGCGTGACCACCTAAATATATAGGTGGATGTGGGCGTTGAACTGGCCGCGGAAAAGAATATACAGGAGGAAAATCATAATATTTACCATGATATTCACTTTCAACCGTAGTCCAAAGTTCCTTCATAGCCATCACTGAATCCTTAGTTTGTGTCCACCTGCGTGCAAAGTCACCACCCATAATATCTGTTTCTTCTTTTAACCACCCTGCACCTATACCAAACAAAAATCTCCCTTTCGCATACATATCCAATGTCGCTACCTCTTTTGCCAGAAGAAGAGGATTTCTCTCTGGAACTAAGCAGATACCTGTACCCAAAAAAAGTTTATCTGTGACAGCAGATGCCCTACCTAAAGCCACGAAAGGATCAGCAACGTCTGCGTACTTTTTAGGTATCACTCCTCCCGGTCCTGGCCATGGAGTTTCTGCCGCGACAGGTAATACTGGATGTTCTGCAACCCATAGAGAATCAAAACCAGCTTCTTCTGCTTTGGCCGCCAACACTGCTATATCTATTGAATAATCTGTTGGAAATGTTGTTATCCCAATGCTACCCATTAATACCTACCTCTTTTAATCATGACCTTAAATCAACCTAATTCTGCTAATAGTTTGATAGCGCGGTAAAGGTATACTGTTTCCTCTTCTGGTGGCAAATCCAAATCCTTAAATTGTTCTGACTGTTCATATCCCCCTATACTGGAAGCTCCTGGAAGAATCGATAAAACTAATTCTTTCAAAACCCCTTCCGGAGTCACAACAATACACCCTCTGTCTGGAAACCCTGCGATCGGATCAACCTCTATTGCCTGTACAGTTTCCATATTTAAAAAGCCAGGAAAGTTTTCAAGAGCAGCTGCGACTGCGACCAATAAATCCTGTAATTCAACATTGGTTTTATTCAAAATTAGGTCTGCTCGAAATTCAGGTTGCCGAGTGGAATCCATTGTTTGACACCCCCTATACTGGCTATTATATTTTATTAGTCTTCGAGAATTTCATGGCTACGTAGCTCAGGGGTTAGAGCGGGCGCTTCATAAGCGCTAGGTCGCTGGTTCAAATCCAGCCGTAGCCAGAGTATACCTGTTCTCTGAAACTTGACCTAACTGGGCAGATTTAGGGCGGTTAGCTCAGCTGGTTAGAGCGCTACCTTCACACGGTAGAGGTCAGAGGTTCGAGTCCTCTATCGCCCACCAGAAGATGCCGAAGTGGCGGAACGGTAGACGCGCTACGTTCAGGACGTAGTATCCGCAAGGGTGTGTGGGTTCGAATCCCTCCTTCGGCACCAGCCTCTCCAAATCGCCTTATGCTTCCTATTAATCAAAATGTTACGATTCCGCTATGCGTTGTTGGAAACACAAAAATGTATCCCCTCAAATTCCACAATTTTGAATTTTGGTTCGAAGATATCTCAGCTCAGTACTTCAAGTACTCACGGCAAATAAGTTGGAAAGGTGATAACTAACATCTGAATTCACAATAAATACTCCCTTTTTTATAGGCAACTAATCAGCACTTTTCTTGTAAAATTTTTTCCTACCAAAAGAAAACGTGTACTTTTTGTTCGACCAATTCAAACTTTCATCTATCGTAAGTAAATATCATTTCGTAGGTAATCCAAGAAATGACATTCTCTCTGGCTTGACAGTTGCTCTGGCTCTTGTGCCTGAAGCGATTGCATTTTCCTTTGTTGCTCATGTAGAACCTTTGGTAGGCTTATACGCGGCCTTTTTTGTGGGATTCATTACGGCAGTTTGTGGTGGCCGCAGCGGCATGATATCTGGAGCCACAGGTGCCATGGCGGTAGTTATGGTAGCGTTAGTGGTTACACATGGAGTTGAGTACCTATTTGCGGCGATAATCCTCACAGGGCTAATTCAAGTTTCGGCAGGATTATTACGCCTAGGTAAATTTATTCGCTTAGTCCCCTATCCTGTTATGCTTGGGTTCGTAAATGGCCTTGCAATAGTGATTTTCCTCGCTCAGTTAGGACAATTTAAAAATAAAGAAAATGTAACCATGGAGGATCTTCCACCGGAAGCGACAGGACACAGTGCCCTAGATGTGCTTTTTAGTGGAGGATGGCTGCAAGGAAGTGAAATGGGTATCATGGTTGCCCTTACATTTTTAACCATGGGTATGATAGTTATCCTGCCCAAATTACCCACAGTGGGAAAATTAATCCCAGCGCCTCTTGCGTCTATAATTATCGTGTCAGTTCTCGCCATCAGTTTGAATTTAGACACAAAATCGGTGGGAGACCTGGCCAGCGTCTCCGGAGGGTTACCATCCTTCCACCTCCCAGTCATACCAATCAACACAGGCACCTTGGTCATTATAATTCCATACGCGTTTACACTTGCGGGAATAGGCCTTGTTGAAAGCTTACTTACCTTGACTCTAATTGACGAAATCACTGATACAAAAGGTAATCCGAATTTAGAGTGTCTTGGTCAAGGCATGGCTAACCTGGTATGCGGTTTTTTTAGGGCTATGGGAGGATGTGCAATGATTGGCCAATCCATGATCAATATGGAGTCAGGAGGAAGGGGTAGGTTATCAGGATTGATGGCCTCCATAGCCTTACTAGCTTTCATACTATTCCTTTCGGACCTGATTGAGATGATCCCTCTAGCTGCCCTAACCGGCATAATGATGATGGTTGTAATAGGAACATTCGCTTGGCCATCTCTCAAACTTTTAATTAGAGTTCCTAAGGAAGACGCCCTTGTCGTCATACTAGTTACAGCCGTTACAGTAGTCCAAGATCTTGCCATTGCTGTCTTAGTAGGAGTGATAATCTCATGTATGGTATATGCATGGAAATCATCTAGACAGATCGAGGTGAATAATATCAAATCAGAGGGCTCTGACGAACCAAAATACATACTTCAAGGCAATTTGTTTTTCGCATCTACATCAAAGTTTAAAGAGATTCTAAGTCCCAGTCGTTACAATACTGATGATGTTTTACTAGATGCAAGTAACGCGAACCTTTGGGACCATTCTGCCCTAGAAGCCCTGGACTCTCAGACAACAAAATTCAGGCAAGCCGGAAAAACTCTTGGTCTTAAAAATGTTCAACCAGAATCAATGAAAATAATTCAGCGCGCAAAAAAAGTGTACGAAATCAATATAGTGGAGTAACTTTCTCTTCAATCATATAGTAGGGGTGTAGCCACTCGATAAGTGGGCTATCCATCTCATTTGCTCTGTTTCTCAATTCAAGAAATAGCTGGCCCTATCATATTATCTAAGGGAAACAGTCATTGGATGTGGAACAACCTACAGTTTTAAGGGGATTTACAAAAAATATCCGAACTGCGGGTTATCTATAAACCAAGCCACATCTGCCCTATTCACCATATTACTACCGTATCCATGGAAGAATGTAATTCTGAATAGACTTATTCCCTTTCTCTGCCTCTGGTAGGACTCTCGTATACGGCAGATGATACTTATTGGTCATTTATAAAAAGCCCCCGACTATAAATTCTTTCCTTGTATTGCTGTACCTTCATTCACTGTGAAGTTTAAGTTGGCCGTCGTTTGGTCGATCAAATCCCTCACTATGTTTAATCGATCTATGTAAATGGTGTGTTACTAACAACAGTATTTTATTGAAATTCAGCACAGGATATGTATCTTTTTTGTTTTTTATTTGGTAATATCTGCACCTGAATGTTCGGAGACCGATGATCCGTTCTAACGGCAGTTTAAAAAACCGAGGCTGGAATTGGCAGGTTGTAGTCACAAGTGCTGCACTGCAAAAATAGCAGAATTGGTTGATTTAATAAGTCGATAGATCAGTCTTAAGTCGAAACAATACCAGTGGCAGTCACCGCCGAACCTCTTCACAGACTGGCACTAATAGAAACGAGGTTAGGTTTTTATGAATAAAAAACTAGTTCTTACAATGCTGGGGATGTTCTCCATGGTGGCGATGTTTGCCATCGCTTGTTCATCCTCGGATGAAGAGACGGCGGCTCCTGCCGCTGCTCCTGCCGCTGCGGCGGCTCCTGCTGAAGCAGCAGCCACTGCTGTACCTGGTAAAAGAGGGAAACAAGGAGTTAACCAGACTCCTCCTACCCCGAAGCCAGCTGCCGCTGCTCCTGCTCCTGCAGCCAAGGAGGTACCAGAAGCAGAGAAGCTAACTCTAACTGTTGGTATGAAGAGCGTCGGAGTACCACTGTTTAGAGGCCAAGAAGGCGCATACCCTAGAAACAGAACTCACTGGACTCTTGGTGTGGGTGAAACTCTTACCTACTGGGAACCAGGTACTGAGACAGTCACCGGAATGATCGCTGAAACGTGGGAATTCACCGGCGACATGGAAGAGTTCGTTTTCCATATCAGGAAGAATGTACCATTCCATGGTGGTGGCAAGTGGGGTAACGTCTCAGCAGAAGACGCAGTGTACACGTACAATGACGTTGGAGCTGACAACCCGAACACAAAACACGACAACGGTACTGAAGTAAGCCAGACTTACGAGAAGTGGGTCGTGAGAGACGAATATACAGCTGTCGCACCAATCAAGACTATTAGACAGACTTGGGGTGAGTGGGACATCAACCGAGAAAACTCCTCGGCTAACGCTATATTCAGCAAAAAAGTATTTGACGAAATGGGACCAGAAAAATCCATCACAACTATGGTAGGAACTGGCCCATACGAAGCAGAAAAGTGGAAGTCCGGTGAAGAGTTCATCGCTCACTCCGTTCCAAACCACTGGAGAATACAGCCTAATTTCCACACCTTGCATGCGATTGAAGTCCCAGAAGAAACCACCCTGCTTGCAATGGTTAGAAACGGACAAGTCGACATTGCTGAGATGTCAGTCAAAAACATTGGTCTCCTTGCAGGCGAAGGTTTCGATGTGAACGACAGCCTTGGCATGGCTTGGACTCAGGTTATTTTCTACGCTGGAAACTACTGGGAAAGGAAACACAACGAAACTGGTGAAGTTGTTCCAGTACAACCTGGTTTCAACCCAGAGCAACCATGGGTCGGTGACCCTTACGACTATGCCGGCGGAGACCCAGCAGATCAGTCGACCTACAATTTCGAAACAGAGTCAATGCAAAACGCTTTGAAGGTACGACAGGCTCTAAACATGGCTATCGATCGTGACTCCCTTAATGAGGTCATATTCGCTGGTCTTGGTAAGAGAGCTGACATGATGGGTGTTCCAAACGACAACCCAGTATTCAAAGATAGGTGGATCAACGAGTACAACCCTGAAAAGGCTAAGGAATTATTGGCTGCTGCAGGGTACCCAGACGGCTTCACTATGCCATACTTCTTCCCTCCAGACTTCGGCCTGGTTTCTCCAGAGGCTGCAGAAGCAGTCGCCAATATGTGGGAGAACATTGGTATTGATGTCGAAATAGAGAGAACTGCTTACACAACTAGGCGTCCCACAATGATTAAGAGGGAAATAAACCTCCCTTGGTACTGGATGTCTGGAATAGACGAAGTTGACTACGATGCAGAGCAAACTTGGTTGGCAACGGCTCACGTTGGATGGCAGCCTGGTATGCAGGTCCCTGGACTCTGGCAGTTCAGAGAGGCATTGCATGATGCAGTCGACAGTGGTGATCGAGCAGAAGTTGAGAAAATCGTCGACGAAAGAAGTGACTTCCTGCAGGAGATTATGATTATGTCTCCGCTAGCAGATATGCCTAAATTAGCCGTAGCTAACCCAGATACAGTTAAGGGTGACAGTAAGAACTGGATTATGTACACTGAGCACTCAGGGCAGCTCAACAACTTTGAAACAATTTCGCCTGCTGACTAATCATTAGCTAGAAGGCAAAGTGTAAATGCCCAGAGGCTGGGTCTCCGCAAGGAGACCTGGTCGCTGGGTAAAAAATTGGCTAAAAGGAAATCGTTAATTGTTACTATTTATAGCGAGAAGAGGTCTCTACACCATCTTCTCCCTCATAGCCGCAACAGCAATAGTATTCTTTCTTTCGAGGGCCCAAGGGGATCCTAGAAATGTTCTAATTACTGGATATTTCAGTCAGGAAATTTGGGATGCGTGGGGGGTTGAAATGGGCTTAAATAAACCTCTGATTGTCCAATATTTAATTTGGTTGAAGAATGCCCTCTTGGGAGATTTTGGCACTTCAATCAACGCAGCGCGACCCGCATGGGACCTAATACAGGACCGAATCCCGGCGACCTTACAATTAGCAGGAGTCTCTTGGGCGCTCTCCTTCTTGGTTGGAATACCTTTAGGAGTTGTATCTGCCGTTAACAGAGCCTCTTTCTGGGATTACTTTGCAAGAATTTTTGCACTCGTTGGCCAAGCGTTACCCCCATTTTGGTTGGGATTGATGCTGATACTCCTTTTTTCAGTCCAATTAGACTTATTACCTGCCGGTACTAGAGGTGGGCCAGCAAATTATGTCCTACCGTGTATAACTTTGGCTTGGACAGCTGCGTCAGGAAATGTTCGTCTAATGAGATCCTCCATGTTGGAGGTTTTAGATTCAGAATTCGTTAAATTAGCAAAGGTGAAAGGTGCCGCTCATAACAGGGTCGTATGGAAGCACGCTGCTCGAAATGCAATGATTGCTCCATTAACGTACTCAGGTCTGATCTTGGCAGCTTTCATGGCAGGAACGGTAGTAACTGAAACTGTTTTCGCTTGGCCAGGTATTGGAAGGCTAGCAGTTGACTCGGTTATGCAAACTGACTTTCCAGTAATGACAGGGGTAGTTCTAGTTTTGACCGCTATATATTTACTAGTAGCGCTGGCAATTGACATCTTGTATGCCTTTGTTGATCCACGAATAAGGATTTCCTGATGTCCACAAATTATGAACTAATAGCAGATTTGGAAAGAGAGCCAAGTTTCTTGGCGAAGACTTTTAGGGATCTTCCTGTGGTTCCTATAGTTATACTCTCAGTCATTATATTTGCAGCCATTTTTGCACCACTTCTGTCTCCTCATGATCCAGAATATGCCTCATTGGCCGACAGAAATGCCGAGCCTTTTTGGGTGAGTGGATCAACAGGAGAATTCCCGTTGGGTGCTGATGCACTGGGACGAGATGTACTTAGCAGAATCATATACGGAACGCGAATATCTTTATTGGTCAGTTTTGTCGCAATTGTTACTGGCGTGGCTATCGGTGGCGTTTTAGGGATGGTGGCAGGCTACGTAGGGTCACATACCGACGAATTTATTATGAGGTTATGCGATATTTCACTGGCTATACCTTACATTTTGATCGCGCTCGTCGCGGTAATAATTTTCGGACAAAGTGTTCCAGTCCTATTAGCTATTTTAGCTTTTTCAACTTGGAGTGCATTTGCTCGTCAAGTGAGGGCTGAGACTTTGGTCCTCAAACAATTAGACTATGTGTCTTTGGCCAAAGTTGCTGGATGCTCCCATTTTCGAATCCTCGCAAAACACATACTGCCTGGGGTAGTAAACACGATTGTAGTGATTGCAACCTTAAGGGTAGGAGCAGTAATAATGTTTGAGGCCATACTAAGCTACTTAGGAGCAGGAATACCTCCTCCCACCCCTTCATGGGGATCAATGGTGTCGGATGGAAGAGATTACTTGCCGACAGCCTGGTGGATTGCATTTTTCCCAGGTGTTGCCATCTTCTTGACAGTCACTGCTCTGAACTTCATGGGAGACTGGCTGAGGGATAAACTAGATCCTAGACTCAGACAAAGCGTGTAGGGAAGATAAAAGGGATGTGACTTGCATCCCTTTATCGTGCCCAGTGCAACTGAGGGTGCCAATATTAATCGGATTAAATCACTACACGAATTTCTTAGATTCCTTTATCTTATTCTGTAAAGTAACGTTTCAACAGAGTATCCTGACATAGAGGGTAAAAAACTTGAAGTCTTCTACCATTTATAAGACAAGCATCACTTCCTTCCTTGCCGTCTTTAAATCCGCTAACATTTACAAAACTGGCCTCACCTCGGTTATAGCAGCCTCCCCTTTTATTTTGTTTTATCTATTGGCAGAGGCCAAAGCCTTCAACGAGCTGTCCTCCTGTGTAAATTGTTATTCTTATCAGCCTTACACTGATCAATGGGGCGAAAAGTTATCTCCATTTATTGAATCAGATAGATTGATGGCTATTAATGAACACGCTGAGCGATTTTGGTTGATTGGTCTTCTATGGAGTAGCACAATAATAGGGTTTTCTATTTATAAAGGTACCCATAGTTTAGGAATAATATTTTCAATTCTATTCGTAGTCCTATTCGCGGTATCGAGCTGTTCTCTAAATGCAGCAAACTCCAACTGGTTCTAGTTTGCTCCTCAATTAACCTTAATTTTTTGAACCTGCGATTATATGTATACCAGTATTCTGCTAATATCAGTTCAATCCCGATATATAACCAAACGGTAGTAAGGAATAAAAACCTGTACAAAAGAGCGTTCAGGAGTATGAACTGA
>Ga0310344_10002730_pt1 | contig 13228 bp, 9 predicted proteins | sample HC15DNA20200_MG_FD_203801 | JGI IMG/M metagenome (GOLD analysis project Ga0310344, IMG submission 203801) | Marine microbial communities from station ALOHA, North Pacific Subtropical Gyre - HC15-DNA-20-200_MG | ecosystem: Environmental > Aquatic > Marine > Oceanic | place: Pacific Ocean: North... | reverse complement strand
AAACTACCCAAATATTAAGTATGAGTCCGATCCAAACCACCCAGTTAGCTCTTCTCTGCCCATATAGTTCGCTGATCAGGTCCGTACATAAAAAGGTGACTGGGTATGGCAAGACACCAACAGCAACAGCAAATGGTATCTTCAAACCGAACAGTTCGAAGGAGAAATCAATGAAACGGGAAATACCGAGGATGTTCAACATCGTCAGCGTTCCCAGAAAAATAGCAGTAAGAAATAAAAAAACCCGCTCTCTACGAGCCTGAAGAGTGGCTTCGGAGATAGTATGCAAAGGAGTCATCGACGGTCAGAGAACTGCACAGTTGGCTGGACGGGTAAACCGGTAGGCATATGTACTGATGATTCAAGAAGGACTCTGTCTATGCAACTTGGCATCAGCCTTTTCCCTCTCTTCGTCCATTAGGACACGCTTTAATATTTTCCCTATGCTGCTCTTTGGCAATTCCGAGCGAAATTCAAATTGCTTGGGAATCTTGTGTTTAGCGAGCTTCCCAATGCAGAACTCTACCACATCCATTTTACTTAGCTCGGCATCCTCGAGGATAACGATGAAAGCCTTTACGACCTCTTCCCGTACACGGCTGGGAACACCTAACACCGCAACCTCTGAAATAGATGGGTGGGTCATCAGTACTTCTTCGATTTCCCTGGGATAAATATTCATTCCTGCGCTTATAATGATGTCCTTAGCTCTATCCACAATAGAAACAAATCCGTCTCCATCCTGAGTAGCCAGATCACCGGTCAGAAACCACCCATTTGCAAAGACCTGATCGGTCTCTTCGGGCATGTTCCAGTATTCCCGCATTACCTGTGGCCCACGTAAAGCCAGTTCACCCACCTCCCCAGTCTCCAGCTCTGTTCGAGTGTCAGGATCAACTATTCTCGCTTCCGTGTCAGAGATTGGGATTCCGATGGACCCCAACTTCCTCTTACCGTAAAGGGGATTGACAATGGCTACAGGAGAAGTTTCTGAAAGCCCATAACCCTCTACTAATCTTCCTCCTGTCATTTTTTCAAATCGAATCTGGACATCTTCTGGCAGTGCTGCTCCTCCACTAACACACAGCCTTATAGAATTAATGTCCTCAGAAACGATTCCAGGAAAACGGGTTACCGAGTTATACATGGATGGCACCCCACAGAAGATAGTGGGTCGGTGCTTCTTAATCCTCTTGACAACATCCGCAAGGTCAAAACGAGGAAGAAGAATAAGGGTCGCCCTGGACAAAATACCCAAATGCAAAGAAGTGGTCATGCCATAGCTGTGGAAAAAAGGCAGCACAGAAAGGATAGTTTCACGAGATTCCCCACTAACACCCATCCAACGGCCAGTCTGGAGAACATTGGCAACCAGGTTCCGGTGAGTCAGGACCGCTCCTTTGGAGATGCCCGTTGTGCCCCCCGTGTACAACAGAATAGCTATATCATCAGGAGTAGTAGAGTGAGTCTGGGTAACCGGAAGACGTTTTTTCAGAAGCTCCCTATAGAAGTATATGTTCTCTCCCGGTTCAATAGGAGCTTTTCCGCGATTCTTAATCCGATACCCAATCTTTAGAGGGAATGGCAGGAAGTCCTGAATGCCCATATAGATAACCCGTTTTACTGAAGTCTCCGGGATTACTGAACTAAGACGCGGATGCAGGAGATCTAGACACACCACAGTCTCAACACTTGAATCGTTGAGCTGCAGTTTGAGCTCTCTCTCGACGTATAGAGGATTAGTAGGAACCAGAATCGCCCCAAGTTTCATGGCAGCAAAGTGAGCAACCGCGTACCCGGGTAAATTGGGTAATATAAGAGCAACTCGGTCCCCATTGGAAACACCTAGAGAGGCTAGTGCAGAGGCAAATTCCTCTACTTGTTTACCCAGCTGCCCGTAGGTAGTCTTCTTGCCGAAAAAAAAGGTAGCAGGCCGATTAGGGCTAGCCGTTACTGCCTCTTCAAAAAACTCGTAAATCGTCTTCTCCGGATACTCCAGATGAAGAGGTACACCCTCGTCATAGAATTCCTGCCACTTTTTACTCAAAAACTCTCCCTTCGGTCTTTCACCTTTCCAGACTCTACCAAAAAGTAACGGGCTTGGCAGTCAGAGACCCCGCCAGAATAGGATCTATGCAATAGAATAACATCTCTGATCGATCGAATAGACTCGGCAAAAATCTGAAAAGAGTTCTTGCTGTTATTTGTCATGTTCTACAACCCACCGGGTTCGTTTGGGGATCGAGTTATTCAGACTTTAAGAAAAATTCGGCGACGATAAAATATCCGCATCAGCCAGTACCACACAATTACGTAAGAGAGTGCAAAAGCTAGGGAGGCATTCATCGGATCCAACCAACTCATGAACACATTCTGGACAACCCAGTTTTTCAAGGAAAGCTCTGGGCCCACTCGAACGACAGTCATTAGACTTGCCACCATACCCGATAACACGTAGACCGTTATTGAGTTCACACCGAAAACAATGGCTGGCTGGAAAAACTTCCTGTACCCCTTGATATCCACCAACCATTGACATGCACCCATGAACTGAAGGGCAGCTCCAGAAGTTAGCAGTACATAGGAACTGGTCCAAATTGCTTTATTGATGGGAAAAACGCTTCCCCAAAAAATCCCTAGAATGCACAAGGCCCATCCGGATACAAACAACCAGGCAGCCACCTCCCTTCTGGGAACTGAAGATAAGAGGAATAAGCCACACAACACACCTATAAGAGTGGAGGCTATAGCAGGCAAGGTACTGAGCATACCCTCCGGGTCCCAAGTTGTCTGGTACATCCGACCAGGGAGAAGAAGGGAATCTAACCAGGCCGCCAGGTTTGCTTCTGGTGTCAGTACACCGGGTCCATGACCAGGTACAGGCACCAAAGTCATCAGACCCCAGTATCCAAGAAGGATCAACACTACAGCCCACTTAAGGTTTCTTCTGTTGACATAAAGAAAGATTATAGAGGCGAACAAATAAACAATGGCTATGCGCTGCAAAACACCCGCAATACGTAAACTTTCGAAGTCAAATCTCGGGAACAGGTGCAGAAATATCCCAAGCAAGAAAATGACACTGCTACGCCGCAGAACTTTGATCAAAAGACCATTCTTCTGATTAGAAGAATCATACTTACTAAAAGAAAAGGGCATTGCCACCCCGATGATAAAAAGGAAGAATGGATAGATCAGATCTGTTGGGGTCCAGCCATTCCATTTTGCGTGCAAAAGGGGTGCGTATACAGCACTCCAGGTCCCGGGGTTATTAACCAGAATCATTGCGGCAATTGTAATACCCCTAAACGCATCCAGAGAAAGCAACCTCTCAGATCTACTCATTGTTATTTAACCTTTCTCCAATTGTTGGAACACTCGCCTCAAATATCCCTAAAAATCCTAATTAACGAAAGAGTTCGATGCCTAATTTCCTTGATCCGACATCAGGCAATACACTACTGGCAAATCCTATACCCCCCAGACTCCGAAGGTCTAGAAGACCTTTTCGAATCTTCAAGCGAACAGGACCCTCTAGATCAGTGTATAGGCTAGGGTGATCCTTTAAAAAGTTTTCCTGTTCCTCTTGTGTAGTATCGGCAAACCCACAGACATAGTGATGTCCGTTCCGCTCGACATGATTGATGCCTAGGATCGCAACCAAAGCCAAATCTTGCTGAGTTGCTAAACCTGGCTGCGTAGTCAAATCTTCACCAGACATAAAAAAAGTTTCAGCACCAGCTTTTTCATTCCAGGCTTGACAGCGAGCAAGGTTGATCAAGGACTTGTAGAAACCTTTACAAGATTTACTAGAAACTCCCGAATAACCCACCTCTCGAGCTTCGCAAAAAGACGAAAACTCTTGGTCTGACTCATCAATTATGACAGGCCGTCCCAACCGATTCCTGTCTATCCGATTATCAAAAGCTCTGTCTCGGTGTAAAGGTTGTTCAAGAAAAGCTACTGCCTCCCAGAACCCTCGCAGACTACTTCTCTTCTGAATTTCTTCCGAAAATTCCAAGACCTGTTCTATTTCCTGATATTGCTCGTTTCCATCCAGAGTAATACGACATCCGGAATACCTATCCAAAATTCGAGAAATTTTTTCTAGCCTGGCTAAGTCCTTATCGAGTTCACCACATACCTTGATCTTGAAATACCGATTGCCATAAGCAGCAATTACCTCCTCCAAGGTTTCTGGAAGGCCGTCATTCTGACGATTTCTAGTATGCAAATCCGACCCAGTAATAGGGTCTTCAAGTCCCACAGTATGGCGCGCATGTATCTCGTCCAAAGGATGAAGACGACTCAAAAAATCATCCCAATCCCACCCTTCCAAATCCGTAAATACAGGATGGAAACAGAATCCTGGCAAATTACCCCTGATGGCCTCCCAGAACGAAACCCCCTCCATTCGACATACCCCATCCAGAACAGCTCGATCCAGAAGTGCCGGTCCGAAAGAAGCGACCAATGGGTTCATTCCAGCCAAAGCACCTGATCTGATTTGTTGTTGATAGTTCTCTATCGATAGTTCGAATGTAGTTTTAAATTCACCCTGGGACAAATATTGTCCCGAGACCATTCGGAGGGACTGTCGCAAGTCATTAAAATTTTCTTCGTTGGAAAGTTCTGGGTTTTTATCGAACCACTTTGGGACTAACATCTCTGCAGACATACCCAGTCCTTCGCTACCATCCTCCCTAAGGACCCGGGCTTCAACAAAAATCTGAGGAGCTTGTTCCAGAGAAACCACTCCGAAGCGAAACGGGAATCTCAACTGAACCTTACGTTCGTGAGTTCTAACACTAAGCAATTTAACTTTCACACGCACCTACTACTTTCAAGACCATCAAAATTACTTGATAGGGACGGGATTTAGTAATAAAAATATCCTCATGAAATTGTCAATCTGTAATGAAGTTATACAAGATCTATCCTTCGAGGAGCAGTGTCGATTCGCGGCCTCTTTGGGTTACGACGGTATCGAGATCGCACCTTTCACCCTTTCTGAAAATCCTCACCTTATCGATTCTAAAACAATATCCCGCATACGTGCTGTAGCAGAAACTGAAGGGATAGCCCTAACCAGTCTCCACTGGTTACTTATAACGCCTCCGGGCTTATCAATCACTAGTCAAGATGTCAGCATTCTCTCAAAAACAGAACATATTCTGAAAAGTCTTGTTACGCTCTGTAGTGACCTCGGAGGGACCTCTATGGTTCACGGCTCTCCGGCTCAACGGATAATAAAGCCCGACCAGAACCGACATGAGGTCTTCCGAAGAGTTACCGAGATGTTTCAAAGGGTTTCTGAGCAGGCGAAGCTCAATAACATAGTCTATTGTATTGAGCCTCTAGATTCCTCAGAAACAAATTTCATCAACAACTTACAAGAAGCTGTTGATCTTGTGCGGGCTGTTGATTCCCCGTTTTTTAAAACGATGCTTGACTGCAAAGCAGCAAGACCATCTGAAACCGTCCCAGTGGAAGAACTTCTGGATACTTGGCTGCCTACAGGAGACATTGCACACGTCCACCTCAACGACTGTAACCGAAAAGGTCCTGGGCAGGGGCTAGATACTTTTGCAGAGGTGATAGACGCTCTCCACCGACATAACTATCAGGGAGTTGTCGCAGTCGAACCCTTTGACTATTTACCCGACGGACCTTCAAGTGCTGCTAGAGCAGCTGGCTTTATTCAGGGCCTACGAGAAGGACTCGCATTTGGAAAATTCTAAGGACATCAGCGAATGTAGTTCTGGTAATCCTCGTCGATCTGAGTCTTATCTATACCTCCCGAATAAATCAAGAAGCGATATCTGAATTCAATGAATTCACCCGGCATCCGCGTAATACCCTTGGGATTCGCGTTATCCACAAAATCTTTTCTACCCAAAGGATTAGCTGAGAAAAGCCCATAAGCTCGTACATGCCAGTAAGAAGGATGATTAAACGTAATCGGATGGTCAAAAATAGCCAAGGTAATCATCTCTTTTTCAAGGCTTCCTTTCAATGCCACCCAGGGTGAACGTTGTCCCCAAATTTTGTCGGCTCCTTCCCGGCCTGAGGCGCTGAGATAAATGGCTTCCCCTCGATCCTCTCTTAATCGAGGATCCACCCTAATCGCAAAAAAACCCTCTTTAGTTTCTCCAAAATGAACTCGACTCCTAGCAACCAATCTGGAATGGACATCTATCCATCTCAATTTTGGCGTGGCGCCAAAAGAAAAACGTCTAAACTCTCTCAAAATAGCCATCCCAGCACCATCGATCCAGTCTAGTACGACCCCCAGCTCTGCAGGCGATCCATTCTCGAGACTCTTAATTTCTCGGTGGACAATCTTGCCATCGCCCCGATGACGCCAAAAATCCGTTCCATTCACATCTCCATACGCAATATATAGAGATTCTTGGTGTAAATGATCTTCTGATTCATCTGGACCGGCCGGCTCCAATGGGAAACGTCGATTGACAACATTCCCCCCTGCCGATGAAACTGGGAACAGAATAGGCTTCCGTCTCATCTCACCAAACAAATAACTGGTGAATATCTCCCCCCCTACCCGAACATCAACTCGAGAATCGGCTTCGCGGTAATCTAGCTTGACTGCCTGTCCCAGTAGAATGTTCCCAAAAAAGAAGAGCCCTATCAGAGTCAATCTCAAAAGTACTGCAGATTCTCCTGAGTTCAACATTTCAGCCTCGCAGTTCGGAAACTACCCCATGATTTCAAGCTTTGGGAAGAGCTTCATAATTGAGAATGCTGAGATCAAGGCAACCAACAACAGCAGAATCCCAGGAATGACATTACCATAGAGCAAATATCCTACTCCAAACAACACTGAGTAAGTACCCGCTACTCCCAAAAACCAGCAAAGGATACCAGGAAGAAAACTTTCTTCCTCGGCTAAGGCATCAGTTTCGACCACTCTCTCCCATGATTTACCTGCCGGATGTATCTTATCGTAATATTTTTGCAAAGTTACCTGGTCCGTTGGGGGCGTCAAATAAGTAATCAGGAGCCATACCGAACTTGTGATCAACACTCCTAACACTAATTGAGAGGAACTACTGATGCGATCAAAACCTAATGCGGAGTGAAAAAATTGGAAGTAGATTGCTACCCCAAATGAGACGACCATAGCAGAGATTTCACTCCAAGCATTGATACGCCACCAAAACCAACGCAACAGAAAAATCAGACCTGTGCCCGCCCCAATCTGAAGAAGTATCTGAAATCCCTGTAATGCACTGGAGAGCCAGAGTGAAAGAACCGATGCTAAAACAACTAACCCAATAGTTATAAGCCTTGCAACGGCAACATAATGTTGATCCATTGCTCCCACTCGTATAAAGCGCCGGTATACATCGTCAACGACATAGGAGGCCCCCCAATTCAAGTGCGTGCTGATCGTTGACATGTGGGCAGCCGCTAAAGATGCCACCGCCAGTCCCAGTAAACCCTTCGGCAAAAACACTAGCATGGCTGGATATGCTGAGTCATTCCTGACAATCGACGAGTCTACTCCGGGGAATGCCTTGTGGATCGAGTCGAGATCAGGATAAACAATCAACGAACATAATGCGACTATAATCCAAGGCCACGGACGTAGACCATAATGAGCTGCATTAAACCAGAGAGCAGCCATCAAGGAATGTTTCTCGTTTTTGGCCGCCAGCATTCTTTGGGCTATATACCCTCCTCCTCCTGGTTCAGCTCCAGGGTACCAGGTACTCCACCACTGTACCGCCAGTGGAATGACTAGTACTGTCAAAGCCACATCCCAGTCCGTGAAATCAGGCAAAAAGTCTAATTTCCCTTGTAGGGCCTCATGGCCGATAAGCCCAGCCATCCCCCCCACCTGTGGATGGTTAAGGGCATAGTAAGCAGCAGCAACGGATCCCCCCATGGCGATACCAAAAAGCAGCAGATCGGTTACTACGACGCCCCAGAATCCAGATAAGACAGAGTATGCAGTTGTAACAGCCGCACAGACAATTACGGTCGTGTACTTATCCAATCCCAGGATTAATCCACCTATCTTAATAGCAGCCAAGTTCACGGTGGCCATAATTACGACATTAAAAAACACGCCCAGATAAATCGCCCTAAACCCCCTCAAAAATGCCGCGGGTCTTCCAGAGTAGCGCAATTCGTAGAATGCCATGTCCGTGAGAGCTTCAGACCGCCTCCATAACTTGGCATATATGAAGACCGTGCACATCCCTGTAAGAAGAAAAGCCCACCAAACCCAATTTCCTTTCACACCTTGACTTCTGACAATATCGGTAACCAAATTGGGCGTGTCCGCCGAAAAAGTTGTGGCTACCATAGATGTACCGAGCAACCACCAGGGCATACTTCTACTGGAAACAAAAAATGAATCGACATCACTTCCTGCTCTTTTCGAAAAGTAAAGGCCTACCCCAAGAGCAATTAGGAAATACAGCGCAATGATGAGCCAATCAAGTAGGGCTAATTGCATAATATCTGTCCTACAAGGAACCCTACCATGTTTATCGAAGTCAGGAGATCTAAAAACTAGACCTTTACAGAGAAACCGTATTTTGAAAGACCTTATATACTAGGTGGTATGCGGTATATTATTACAATCCTGTCTCGTCAATATATTTGACATCAGATATCCTCATTCTTAGGATAAAAAGGGTCACTCGGACAGAAAAATGTTTTCTTTCTTGGGTTACTCTGTACTCGTTGTGAGCATAACAGGGAGGCTATAATGCCCTTCAATTCGACTACCCAAGAGGTGCCTTCGTTCACCACTGAGATTGCGGAGCTAACGCGTCCCATCTATCAAAAGATTCGAGACGTGATCCCCGAGGAAGAATGGCCGACACACGCTCCCTACATAGCTGCAATAAATGCTCTTAAACTAGAGTGTGATGCGGTGGTTATGGCTCACAACTATCAAACACCTGAGATTTTTCATGGAGTTGCAGATTTCACTGGTGATTCTCTTGCCCTAGCCCGTCAGGCTGTCAGTACTAGTGCCGCCATAATCGTCTTGTGTGGAGTCCACTTCATGGCCGAGACAGCTAAGATTCTCAACCCAGAAAAAACCGTCCTAATTCCTGATCTTGATGCTGGTTGTTCTCTAGCTTCATCCATCACCGCTGCTGATGTGCGTCTCCTAAAGGAACGTTACCCGGGGCGACCAATCGTGACATATGTAAACACTTCAGCAGCTGTGAAAGCTGAATGTGATATATGCTGCACCTCCTCTAATGCTCTCAAGGTCGTCGAGTCCCTTAAATCTCCTGAGGTGATTTTTTTACCCGATGAATATCTTGCTGGTTACGTAGCGTCTCAGACTGATGTCAAAATCATCTCCTGGCATGGCCACTGTGAAGTCCATGAACGCTTCACTGGACAGGAACTGCGGGCGTATCGCGAAACGTCACCAGACATCTCGATCCTAGCCCATCCAGAATGCCCTCCAGATGTATTGTCTGAGGCAGACTATGTTGGATCTACTGCCGGCATGATCAAGCATGTCAAATCAATTGGAGTAGGTCGGGTCGTAATGGTAACCGAGTGCTCTATGAGTGACAATGTAGCTGTCGAGTGCCCAGATGTTGATTTTGTTCGTCCCTGTAATCTATGCCCCCATATGAAGAGAATCACCTTGCCTAAAATTCTCTCATCTCTGAGAAATCTGGAATACCAGGTCCAAGTTGAAGCATCGACGGCCGCTCAAGCCCGTCGGTCACTGGAGCGGATGATACAGCTTGGCTAGCTGGGTTGGCCCAGCTCAAACACACTACTCTTCAGGCTGCAGTTGACCCTGGTGACACATCAAACAAGTAACTTCACCTTCCGAGTCGATCTCAGCAAGATAGTTACTATTCATGTCCTCCGTCATACGCATCATGACGCGAGTTATCTCTTTGCTAGGTCTCGCATCTGAGACAAAATCAAAGGTCGACAAATCATTACCTTCGCCCACATGACAGTACGAGCATCTCGTTCCCACCGCAAATGTGATCTCCTGCATTACGCCCATCACATCCGCTTTAGTCGAATTTTTCGGCATGATTTGCAGATTTTTAAAAGGGCCTTTGATTTGGGCATTTACAGAGGGAGGCATTAGAAAAACCACCATCGATAATATGGCCAAAAGCCCCGTCAGAAAGAAAAGCTCTCTTTTTTCCCCTTTCATCGGACCTCCATCATTTTAAACTCTAGCAAATGACAGTGTCCCAATTTCAGAAGATTCACCCGATATCATCACATAGTCATCTAATGCTAACCGTCTTGAGATTGACGAATTCTCGGATTCCAAATTCCGCTAATTCACGTCCGTAGCCTGATTTCTTCACACCCCCAAAAGGTAATCGTGGATCGGAGGCCACCATCGAATTTACAAATACCTGTCCACTCTCAAGTTCATTCGCAAGCTCCCTTGCCCGTACCAAATCAGCGGTCCAAAGACTAGCTCCCAGCCCATAGTCTGTCGCATTTGCCACCTCGATGGCCTGACGTTCATCTTTAACGCAAAGGATAGGCGCTACTGGACCAAACACCTCTTCACTTACACAAGACATTCCTGGATTCATACCAACTAAGACCGTGGGCTCTAGGAAATACCCAGCACCAGATCTAGCTCGACCTCCCAACAAGAGTTCTGCCCCCTGATCAACAGAAGTTTTAATCTGACCTAAAATCTCATCACGGAATTCTCCCTTTGCTAATGGACCTAGACTCGTGGTCTCCTCCATAGGATCTCCCATAACCAGGCCTTTTACAGCTCCCAAAAACCGCTCGACAAAAGACTCATAAACACCTTCGACAACGATCAATCTTTTAGCCGCTATACAACTCTGCCCACAGTTCTGATACCTCGCAGTTAGGGCAGTGGCGGCAGCAACTTCTAGATCAGCATCCTCAAGTACGATGAAGGGGTCGATCCCCCCCAGCTCTAGCACACATTTCTTGATGTGCGATCCGGCCTCTCGGGCCACGGCTTTCCCTGCTGCCTCACTTCCTGTCAAACTGACAGCGGCAATACGGGCATCGGATATTACAGGCGCTACCTCCTTACTTCCAATCAAGAGAGTCTGGAATACACCCTGAGGAAAACCACTTTTCTCGAACAGCTCTTGCAATGCTAACGCACACCCAGGAACGTTAGATGCATGCTTCAAAACAACACTGTTTCCCGCAACGATTGTAGGTACGGCAAAGCGAATCACCTGCCAAAAAGGGAAATTCCACGGCATCACGCCTAGAACGGTACCGAGAGGTGAACTCTGAACATAACTCTCTGAAGCGCTACTCGGATAGTCTCGAGAAAGGAGAAATTCTGCTCCATTATCGGCATAGAACTCACAACCCAGAGCACACTTTTCAATCTCTCCCTGGGCTTCACAAAAAAGCTTGCCCATCTCTTGTGTCATTAATTCAGCCCATTGTCGACTATTACATCTCAGTTGAACTGCCACCTCTCTCATCAAACGGCATCTATCTTCGACTGGAACACGCTTCCACTTGTTAAAGGCTTGGATAGACCTCTCGAGTTTCGAATCAACATCTCCTGGCGTGTCCCCTGGATAGGTCGCATTTATTCTTTCAGTAGCGGGGTTTTCAGACTTAAATTGGTTCATCTTTCCCTCTCTTATTCACTGCCAGATTTTGAATGATCTCAAATTAATTCAGTTCTGAGATTTGAGAAAAAGCAAAAAACTGCACCGATGCAGCATACAGAATATACATACTGCGAACTAGCGGCTCCTTGCAAATGTCCCTAGCGTAGCCATCTCCGCTCGCATGGGAAGAGTTTAATCGTGATTTCTTCTAAAAAGCACCTTCGAATTCAGCCCAGGATAGGTACGTATGAATAAAAAGCAACTCAAGAGGCTCCTGGCATCAGATAGATAGCGTTACTGGTATGATGTCTGCAGAAACACCTAAGAACAATAGCTCTTATAGAGACCATCGGCCAGATGCAGGAAAGATATTATGTCATCTCAAATATCCTTTTGGCTTGAGCTCTTTCGGATGGCTTTATCTTTAATTCTTTCCAATCACCTAAGAACGTTTCTGACCGTCCTAGGCATTACTGTAGGGGTAGCATCAGTACTAATAGTATCAGCCAGCATAGGTGGTGCTGAGGATTTTGTACTCAAACAAGTATCGCATGTCTTCGGAAACAACTCATTTATTCTGGACCAATTTAGTCGATTCGGTTATGTCAACGATGAGGAATGGGAGGAAATGCTCCAGAGAAACAAGAAATTAGAATTATCTGATCTAACCTTTCTGCGTGATCACTGCACCGAATGCCGGCCCCTTTCAGCTGAGATTTCAACTATCCGAACGACGTACTCAGATGGAAAAACACTACCTAGAACTCAAGTCTACGGGGTAACCAACGATTACCACCTGCTTGACACCTTGGACATCGAGGACGGTCGGTTCTTTTTCCCTCATGAAGAACACCGAGGGGAATTCGTATGCGTAATTGGCTCTGAGCTAGTGGAAGAATTTTTCTCCAATGTTGACCCTATTGAGAAAATAGTTAAGGTCGATAACCAACCTTTTAAAGTCATCGGTATTCTGGAAAAACTTGGAACCAATTTCGGCAGGACGCGCGATAAAGTCTTGTATATGCCTATCAGCACTTACCAAAGAATTTTTGGGACCGAACAGAGCATCCGGATTCGCAGTAAAAATGCTAACAGCAATGCTTCTTTAGCAGCGCAGGAAAAGATACGACTCGGTATGCGTATCCGTCATCATCTCGAGCCTAATGAAGCAGATGACTTCGGTATTATTAGCTCCGATCAGGTTGACAGCGTTGTTCATCGAGCCGCCAATTATGTAGCAAAATCCGTCCTTCCAGTCACCTGTATATCGCTTCTCATAGGCGGCATTATCATCATGAATATTATGTTAGTTTCCGTCACTGAACGGACGTTCGAAATAGGTCTCCGAAAAGCAGTCGGCGCAAAGAAAAAAGATATCCTGTCTCAATTTTTAATCGAGTCGTTCATACTAGCGGCCCTTGGTGGTCTTCTTGGTCTTCTAACTGGTTGGGCTATCTCAAAAATGCTGGAGCAAATTTTGGATTTCCCTATGAAGATCAACCTCTTCCATGCAACTATCGCGATCCTATCAGCAGCAGGAACCGGAATTATTTCCGGCGTTTTACCAGCTTACAAGGCCTCCAAACTGGACCCCATAACTTGCCTAAAAGTTAAGCGAT
>Ga0310344_10002729_pt1 | contig 13228 bp, 6 predicted proteins | sample HC15DNA20200_MG_FD_203801 | JGI IMG/M metagenome (GOLD analysis project Ga0310344, IMG submission 203801) | Marine microbial communities from station ALOHA, North Pacific Subtropical Gyre - HC15-DNA-20-200_MG | ecosystem: Environmental > Aquatic > Marine > Oceanic | place: Pacific Ocean: North... | reverse complement strand
GATACCTGGTCGCAGGATAATGAAGTTTGGCGGTTCGGCGGAGCAACGGTTTGGACAACGCCAGCCGTAGACCCGGATCTTGATCTCGTATATTTCTCTACAGGAAACCCCGGACCCGACTTTAACGGTTCGGTACGTCCAGGAGATAATCTCTTCTCGGCTTCAATCGTTGCGGTCGACGCACATTCTGGCGAGTACCGCTGGCATTTTCAGCAGGTTCACCACGATCTCTGGGACTATGATGCGCCGAACCCGGTTGTTCTTTTCGACATAGAGATTGACGGCGTTATGAGAAAGGCAGCGGCAGAGGCGAGCAAGACCGGATGGGTTTACATTCTCGACCGTGAGACGGGTGAGCCGCTGATCGGAATCGAAGAACGTCCAGTACCGCAAGAGCCCCGGCAGCATACGGCGGCAACGCAGCCCTATCCGATCGGCGACGCTTTCGTTCCGCAGTCGATTGAAATCCAGCCGGAAGGCTATCCACCGATGGAAAACAATGGCGAGATCTTTACGGCCTTCTGGACCGAAGGTGCCGTCGCAAAACCGGCTGCGGTCGGAGGGGCGAACTGGCCGCCGAGCGCCTACGATCCGGAACTAGGGCATCTATTCGTCTGCGCGACGGATAGGGTCGGTTTTTTCCGGGGCGGTGAAGTCGATGACGAAGTGCCGGAAAGGACCGGGGTTCGCTACATCGGTGGTCAGTTTGGCATGGTGCGAGGTGAGGATGTCGGCATACTGGCTGCGATGGATATGCGGACGAACACCATCGTCTGGCGTGAACACTGGCCGTTGGAGAGCTGCTTCAGCGGCATTACCGCGACCGCGAGCGGGTTATTGTTCGTTGGTCGCAACGATGGCCGGCTGCAAGCGTTCGATTCGAGTAACGGCAATACGCTGTGGGAGTTTCAGACCGGCGCCGGGATGAATTCGCCTGTCAGTATCTTCGAGCACAACGGCGAACAGTATGTCGTCGCCTACTCGGCTGGGAACCGCTTTGCGGGCTCTGTGCGCGGTGACAGTGTCTGGTTGTTCTCGACAAGCGGCACGCTTGACGAGGTTCCGGAGGGTGGTGCCGCGGCGCCACGCGTTCCTAGAGTAGAAGGTGACATACCAAACGAGGAAACGACACAGGAAACGACACACTAGTAGTGGATAGTTTACGACGGATATGCACGATACCAACGTACGCGAGACGAGGGTAGTGCATAACTTGGCGGCTGCCGTGTGCTGAGTGCCCTTGTCTCGATCTACGTCGTCGGGCACCGGCTTCGCAGCTCTGTGTGCGGTTGCAATGTCTGGTTGCTTTCCAAAAGCGGCACACTAATCAGGTGGAACTTGTTTTAATGGTTTTTTGTATGCTGGGGATGCCCCGCTACTCAATTAGACTAATAACATTTTTAGGGAGTATTGCATGAGCGTCACAACGGTCGTCATCGTCCTCTACCTGGGCTTTTTTGCTGCGCTCGGAATTTATGTGAATCGCAGTAACGCCAGTGGGTCGGATTGGGCGGTTGGCGGCGGTACGATGGGTATCTTCATGTTGACGGCGGTCGTCGCTGGTACACGCATCGGCGGAGTCGGTACTTATGGAGTATCAGGTGATGTAGTCAGCGAAGGCCTGAGCCATTTCTGGTTCGGCGTGAATGCATTCACGGCCATGCTACTGATAGGTCTATTCTTCGTAATCCCTTATCGACGCTTGAAAGTTCTCAGTGTGGGCCAGGTGTTCGATCGTCGTTTCGGCTCCTATCGCTCCCAGTGGCTGACCAGTCTCTGTGTGCAAGCCGAATATCTAATAATTAACATTATCGAGCCCTATGTGATTGGATCAATCATAGCTGGCGTAACAGGCCTGCCTTTTATTGTAAGTGTTGTCATCGGTGGCTTGCTTATCATTGTTTTTACGGTAAACGGTGGCTTGAAGGGCGTTGCATTCGCAAACATCGCTCATTGTACTGTCATTTTTTTCGGACTTCTTCTAGTCGGCTTGATCGCGATGCAGAATATGGGGGGCTGGGATTCCGTCGTTATTCAATCGGGCGTCAGGCTCGCGGAAGCGGGAAAAGATGAAGCTACCTGGTGGAATTTTTTCGGCATCGGTGGGATTACAGTCATCGCCATGTTTATTGCAGCAACAGTTCACACACCGGCAGTTTCATTTTACGCAAACATAGCGAACGCGGCGGCGAATGAACGCGATTTGATTCCAGGGTTTTTCTTTGCCGGCATCTTTTCTGCCCTCGTGGCATTTATCGCAGGATTTATTGGTATCTTGACCATGGCAGCTTATGGTTCCGAAAGCGGGCTGAGCGGTTATCTCAATATTACGCAATTGGCGATCGATACTGGCCCCATTCTGGGTGGTATCGCTTTGGCAGCCGTGGTGGCCGCGGTAATCTCTACCGGTGCGCCTATACTATTGGCGAGCGCAACCATGTTCGTCAATGACTGGTTGCCCGGCACCAAAAACCTTAACAGCGATCAACAGCTGCGGGCTTACAAGACTGCCACCATTATCTATGGTTCGATTGGGACATTCATCGCCAGTCTGGGATATATCAGTTCGGTACTGCAACTCTTGTTACTTGCGTTGGCTATGGTTGTGCCCCCGGCAGTTGCGGTGACCTTTGTTATTTACTGGCGTCGTACGACCGAACAGGCGGTCTTCTGGGGAACAGCGGCAGGTTTCGCCGCCGGACTGACTATGTGGCTGTTTAATACCTTGTTTGACGGTGCAGAAAACGCGACGGCCGGTGGTTTTGCTCAGTGGTGGTACGAATTGATTACCTACCTGGGAGAATGGAGTGATCCCTCATTCTTTACGCTGATTGTGCCCTTGATCGTGATTCCCGTTGTTACCCTGCTTTATCCGAATACAGCGGCTGATAGTGAACGCCATGACGCGTTCTATAACCAGTTGGGCCGCCTGCGCCGCGACTTTAGCTGGTCTTAGCCGCGGCCTCCGCGTGAATCTCGACGGATACCTGTTTGCATGAGCATCACCACGGTCGTCATCGGTCTGTACCTTGCGTTTTTCGCGGCCTTCGGAATTTACATCAATCGCAGCAATACCAGTGGATCGGAGTGGGCGATCGGTGGAGGTTCGCTCGGTGTATTCATGTTGGCGGCGGGCGTTGCCGGTACGCGCATTGGCGGGGTAGGCACCTATGGAGTCGCAGGTGAGGTAATCAGCGAAGGCATCAGTCATCTCTGGTACGGCGTGAATGCCTTCGCGGCCCTGTTTCTGTTGGGTCTGTTCTACGTGATCCCTTATCGACGCTTGAAAGTCGTCACCATCGGTCAGGTATTCGATCATCGATTCGGTTCTTATCGCTGCCAGTGGCTGACCAGTCTCTGTGTGCAAGCCACCTATTTCGTAGTAAACATCATTGAACCCTATGTGATCGGCACGATAATTTCCGGTGCTACGGGGCTGCCGTTCGTCGTGAGTATTGCGATCGGCGGCTTGCTTATCGTTTCGTTTACGCTAACCGGTGGCCTGAAAGGCACGGCAGTCGCAAACGTCATACATTGCGCTATGATTATTTTCGGACTTCTTCTTGTCGGTATCGTGGCAATGCAGAATATGGGCGGTTGGGATGCCGTCGTCGCCCAGACGACCGCAAGGCTTGTGGACGCTGGGCAAAATGAAACTACGTGGTGGAGTTTTACCGGTATCGGCCTGGCTCCTCTCATCGCCCTGTTTATTGCGGCAACTATTCACACGCCGGCGCTTTCGGTTCACGCAAATTTCGCGAACTCGGCGGCAAGAGAAGACGATCTTGTTAGGGGGTATTTTTTTGCCGGCATCGCTGCCGCACTCATGTCGATGGTCGCAGGATACATCGGCCTATTGACCATGGCAGCTTATGGCCCCGAGAGCGGGCTGGGTGGTTACCTCAATATTGCTCAATTGGCGATCGACACCGGGCCCGTTCTGGGTGGCATCGCTTTAGCAGCGTTGTTGGCCGCGGTAATTTCCTCCGGTGCGCCGATACTATTGGCTAGCGCAACCATGTTGGTTAATGACTGGGTACCCGGCGCCAGGAGCTTTAACAGCGATCGACAGCTACGGGCTTACAAGATTGTCACCGTTATCTATGGCTCGGTTGGGGTGGGCATCGCGAGCCTGGGATACGTCGGTTCGGTGCTGCAGCTCTTACTGCTTGCTTTCGCTCTGATCGTACCCCCGGCAGTTTCGGTGACCTTTGTTATTTACTGGCGTCGGACGTCGGAACAAGCGGCGTACTGGGGAATGGCGGCAGGGTTTGCCGGCGGGCTAATTATGTGGCTGTTTAATACCTTGTTTGACGGTGTGGAAAACGCAACGGCCGGTGGTTTCGCTCAGTGGTGGTATGAATTGATTACCTATCTAGGAAAATGGAGTGATCCCTCATTCATTACGTTGTTGGTGCCCTTAATTTTAATCCCCATTGTGACGCTGCTTTGTCCAAACAAGACGGCTGATGGCGAACGCTGTGACGCGTTCTATAAAAAACTAGGCCGCCTGCGCCGCGACTTTAGCTGGTCCTAGGCGGGGTCACCGCGGAATTTTCTGCGGATTAGCAACTCAATGCCCACTAAATAACGTGGGCATTGCAGTGCTTCTCTCCTAAAGGCTCTTGGCTGACTCGAGGCCTAGGCGTTCGCGTGCGGCCAGATACTCGCGTTCTATGCGATCGACAAGTTTTGCTGCCGTCGGCACGTGCTTGATCGCACCGATACCTTGTCCGGCACTCCAGATTTCCTTCCACACTGCCGGTTTCGTCCCACCGGTCCCCCCCTCTACCGTTTGCAAAGAGTCTCCGGCAGTTTTCACGAATGCAGCAATGGAAGTTTCGAGGTTATCGGGATCCAACCCGCTATTGCGAATGGCACCTTTGAGATAGTTACCATGCAGACCAACCAATTGGTCCGTATAGAGGACGTCGTCGGCAGCGCTTTCGACTATCATCTCCTTGTAGCCATCCGCCGCGTTGGCTTCCTCTGTGGCAATAAACCCTGATCCGATATAGCTAAGGTCAGCGCCCATGGCCTGTGCGGCCAGCACTGAGTCACCTTTTGCAATACAGCCGGCCAGCACTAGCGGGCCGTCGAACCATTCGCGGATTTCCTGTACCAGGGCAAACGGCGACGTTATTCCCGCATGTCCGCCGGCACCGGCTGCCACTGCAATCAGCCCATCGGCACCCTTTTCGATGGCTTTCTTTGCGAAGCGATTATTGATGACATCATGTAGCGTGATGCCACCATAGGAGTGCACCGCATCGTTGATTTCCTTGCGCGCGCCAAGCGACGTGATCAAGATCGGCACTTCGTGCTTGACACAGATGTCTATGTCACGCTCGACTCGTTTGTTAGCCCGCCGCACAACGTTGTTAGCCGCGAACGGTGCTGCCGGGCGATCCGGATGTGCCTGATTATGTCGGTCACACCCCTCCTTAATGCGTGTGATCCAGCGATCGAGCTCGATCGGTTCGCCTTTCTCTTCGCGCGCGTTGAGCACCGGAAAACCGCCGACAATACCGGACGTGCACTGGGCAATGACAAGATCGGGAGTAGAGACAATGAACATTGGCGAACCGATAACAGGGATGCGCAGGTTCTGTAGCATGGCCGGTAGTGCCATAAATAATTCTCCTTAGGTTCGTTTTACAATCAGCGCATCGAGGCCGATGCATCCTTCCGGTAAGGCTCGAAGTGGGTTCATTTCGATACTTTCGATATTGTCGCTATGGGCTACGGCCATCACAGATAGTTTCGAAATCGCATCGCAGATCGAATCGAGATCGCAGGGCTCTGCACCTCGGGCGCCCTTTAGCAGTGCGGCGCCTTTCAATTCATCGATCATGCCGAGCGCTGTTTCCGGACTCACCGGCGCACGCCGGAAGCTGACATCCTTCAGTATTTCAGTGAAGACGCCGCCCAGACCGAACATCACTACCGGTCCAAACACCGGATCGACTTTGGCACCGAGAATGCAGTCAACACCGTCCGCGGCCATTGCTGAAATCAGAACACCCTCTATTTTGGCATTTGGCACAGCTGCCTTAGAGCTAGCGATGATCTCGTCATATGTGGTGCTCACGTTATCACCGCCGGTGATACCCAGTTTTACGCCACCCACGTCGGTCTTATGAAGAATGTCCGGTGAGGCAATCTTCATCGCCACAGGGCCACCAATCCGTTCGGCCGCTGCTGCTGCTTCCGCGGAACTGGTTGCCAGCGTATCGGTCGCCAGTGGCAAACCGAAATCGGCGAGGATTTTCTTTGCCGCCTTTTCGCCGAGCGGACCCTCCGGCAAGGCTGGTAGGTTCGGAATGTCGGGTATAGCCGGCCGGCCGGCGGCAAACGCCATCCCGCACGATATCAAAGCGGCCATCGTTGCAACCGCCTTATATGGATCTTCAATACACGGGAAGCCTGCCTCCTCGAACTGCTTGCGCATTTCCGGTCCTGCGACGAGCGATTGGATGAAAAGCTTGTTGTCCTGGCCTTCCATGGCCTTGGCCAAGGCTTTGCAAATCGCCGAACCTAGCTCTGGCACGACCCCAGCCGACGCCCAGAAACCGACCAAGGCATCGTATTTACCCTGATTGAGCATGAGCTTGGTGAAGCCCGTCACCAACGTCATATCATTGACGACCTGTGCTGTGATGTCGACCGGGTTACGAGCCGACGCGAAAGGCAGCAGCTTCTTCATCTCCGTCTGGGCATCAGCGGGCATTTCTGCGACGTTGAGATCATAGTCGGTGGCCGCATCCGCCATCAGCACACCAGCACCGCCGGAAATGCTAGCCAGACCAATGCGTTTACCAACGGGAAAGATTCGTGGTGCGGCCGCATAAGCGACTTCGATCGCTTCCTCGGTGGCACGCGGGCGATAGGCACCGTATTGTTTGAGGACCGCATCGTAAATCACGTCTTCGCCGGCCAATGAGGCTGTGTGGGAACTGACGGCGGCAGCACCAATTTCCGAACTCCCGGCCTTCATGAAGATCACCGGCTTGTGTGCCGCACGCGCTACCTCCAGACCTTCAACGAGCATTTCTCCATCCTTAATGCTCTCGGCATAGGCCAAAATTGTCTGGACGGCGTCGTTCTCCGCCAGTAGTTTGATCCCTTCGGCAACATTCACATCGCATTCGTTGCCAGTTGTTATCCAGTAAGTCATCTTCAGTCCGCGCTGGTGGGCCAAGACGAAAAGTTGGGCGCCGTAGCCGCCCGATTGACTGATGATGGCAAGACCGCCCGGTGTTGGTATATGGTGCCCGATAGTCGAGGAGAAAGTTGGATAGAAGTTGATTGCGGCATTGAACACGCCGAAGCAATTCGGACCAATGATGCGCACGCCGCTGTCGCGCGAAATACGCGTAAGCTCATCCTGGGCCCGTCGTCCCGCCTCGCTCATTTCGCTGAAGCCGGAGGAAAAGATCATCACGGTCTTGGCTTTCTTTGTTGCAGCTTCGCGTACGACGTCAAGTACCCCTTTTGCCGGTACGGCGACCAGAACAAAGTCGACTTCACCAGAGATGTCACTAAGGGTTGGATAGGCTTGGATACCCTGCACAACATCACGATTAGGATTCACAGGATAAATGTGACCCTCGTAGCCGAGGTTCTGAAATTTCTGTATTGGCCGTCCACCAATACGCTCGGGATTGTCGGAGGCGCCGACAATGGCGACAGATTTTGGTGCGAGAAGATCATCAAGTGTAGTCATAAATAGGGTCTCTTCGTTATGTCCTAGTGTCCTGGCTCATGAGCCAGGACACTAGGTAAACTAATACACAGCCACTGTTGATAGTTCTTACTGGTATTAGTGGGGTAGGTTAATAGGTAAATCGAGTGCGGCACGTCGCTTCAGCCACGTTGTTGGACGGTAGCGATCTTCGCCAGTGATAGCCTGCATGCGTTCAAGGATCTGCAGGCATCGCTTTGGCCCGAGATCCGCGGCAAGCTCAAACGGCCCCAGAGGATAATTCAAGCCTAGCTTCAAGGCGAGATCGATGTCTTCCGGTGTCGCCAGCGATACCTCCGCCATATAGCAGCCGAGATTGGCAATCATCGCCGTTATACGTTGTGCGATAAAGCCAGGGCTATCGCCGATCATAGTAACGGCACGGCCGGCAGCATTCGCAGCGGCCACAACGCTGTTGCCTATCGACGGATCGGCGCCTGGCGCGGTCATGATCGTCAAGCGTTTGGAGGTGTCGCATGACAGGTCGATGCACACCAGGCGCGTGTAGTCAGCACCGGTGCGTAATGCCGTATGGGTCGCATCGTCACCAAACGGTGCCGCAAGAATTGGGCACGACCCGTCATCTTTACCCACCGTGATTTCAAATTCCTTGCACAGGGCATTGAGTCCATCGTCGGCTTCCGCTAGCGCTACTTTGCTTGCAGGTGCGGCATTAGTCGCATGGTCACCGGAAGGCGCATCGACCTTCTTGCCGTCGGCATATTTGTACCAGCCGACACCGGTCTTGCGGCCGAATTTTCCGGAATTGGCTATCGACTCGTGGTTTGGCGATGTTTTGATCCGCGGATCCTGCATATAGCCATTGTAAACAATGCCGCTCACCGTAAAGCTGACCTCATTTCCGATTAGGTCCATGAGTTCGAACGGACCCATCCGGAAGCCTCTACAGTCGCGCATGATGGCATCGATCTGCTCTGGTCGTGCGACCGACTCGTGTGCGATTCTGAGTCCTTCTGTCGAAAAAGCGCGTCCGCCCAGGTTGACCAGGAAGCCAGGCATATCGGCAACGGTCACCGGTACGCGCGTCATGCGTTTGCAGAGTTCTACCAGTACTGCGACCGTCTCGTCGTTGGTCTCTGCTGCTTTTATTATCTCGACTAGCTTCATCAGTGGTACTGGATTGAAAAAATGTAGTCCAGCGACCCGGTCGCGTTTCTCGCAATTACGTGCGATCGACGAGATCGGGATTGACGATGTGTTTGAGGCAATGATGCAGTCTTTGGATACGATAGCTTCGATTTCTTTGAAGAGTTTGGCTTTGACATCATAGTCTTCGAATACTGCTTCGATGACGGCATCGCATCCGGCCAGGGCATCGAGCTTGTCGACCGCCTGCAGGTTGGCCTTGGCCTTGGCGGCATCATCATCGCCGATGCGTCCCTTTTCGACGAGTCGGTCGATGCGCTTCCCAATCTGCACAACCGCTGCTGCGCCGCCACCTTCTCTGGCGTCAAAAACTAGCACCTTGAGGCCGCCTTGAGCCGATACTTGAGCGATGCCTTGCCCCATCGCTCCAGCGCCTGCAATACCAACAATGTAGTCGGCTGCGCTCACCGGCTTCATGATTTCCTCCGGTTTCTGTCCGACTTGTTTCGATTAAAGGACGTCAAGATCTTAACCTCGCGATTCGATGAAAAAGAAAAAACCCGGCACCAAGGCGCGGGATTGCTGTGTTTTAAAAGAGCAAACTGAACGACTACACGACCTCAAACAGGCCGGCTGCGCCCATGCCACCGCCGACACACATCGTGATAACAACGTTCTTGGCGCCCCGCCGTTTACCCTCGATCAAGGCGTGGCCGACCAGACGCGCGCCTGACATTCCGAATGGGTGGCCGATTGAGATCGCCCCACCGTTGACATTGAGGTTTTCGTTGGGGATGCCGAGCTTGTCACGGCAGTAGAGAACCTGTACGGCAAACGCCTCGTTGAGCTCCCAAAGATCGATATCGTCCATTTTGAGATTATGTTTCTCTAACAACTTCGGCACCGCATAGATGGGTCCGATGCCCATCTCATCCGGCGAGCAGCCGGCGGCAACTATTCCGCGATAAATTCCTAGCGGCTGTAGGCCCCGTCGTTCGGCTTCCCCGGCTTCCATGATCACCGCAGCCGAGGCACCATCGGAAAGTTGCGAAGCATTGCCCGCGGTGATGTGCTTGCCTTCCTTAATGACCATTCCGTCCTTGAACACGGGTTGCAGCGCCGAAAGGCCATCTATTGTCGTCGATGGTCGGTTACCTTCGTCTTGCTCCAGTGTCACGTCGCGTTGTGAAATTTCCTTGGTTTCCTTGTCTTTCACTAACATGGTTGATGGCAGTGCTACTATCTCATCGTCGAATTTTCCAGCCTGTTGCGCGATGGCTGTGCGCTGCTGTGACTGCAGCGCGAACTCGTCTTGCGACTCACGGCTGATGCCGTAGCGGTCGCTGACGGTCTCCGCCGTTTCTATCATCGACATATAAAGCGTCGGCACCTGTTCCTTCAGCCATTCATCCTGCGCCCGGTGCGTGTTTATATGCTCGTTTCTTACCAATGAAATCGATTCGAGTCCGCCGCCGACGGTGACCTGCATCCCGTCTTCGACAACCTGCTTTGCTGCGGTAGCGATAGCCATCATGCCCGATGAGCACTGACGATCGATCGACATGCCGGGAACGCTGGCCGGCAACCCCGCACGCAGTGCCACCTGACGGCCGATGTTGCTGCCCGATGAGCCTTGCTGTACAGCGGCTCCTATGATCACGTCTTCTATCTCGGTCGGGTCAACTTTAGCTCGTTCGACGGCATGCTTGACGGTATGCCCGCCAAGTTCCTGTGCCGAGGTGTTATTGAACGCACCGCGGTAGGCCTTACCGATTGGTGTACGGGCGGTTGAAACAATAACGGCTTGGCGCATGACGGTGTTCCTCTACGTGGATTTTGGGCGAGAACTATAGCGTAAAACTGGAAAAAGTCATCCGATATTTGATCTCCTTAAGGTCGGGGAATTGGAAGAATGAAGGGTTAGTTTTGCAGACCGGTTCGGCAAGTTCTATTAGTCACCTATCGGATCGCAGATAGTTTAGACAGGCGTAAAGCTTTGGAAATTTAGCGTTAATGGGGGGGCGCTTGATGCGCTTCATTGACGAATTCGGATTGCTTCATTTAGACGGCGGAAGGCGAATTGTCTCTGTTTTTGTTAAAAAAATTTCACAATCGGAGGTAATTCGTGTCTATAATTCGCACGAACTTTAATTCTGGGGAAGGTCAAAACAATGAGTAAAGATTGCAATACTGGGTTTTTGAAGCGTCTGACGACGGTTCTGGGGATTACAGCGGCTGTTACTACTGTCGGGCTTTCGGGTCAGGTGCAGGCACAAGAAGGATCAGGTGCGTCCCTTGCGTTAGAAGAGATCATCGTCACAGCGCGTAGACGAGAAGAAAGCTTGGTAGACGTTCCAGTTTCTATCTCTGTGGTGAATGCTGATTTTCTTCAGGAACAAAATATCTTTAATACCGCTGACCTTTTCTCGGTAACGCCAGGCGTCGACTACAGAGAGTACGGTAGGCGAAGCGGCAATACCACGACAATTCGTGGAGTCACCCCTGGTGGCCAATCATCGCTCAATCAGAAAGTGACCATTTTGCTTGACGGTGTGCCGATTACTGGGAATCCCGGTACGTTTACCCAGTTCCTCGATATCCAGCAAATAGAGGTGCTACGCGGACCCCAGAGTGCGGCATTTGGCCGAGCGACGTTCGCAGGGGCCATCAACTACGTGACGAAGGATCCCGGCAATGAGTTTAGTGGCACTGTCCGGACGACCCGTTCGGATATGGACCGTAACATCCTGGGCGTGAATTTTAACGGTCCGATCACAGATAACCTGGGCTTTACGTTAGACATCTTCGAAGAGGATTTCAGAGGTCCCGGCACCGATGCGTTTCGTGCCTCACAGCCTAGCTCGGACATCGTGTACGACTTGGGATCTCACAGTACTCAGCATATATCCGGCAAGCTGAAGTTTACTCCGAATGATTTCTTCGATGCGGAGCTGCGATTTTCTCGTAGGAATACGGATGAAGGCCCTGCAAACCAACGTATACCCGGACCTGGGGTCGCTGTAAAGTGTAACAATGTTGTGACGCCCGGCGGTAGACGTCATATTCAAGGCGAGTGGAACTGCCCGATGCAGACCGCACAGCAACTCCTTTATCACGACCTTACTTGGGAATACCCTTACGACGCCTCGAACCCAAATGGGTCTACTAACTACCTTTTCGCAAAGTCCCAGAGCGTACTCGACCCGGAAGTCAGTCGGGACCAAGAACAAATTTCCGGCGAATTTACGTTCAGTTTTGACAACGGCAGTCAGTTGCAGGCGATAGTTTCTTCGGCTACGGATGACCAAATGATTTGGGGGGGCTCCGCGGGTTCTCCGGGTTACAGTACCAGTGTCATGGGTATGTACAATCCCATGTTGACCTTTAACATGGCAAATCCAAGCGGGGCGGATAAAGAGGACTATGTCGACGTTCGCTGGGTCTCTCCGGACGATGCGTCGCTACGTTTGATGGTGGGTTACTCCAGTTTCTCTTTCCACTATGATGCAACAGTCTATTCACAATACGCCGCCGTTCTTGATCCTGCGCTCGGTCAAATTGTCGGTATGGGAATGGCGATTTCGCCGAGCCGGCGTTCTGACCAGACAACAGAAGCAACCGGCCTCTACGGTAGTGTCGGCTACGACCTCAGCGATCGGACGACGGTTTCTTTTGAAGGGCGTTTTCAATCAGACAATTTGACTTCGACGGATATAATGAGCGGCCGATCGGTGAATAAGATCACTCGTTCTTTCCAACCACGTCTGGCGATCAATCACGCACTTAACGACGACTTGTCTATCTACGGCCAGTTGTCTAGTGCAACGGGCCCTGCGAGAGCTAACCCTATTTTTATGGACGCGACAGTGCAGAGGGCGCTTCAGGCGGCTAACGCAGCCGGCGCAATAGAGTGGACGGCGGATACTTTTGTGGCAACTGACGAAGAGGTGATAACGAACTTTGAGGTTGGGCTCAAAGGTAGCGTACTCGACGGACGACTACAGTTCGCGGCAGCGGCCTACATTATCGATTGGCAAGACATGTTGTTGGGTGAGCGGTTTGACCTTGGCGGTGCCACAGTCGGCGCGTCTGGTGCATGGAATGACGGCACGCACTCCAACGGCGAGATATTTAACCGAACAGCCACTTTTTACAACGGTATATATATGAACTTCGGCCAGGGCGACTTGTCAGGCGTTGAGCTAGAGGGGAATTTCCTGTTGAACGACCGCTGGTCCATGAGAGGCTCGCTAGCGTTGCAGAACAATACATATGGCTCACACTGTGACATCGGCGCTTATAGTACCTACGGCTTCGCTTCGGATTGCAGATCTAAAGGTGTTCCCGGAACAAAGGTCGATGGCAATGAGATTGAGG